>Ga0307408_100002709_pt1 | contig 12292 bp, 8 predicted proteins | sample 322Cmetagenome_FD_202116 | JGI IMG/M metagenome (GOLD analysis project Ga0307408, IMG submission 202116) | Maize rhizosphere microbial communities from greenhouse at UC Davis, California, United States - 322HYB-C-3 | ecosystem: Host-associated > Plants > Roots > Rhizosphere > Soil | place: USA... | reverse complement strand
CTAAATGGCGTTGATCCAAAGACTGAGAACAGTACACAATCTTCAAATCAATACAACAAACGGACTAGATCCTCCTTACTGATCATCTCCGCAGGATTAAAGTCTTTAGTCTTCATATAATTAACAATTGATTGATAAAGTTGCACCGCCTCAGGCTGATCCATGATTTTATCCAATTGCGACATACACACCAGCACTTTGCCTTTGCCAACTTTGTATTCAAAGATGAGTCCCAGTTTGTGGTTTCTTTCCAGGTTATCCACCACTTGTACAATAGGCTTGTAACCTTTCGTTGTGGCGTCCAGAATTAAGGGATTACTTGCTTTTACGATAGAAAACCATTGCCAATTGGTATGAAAATCCGTCGGGAAAGAATTAAAAATAGGATGTTGAGGATTAGTTAAGATACCCAAAGTCCCGGGCGATACAGGCGTTTTATTCGATTCGCTAATCGACTTAAACATCCCGTAATTCCAAAAATCAGGAGGAAAAAGCCCTTTTACACTCTTGCTCTTCACATCTTCAGCCGAAGGGAACAACAATACTTTAGCACCCTTTTCCAATTTACTTGTAACCGCTTTATCCAACTTATTGGCAACCAGGATGTCAGCAATTCCGGAAACCTTCTCGGTTTTAGGATAAACCCAAAGAGGGTAAGTATTTACGTAAGAACTCTCATCGATGGAAACATTTAAGCTTAACTTTTCAGCCTTTGAAATGCCTGAAAGAGGAAATTCAATATTCCCTGCATGCCTAAGTCCGCCGGTTTCTAAAGTTGGATTTGGCAATACTCCTTTGCTGAGTATAGTACCTTTCTCGTCTTTAATTTCCCATTTCACTGGTTTATCAATAGCCTGATTAGAGTAGTTCGCAATATTCACTTTCCCAACAAAAGCTTCTTTATCTGTCCAGGTGAATTTAGGAAACTCAACCAGTACTACAACGTCATTACAAGACTTTATCCAGTCTTCCCTGCTAACCACATTCTTACTGTCCATAAATGCATCCAGGATGCCCACCAGCGCAGTTCCCTGCCCCGGGAAATCCTGTAAATCAAGTAACTGAAATCCGCCGAATCCTTCCGTACGAAGGGCCGCTTCCATTTCTGCTTTGTAACATAAAGCCGCCCATGCACCCGAGGCTTTCTGAAATGCGGTGTTTTGATCAAGCATTCCTGCCCGCTCCAGGCGATTGCGGAAAACCTCCAGATTACGGGCTTGAAGCACTCCGGTGTATTTCTTTATCTCGCTATAATCGGGGAAGATCTGGTACTGCCCAATCTCGTGGCTTACTATCGGAATCTTAAGCTGCGATACCGGATATGGGAACCTGATGTCCGTTGATGGCTTTCTGGAATTAAGCGTTGCACCGTCCCTGGAATCGGCGAATGCATGAGTAAGCCGGGTATGAGTTAATGTAGTATCGCCTTTTGAAGGTGTTCTTGCTCCGACAAAAAATTGAGAAGACTCTTTCGGGCGATAATAACCGATACTGACGTTAGAGCCCAAAGTATAAAGAGGGCGGCTATCATATTTCTTTAGTGCCTCAATATTTTTCTCAGCCCGGTTGTGCCCGCCCCAGATCTCATTTCCATGCGAAAACATCACAAAAGACGGGTGGTTCGCATAATTTTTCAACATGGACAAGCCTTCATCCCGAAGCATATTTGCAACCGAATCAGTATTTAAGCCACCCCAGAAAGGCAGTTCAGCCTGTAAGTAAATTCCAACTTCATCTGCAGCCGTGAAAGCAGCTTCAGGAGGGCAGTAAGAATGGAATCGGTAATGGTTAATACCATACGATTTTGCAATTCGGAATACTCTTAGCCACCCTTCTTTTTCCATTGGCGGGTGGCCTGTTAATGGAAAAACACAAGCCTCATGCTTTCCTCTTAAAAAAGTTGTCCTGCCATTAATGGTAAACTGGGTTCCTTTGGTGCTGAAATTCCTCATTCCAAAAGTTGCCGATTTAGAGTCTTTGATATTTCCATTGGAAATTACTGCAGTAAGGTTATAAATAGGTTGCTGATATTCATCCCATAAGCTACAGTCATTTCCTAAGTTGTAAGTTAAAGCAATTACCGAATCCAGGGCGGCGTTTACCTTTTGGGATTTTAGTTTTTCGGTTTTGCCATTAACAGTTTTTTCCAGAATTAAATCAATACTTGCATTCTTTAACTTTAATTGATTCTCAAGGGCGAGTTTGATGTCTATTTTCTGGGCATCAGTATTTGGATAAACTTGTAGGTTCTTAATATAAGTTTTAGGAGATACCTCCAGATGAATCTTACCGATAATCCCATTCCAGTTGGTTTGGGTATCGTCTGAGAAGATATGGACATTTCCGTAAGGAGTAAGCTTCAGCCTGTTATCCACACGCACGGTAATAAAATGCTCCCCGGGGTTCAGGAGATTGCTTACATCAAATTGCTGCGGGGTTTGAAGCATCTTGGAGCCTCCAACTAAATTGCCGTCAACCCAAACGGTTGTCAGCTTCGTTCGCTCCAGAAACAATTCAATGTGTTTGTTTTGAAATTCCTTAGGTATCGTCACTTTTCTGCGGTACCAGGCTGCGCCTTCATATGTATACACCCGGCTTAGGTGCATCGTGGTTGAGTCGCGGTTTAAAAAGCCCTTGTGGTTCAAATCAGTGGTTCCCGGCAGGTTAACAGATTCGGAGAAATCTTTAAGAAACCATTTTTCATGCGTGCCTACATTCCCTGTGTCTAAAGCAAATTGCCATTGGCCTTGCAATTCAATTTTAGGCCTTAAATTGTGAGGTGCCTTTAAATTTTGCCCCTGGGAAATGCTGACGATAAAAGCAGAAAGCAAGAATACGATAGTGTGTTTCATTTAATAAAGAAGGTTTTATCTATGAGTTGGTTATTACTTGCGAAAGTAACGCAAAAATTACAATTAATCTATTGGTTGTATTTGCCTGTTGGAGGTACTGTGGTATAGATTAAATCCAAGTGCGGGCAGTTTTTGCTGCATCGTCGAGGCAGGTTCTTACAGGATGGCCTAGCGATATAAGATATCTATATTCGACACTCTAAACCCGGCTGCTTTAGAAATAGAACAAGCCAAAAATGGAGAGTTTGAAGAAATGAAGAGATTGGTTCTAGTACTTTGCCTGGCTATAAATGCCTTTGCGGCTTCCTCACAAGAATATGTTGTTACAAAGTTTGGTGTTAGGAATGATAGCACGAAGCTAAGCACAAAGGCAATTCAAAAGGCCATTGATAGAGCCGCGTTAGCCGGCGGGGGAGTGATCGTTATACCGAAAGGCACATACTTAACGGGAGCCTTGTTCTTTAAGCCAAAAACGAAACTTCGCCTGGCCGAGGGTGCACGGTTAAAAGGCTCAGACAATATTTCAGATTACCCTTTAATTCCATCAAGAATGGAGGGGCGAAGCCTTAATTATTATGCCGCACTCATTAATGCCTATAAGGTAGATAACTTTAGTATAACCGGCCCTGGAACCATTGATGGCAATGGCCTTCGGTACTGGAAGAAATTCTGGGCATATCGTGATTCTTTGAAGCAACTAAATCAGGTTGCAACAAATTTAGATGTCCATCGCCCGCGCCTTGTCTTTATTTGGGGCAGTAATAATGTGCACATCAAAAATGTGAAACTCAGAAATTCAGGCTTTTGGACAACACATCTGTATCAATGCAATAATGCATTAATTGAAGGCTGTGATATTCGTTCGCCACACAACCCTGTGCCTGCGCCAAGTACCGACGGAATTGATATTGATGTATGTAAAAAAGTTACCGTGCGCAATTGCTTTATCTCTGTAAATGACGATGCCATTGCTATCAAAGGAGGAAAAGGCCCTGACGCGCATAAATTGCCCGTAAACGGCCCGGTTGAAGATATATTGATTGAAAATTGCACTTTCGGAGAAGCGCATTCAACCTTAACTCTCGGAAGTGAAAGCATCGTTGCACGAAATATTACTATGCGTAATTGCCGTGTAGAGAATACTTGTCCGGTTCTAAAACTCAAAATGCGGCCTGATACCTATCAGTCATTCGAAAATATCAGTATTGAGAACATTACAGGAAGGTGTGGTTCTTTGATCAATGTTAATCCCTGGAAACAGTTTTTTGACATGAATGGCAGCACCGAACGTCCCTTCGGAACAATTCGAAATATCCGGGTTTCCAATATTAATGTTAAGTGCAACAAATTGGGCGATATGGAGGCAAATCCCTCTGATGTGGTTTCAAACGTCGTATTTAAAGATATTAAGGCCTCTGCTGAAAAAGCCGTCTTCGCAAACAAATATCCCGGGGTGAAAATGGAAAACGTTTTGGTAAACGGCGAGCCTTATGTATTGAATTGATTGTTGAGTGCAGATGGCAAGATTTCTGCTTTCCATGGAATTTGGGTTAATGCATACTTGTCTATGATATAAATTTTCGGAGGTAGACAATTCGTTTTAATCGTCATTTCGAGTAAGGAACTTTTGGAAAGAAAAATATAGACATGACATCTGTTGAAACGCAGGCTAACCCGTTTGTCATCTCGAGTAAAGAACATTGGAAAAGAAAAATATAGTGATGACATCTGGCGATATGCAGACTAGCCCGCTTTGTCATCTCGACTTCGGAGAGATCTTAAAGCGCGTTGTTATGCGTATTGCGTAAGATCTCTCCTATCGTCGAGATGACAAAATGCCAAATATCCAACTTGTAAAGATAAGCAGGAGTCCATTGCCTCCTCATGCTGACTAATTTCAACTCCCCATCATACTCAACCTAAAGTTTCCCTAAAATCACTCTCCCGAATACTATGATAGTATCTTACACTATCATGTAAATATCCTACAAAATACACTTTGCCCACCTAAGTACATTTGATCAACAAACTAATAAATTTATAAACGCTTCCTTCACTACCGAATGTCAAAATGGAGGAAGATTTATCAGCGAGGTAATCAGACGGGTTGTTGGAATGGCGTAAACTGGTCAGGCATTGTTGCTTGTGCTATGCCTTGTTGCTAAAAAACTATCTAAAATAAAACAACCATTTCCTAAATGATAACGACTGAATTTACATTAGATCTAAAACTAACGGCTCAAATGCCGCAGCGAATGGACTGGCGGATTGGTACCATTGGAGCCGGAGCAATTGTAAGGGGTTGCCATTTAGTGGCTTACCGTAATGCAGGATTTAACTCTTATGGCATCGCATCTCTTAACAGGCACAAAGCCGAAGACGTTGCCCTGGAATTTAACATTCCCAATGTTTATGATTCCTGGCAGCATTTACTAAAAGATAAAAATATAGAGATCCTCGATATTGCTGTTCCACCAGACAAACAGCTGGAAATAGTACGTGAAGCCGTAAAAGAAAACGATCATATCAAGGGCATTCTTTGCCAGAAGCCACTGGCCATGAACCTCGAAGAAGCCAATGAAATAGTTCTGCTATGTGAGCAGGCAGGAATTAAACTGGCGGTTAACAGCAATATGCGGTACGACCAGTCTATACGCGCCCTTAAAACTCTGTTGGATAATAATTACTTCGGGGAAATAGTTCTGGCAACCATTGATATGCGGGCGATACCGCACTGGCAAGAATTTCTTAAAAAGTACGATCGTCTGGAGATGCTGAATATGGGAATCCACCATATCGATACATTCCGCTATCTGTTTGGCGATCCGGAAAAAGTAACAGCAATAACCCGAAGCGACCCGCGAACCCAGTTTCCTCATATTGATGGAATTACCCAATATACCTTTCAATACGCCAGCGGATTGATGGCAACCAGTTTGGATGATGTTTGGGCATGGCAGGGAGAAGGTACCCAAAAAGACATGTACATAAAGTGGCGTGTAGAAGGGCTTGAAGGAATGGCGATTGGCGAGATCGGCTGGCCAAAATTCCCGGAGAAAGGCTTAAGTACATTAAAGTTTACCTCCCGCAAATTCCCCGATGAATGGATTGAGCCAGGCTGGGACACGGTATGGTTCCCCGATGCATTTGAAGGAACCATGGCATCGCTGCTCTGTGCGGTTGAAGAAGACAAACTACCCGAAATAAACGGCCGCGATAACCTGCATACTATGGCAACCATCGATGCGCTCTATTTATCTATCAAAGAAGAACGAACTGTTAAACTAACCGAAACATTACAAAACCTTAAATAAACAGAAATGATATCAGTAGGTATTTTCAATGGATACTATCCATACACTTTAGAAGAAACAATCAATAAAGTAAAAAAAGATGGATTCAATTGCATTCAGCTCGACTTGAGCTTTAAAGATTTTGACCTGAATGATCCGCACACCTTACCTCAGAATCTTACAGTAGAGAAAGCCCGTACCATACGCAACGCTTTTCGCGATGCCAATATCGAGATAGTTGCGATTTCCGGATATACAAACCTTATTTCTCCCGATCCGGAGAAAAAACGTAAGAATATAGAATATGTGAAAACCCTATTAAAGTTCGCCCGCGAATTTGGAACACCATATGTTATTAGCGAGACCGGAACCTACGAGCCAAGCAGCGACTGGGTTTTTCATGAGAGAAATGCAACAGAAGAAGCTTTCCAGGAAATTAAAGCAGTAATTCAGGAACTGGCAGAATACGCTTACAAACACGATGCGGTATTCCTGGTGGAAAACTACGTCAACAATGTAATAGGAAGTGTTGATCAGTTATTACGCTTGTTCAGAGAAGTAGACCATCCTGGATTAGGGCTTTTAATGGATCCTACCAATTACTTCAACGGGGCTAATATTAAAGATGTTGATGCCAAACTGCACAAAATTTTTAATGCCTTGGGAGATAAAGTAAAAATTGCCCATGCTAAAGACATTAAACGGGCAGCGCACAATGGAGAAAAGCATGCAGCTATTGATGCCGTAGAATCACACACTTTCCGCGGTGCCGGCGATGTAGAACTTCCGGCGGCAGGGCTTGGAATATTGAACTATGAATTGTATTTAAAACTACTTTCTAAAAAACATCCCAACATCCCATTAATCATCGAGCATTTAGACGAAGAAGATATCCCACGGGCAAAACGTTTTGTAAATGATACATTAAAGGCAATCGGCGCCTGATAGTTAATAACCTGAGTTGTAAGTGTCAGACACCTCAAAGGTGTCAGACACTTTTGGTTATAGCTCCGTTAAGCTTTTTCACCCTTTTGATAGCTTTTTTGCCCGTGGTTGGTGTCCCCACCAACCACTTATCAATACAACATTTAACAAAAATAAACACACTATGAACGACTTAAAATTAACCAGCGAACAGAAAGCTGCATACGACAAAGACGGCTACCTTATTGTCAAAAACTTTTTGAGCAAGGAGGAAGTTGGTTTATTATATAACCTGGCCACAGGCGATGACGTGCTGAAAGACAAGGCATTTGACTTTAACGACCAATCCGGAAAACGCACAAAACTTACCCTTTGGTTTACCCCGGGAGATGACGCTTACGGCTTATTAACGCGTAGCGAAGCATTGGTTCAATCCGTACAGGATTTATTGGGCCCAGGGGAGGTTTGCCACTTCCACTCCAAATTGATGCAAAAGGAGCCGCAGGTAGGCGGTGCCTGGGAATGGCACCAGGACTATGGCTATTGGTACAAAAACGGATTTCTGTTCCCCGATGCAATGGTCAGCGTAATGCTTGCGCTAACGGAAGCCAATGTAAAAAACGGATGCCTGCAAGTGCTGAAAGGTTCCCACAAAATAGGAAGACTAGAACACAGTTTCGCCGGCGAGCAACAAGGTGCTGATATGGATTTTGTAAACGAAGCATTGAGCCGTTTTGAACGAGTATACGTGGAACTAGAACCTGGGGACTTATTGTTTTTCCATAGCAATACCTTACACATGTCAGACGCCAATACTTCAGATAAACCGCGCTGGTCAATGATTTCGGCTTATAACCTCAGCTATAATAAACCCTTCCGGGAAAAGAATTTATCCTGCATCACACCGGTACAAACAGTGCCGAATAGTGCGGTAATCTCCTCCGAAGCAAAGGGTTTATCGGCAGACAGGGATTTCCTTCAGAAGGAAGATGAAATAACATTGAAGGTGAAATAGCGGGGCGATATGTAGGCTAAAAACCACTTATCATTCTGATCATGCAGGCTAGCCCATTTGTCATCCTCGAGTGATCAGATTTTTTCTAAAAAGCAAACTATGGCGAATGACATCTGGCGCAATGCCGGCTAGCCAGGTTTGTCATTTCGACGTAGGAGAAATCTTAAAGCGCTTTCTACCTATTGCCTAGGATCTCTCCTATCGTCGAGATGACAAAGTCTCATATTTCAAAATGCCTACATGAACTTTTGCAAATGCTGCAACGAAGAACATCGGAGGCAAGTACTGTGCTGTTAAATGTAAAAGCTTGATAAAAAGCAGCTTTCAAAAAGACTGTAGAAGGCTTTAGAACATGACCCACCCAACAATTTTTAAAAATATATTCTAATACATTGATATTTAAATTCTTTTGCCCCAGATGGGGAAGTGAGCACATAAGCTGGGATCAGTTTTGCCAGAAAGTAAAAGACGAAGGCTATGATGGTGTGGAATACGGTATTCCCAACGATGTTGCTTTAACAGAACTAGATGAAGCCTGGAATAATTTTGAAAAATACGGCCTGGTCGCTATTCCCCAGCATTACGCGACTTACGATGCCGAATTCTCAAGGCATTTTGATAATTACGCAGGCTGGCTCGATATGGTTAAACCGTATAAAGCACTCAAAATCGATTCGCAAACCGGGAAAGATTATTTCAGCTTCGAGCAGAATAAGAAGCTAGTCGACCGTGCAACCGAGCATACACGCTCAACAGGCGTAGAAGTATATCATGAAACGCACCGGAATAAGTTCACCTTTGCCTGCCATATTACAGCTGACTATCTCAAACGGATTCCGGAATTGCGTATTACACTCGATGCATCGCACTGGGTAAATGTGGCAGAATCTTTTTTAGAAGATCAACAGGACGCGATGGAACTGGCAATTACTCGTACGGAGCATATACACGCTCGCGTTGGCTATCCCGAAGGGCCACAAGTTCCTGATCCGGCCGCCCCTGAATGGAGAGAAGCTTTGCAGCGCCATTTAAACTGGTGGGATAAAGTGATAGAACGCAAACGCTCAGATGGGGCTGGCCTGGTAACTATCACTCCCGAATTTGGCCCATATCCCTATATGGTACACCTGCCTTATTCACAGAAACCTATTTCCGACCAATGGGCAAATAATGTTTATATGATGAATTTGCTGAAGGAGCGGTATATTGAATTTAATGAAGATAATTTATGAGGGGTAGGAGGTTTTTTCTGCTCTTTACTTTGATTGAAATTTTTGGTTTTAAGCCATAATACACCATGAAAAAATTGATTTTACTTTCTTTTATAGCAAGCCTTGCCATTGTGTCAAAAGCTCAGAAGCCTGTTCCTGTTAAGCCCCGAATTCTTGTTAGTACGGACATCGGTGGAACAGACCCTGACGACAATCAATCAATGATCCATCTACTGATGTACAGCCATATGTTTGATATCGAAGGGCTGGTTTCCTCGCCTTCGTACGGAGAAGGAAGCAAGGAAGAAATTCTGCGCACAATTGATCTTTATGAAAAAGACCTAGCCAAATTAGAAAAGCATCAGAACGGCTTTCCATCTCCAAAATACCTTCGGTCGGTAAGCAAACAGGGGAGGAAAGGGGCAGCTCCTTTCATTGGGTATGCAAAGGCCACTGAAGGTTCCAACTGGATTATCAAATGTGCTAAGATGACAAGTGAGCGGCCTCTGTGGGTACTGGTTTGGGGCGGCCTTGAGGATGTAGCACAGGCTTTACATGATGCTCCGGAGATTCAGAAGAATATCAAGGTTTACTGGATTGGTGGCCCTAACAAAAAATGGAGCGCTAACAGTTATGCATATATTGCTGCAAACTTCCCCAACCTTTGGTTCATTGAAGCAAATGCTTCCTATTATGGCTTCTTTTCTAACAATGGAGTACCGGATAGCTTGCACACCAAAAACTACTATAACAATTACATTCGCGAGGCAGGATATCTGGGCAAGGATTTTAAAGAGAATCGCTACAAAGGAAATATAAAAATGGGAGATACTCCTTCTCTTTTATATATGATGGACGGCGATCCTAATAATCCGGAGCGGGATAACTGGGGCGGCAGCTTTGAAAAATTCACTTACAGCCCAAGGGTTATTTATAATCGCAATACTACTATTGCCGATACCGTACCTGTATATTCAGTTGTAGAATTTCATTTTAAAGGGCCCAAGGTTAATATTCCGGCTGATTCTGCCTGTTTTACTATGACTGTGAAGGCTGATATAGGCGTACAAAAATGGGATGGTTTCTACCTTGGTGATGGCAACTATGCGATAAAATATGCACCTAAACAAACGGAAACTTTAACATACAACATTACCTCAGGCATACCTGGATTTAAGGAACAAAGCGGGGCGTTTGTGGTCGCCAACAGCTGGCCGGGCCAACCTCGCGCTTCGAATTATAAATTGGGCGACAACTGGTACACAGATCGCAAGAACCCGAACTTGTTTGATGGTATCTGGCAGGGAGCCAAAACCGTCTTAAAATGGCGAAACGATACTTTATTAGATTGGGCAAAGCGTTGGAAATGGCTTCAGTAGAGCCTGCATAAACAACCAGTGCATGCGCATTAGCTTTTACTCATTTAGTTGACATAAGGAAAAGATGTAGCCACTAGGAAAAAGCCCCTACTTTCTATCCAAAACCTATTGATAAATGCCTGTGTAGATTCGATATAGCACTGCAATGATAACAGCGATTATTCCAGTAATAAGGAGAATTTTACCATGTTTCCTATCGCTATCTGAGTAAGTGAAAACCTTTTCACCGTTTGGCAAGGTCTTTTTCTGATTTGATAAAAAGGTACTGTGTTAAAATCCAAATATTTTTTGAAAATTTGTATCCATAGAAGGAGAACTTTATTATAGTTCATCCTGTGTAGGCGGACTCTGATCTGCCTACTTACTATAAATCTCCTGTTTCGATTTGTTTTTCTTTTTTGGTTTGATAATTTACGTCAAACTCCGAATCCGTCTTCCATAGTGTATACATCAAAATCAATAATTTTCTTGCTACTGCAGTAACTGCTATTTTTTTTGCTGGTTTTCTTTCACTAAGCTGTTGATAGAATGCTTTCATTGTTGGATTATGCTGACTACTGCATAAAGCAGGCATGTAGAGGGCATTCCTAATGAAGTTGTTACCTTTCTTTGATATTTTGGTTTTACCCTCTCTTTGGCCGGATTGATTGAGTTGGATGTCCAATCCTGAATAACTGACCAGCTGTTTTGCATTACTCACAAGTGCAAAGGCATTGGTTTCTGCTAAAACACAAATCACAGTAATAAAACTAACACCTGGTATTGTACTTAGCTGCTCTATTTTTTCAGACAAAGAGAAATCAGTCTTTGCTTGTGCCCTAAGCTCTGACTCTATTTCCTTTAATTGAGTCTCCAGAAGTTTGATTTGCCTTTTAAGCCTTTTCTCAGTGCTTTTAGGACAGCTATAGCTATGAGATTTGGCATGTAGCTGATTTTTAATCAATACCAGTTTTGCTTTATTCTCTCTATATTCTCTGCTAAGAGCCTTTATTTCCCGCATTGCTTTAGAATGCATTTTCCAATAGTCCAGTTTCCGCTCTAAACCTAACCGGCTTAACAACTGTGCATCTTTACTGTCGGTCTTGGTTTTTATATTAAGGCTCTTGGCAAAGTGCTTCACTTTGTTGGGGAGTAATACGCAAAGCTTCTCGCCCTGATTATTTAACCAATAAGCCAGGTTCTCATAATACACACCGGTGGCTTCCATAATAAATATAACTTCTACATCAGACCGCTCTTTATTTACCCACTTGAGGAGTTCTTGGAACCCGGATTCTGTATTGTTGAATTTTCTTGTCTTGCTGAGTTTCTGTTCCTGGCTTATATCGATACTGCCTATACAGCAATCTAAAAAATCTTTTGAAACATCAATTCCGATACATTGCTTTACGATTACCATTTGTTTTTCTGATTAAAGACTAAGCTTCCTTTCCATCTTTACTCGTATATGCGAGATGCTGAGCTCCCTGGGTACTGTTCAGATTCGGAGAAGCAGAAGAATGGAGAATCTCTCTTTTTCCGGCATATCAATTGACTACCTGTAACCAAATATTTCGTCCATTCCTTAAGCCTGTTCTCCAAAGAAACTTATTTCATTTCAAACATACGAGTAACCAAT
>Ga0307408_100002708_pt1 | contig 12298 bp, 11 predicted proteins | sample 322Cmetagenome_FD_202116 | JGI IMG/M metagenome (GOLD analysis project Ga0307408, IMG submission 202116) | Maize rhizosphere microbial communities from greenhouse at UC Davis, California, United States - 322HYB-C-3 | ecosystem: Host-associated > Plants > Roots > Rhizosphere > Soil | place... | reverse complement strand
TCGCATCAGACGCGGGGTGGAGCAGTCTGGCAGCTCGTCGGGCTCATAACCCGAAGGTCACAGGTTCAAATCCTGTCCCCGCAACCAGAATTCAGAAGAAACCGTCATCAGCAGCTTGCGATGACGGTTTTTTTACGCCTGTTTTTCGCCTGTTTACGCCGCAGCGTGCGCCTGGCGCAGGAAATCCAGGACTTCATCCGTCATCATGCGGCCCGCACTGAGTGCCGGCTCGCTTTCCAGCGCCTTGCGGAAGCGCTCGCGCACGCCGGGCGCATTGCCGACCATATCGGTGAACAGCGCGAACCAGCGTTGTGCCAAAGCACGTGCTTCCGGCGCCAGCGGCGAGGGATTGGCGGCCATTTGCGCGCGGATTTCGCTGATCAGTGCCGGCCATTCGTGGGCGCGGGTGCGGAAATGCTTGTGCATGATCTCGACTTCCTCGGGCCGCAAATATCTGGCGTAAAGCGCCAGTTTGCTTTCACCGCTCGCAGCCGCGATGTAGTTGCGCATCTCGACAGTAACGCCGGCTTCCTTGCGATAGGCCTCCTCGCGCGTCCACATCGTATCGAGGCGCATCATCATTTCGCGGCTGTGGCCGACCTGGCGGCTGAATGTCGCCATCCATTGTTCCGCCAGTTTTTGCACCGCAGGATCGGAAGGCGGAACGCCGGCCGCCATTTTCTGCCGCACAGCCTCAACCAGCGGCGGCCATTCGTCGCGGGCGGCAGGATCGGTCAGGATTGGCAGTTGAGCCAGTTCTTCCTTGGTAAAGTATTTGTCGTACATGGTCATTTGCTCCAGTGTGGTTAGCCAGGTAGCCAGTTCCGGTTCTTCACCTGCCAGCAATTGCCCGCGCAGGGCGGTCAGCTGTTCGCGCAGCTTGGCGGCCTCGGCGATTTGCTGGTCGAGCGAATCGATCTGGCGGGCAATCAGGTCGGGCAGGGAAGCGCCGGGCTTGGCCAGGAATTGACCGATGTCAGCCAGCGCCATGCCGAAACGGCGCAACGCTTGCACCTGGTGCAGGCGCGCCACGTCGTCGCGGTTATAGAGGCGGTAACCGGCATCGGAACGTCCCGAAGGCTTGAGCAAGCCGATGCTGTCGTAATGGTGCAGGGTGCGCACGGTAAGGCCAGAGCGGCGCGCCAGTTCACCTACCTTCAACATCATGCTGTGCTCCTTTTCTTCGTTACGTTGCTGGCATGCTGGAGCCTGACGTAAGGGGAGGGTCAAGCGCTGCGCGCAAAAACGTGATGGTAAGCGATCCATCCATTATGATGTTGGACATGCAACGTTTGTTTTTATTTATCGTCCTCCTGCTGCTGGCCCGCGCCGACAGCAGCCGCGTGCCGAATGCGCATCCGGCGCTGGCCCTGCTGCCAATGCAGATGGCCTGGGCCTGGGAACGCCCGGAAGATTTGCGCTGGCTGCCTGGCGATGCAGGCGTGGCCTTCGTCGCCTCCAGCATCATGCTGCGGGGCGATGAAGCGCTGGTGCGTCCGCGCACGGCACGCCTGTTGGTGGAACCCGCCACCGCACGTGTGCCGGTGCTGCATGTCGACATGTCCGGGCGCGAGCCGCCGGCATTGAATGAGACGCAGATGCAGGCCATTGTGAAGGAGCTTCTGCGCATTGCGCCGGGGGCCAACCGGCAGGTGGTGCAACTCGATTTTGAAGTGCGCCGCTCGCAGCGTCCCTTCCTGGCGCGCACTGTCGCCGCCATCCGCCACAGCCTGCCGCCCGAGATGGCGCTGTCGGTGACGGCGCTGGCGTCCTGGTGCCTGGACGACGCCTGGCTGGCCGACGGCATGGCAGACGAAGTGGTGCCGATGGCGTTTCGTATGGGCCAGCAACAGCACGAGCTTCGGCAGCGCCTGCACTGGCAAGGATTCACCCAGCCCTATTGCCGCCACGCTGCCGGCTACGCGACCGACGAACCGAGGCTGCGCCGGCTGGCTCCGCGCAGCTATTACTTCTCTCCCCGATCCTGGACGGCTGCGCAATGGCAGGCCCTCCATTCCCCCAGCAAGGTGCAAGCTCCATGAAATGTTTCCCCCAGCTGCGCAAGCTCGCAGCAGTAGCAGCCCTGGTCGTCCTGCCGCAATACGCGCTCTCCAGCGGCTATGATGGCTTCACCTACAACCTCTACGCCAATGAACTCATGGTGGCGCCGCGCGCGCTGCCCAAGTATGCAGCCGGCAACCTGGGTGTGCTATCGAGCAGCTATTGGCGGGTGTACCTTTACCTGGCTTACCAGGCCACCCAGGGACGCGGCCTCACTCCGGCGCAAGTGGCTTCGCTCAAGATCTGGGATTGGCACGTAGGGGAGGGCCACCGGGCCTGGGACTACGTCAACAACGCGGAAAAAAATGGAAGCGGCGAATGGTTCAAGGCACGTACTCCGCTGGCGGCGCAGGCAGGTTTGCCGGCCGAGGCCGAAGTCACGATCACCGGCAGCGAAGAATGGGGCAGCTACGTGAACTGCCATCCCGATGCCTTCCGGCGTGCCGCCGCTACCGCCAAGGCGCGCGCGCAACTCGGGCCAGGCGGCAAGCCTGACCAATGGTTCAAGGCATGGCTGGAAGGCCAGGACGCTGTTTTCGCCAACTGCGGTTCAGGCACCAGTTTGAAAACGGTGCTGCCGCCTGCAATACCGGATAACGCGCCCGCCTGGCTCAAGGCGGACCGCTCCTACCAGGAGGCGGCAGCCAATTTCTATTCAGGGAATCTCGATGTAGCGCGCCGCCAGTTCCTGGCAGTGGCGCAGGATGCGGGTTCACCCTGGCAGCCGCTGGGAGCCTACCTGGCCGCGCGATGCCTGATCCGCAGCGCTACGCTGCAAGGAAAAGGAGACGACGACGGCCGTACCGCCAGGTTCAAGCAAGCACGCGAAGAGCTGGCAGCACTGGCGCCTTCCTACGCACCAGCGAGACAAATGATGTCGCTGATCGATGCCCGCCTCGACCCCGCAGCGCAGCTGAAGGTGCTTGCGCGGCGCCTGGAGCAGGAACCCTTCAGTGTCGATACGCCGAACATGCTGAGCGATTACCTGCTGCTGCTCGATAAACTGCCGCGCAATGAAATGATCGAAGCGAAGGAGCCGCTGACGGCATGGATCGGCATCATGCAGGGCGATTCGTTCAGCTGGGATGACAGCAGGGACAATCCGGAAGTGCAAGAGCGCCGCAAACTGGCGCTGGCCGCAACGCGCCAGTATTGGCACAAGCATGGCGACGCCCTGTGGCTGGCACCCTTGCTGACATTTGCCAAATCCGGTGAGCTGAGCGAAGCTGAAAGGAAGGCTGCTGCGGCAGTACCAGCCAGCCATCCGCTCTACCAGACCATGCAATACAACCTCCTGCGCCTGGCGGTTGCGGAAAACCGCCTGGCGCAAGCGGACAAGGAAATCGACCGCTTGCTGGCAAGCCAGGGCAAAGGCATGTCGGTGGCGACCACCAACCGCTTCCTGGCGCTGAAGATGCTGACGGCCGGCACGCTGGAAAGTTTTGCCAAGGCGGGAAGGCGTGTCCAGGACCCGGTGGAGCGCGGCGCACCGATCGATGATGGGGCAAAAGAAGCGGAAGGGACCGACGACGATTTCCGCCTGGCGGTATACCGCTACCTGCCAATGGCAAGCCTGAAAGCGTTGTACGCCAATCCAGACTTGCTGCCGGCCTCGAAGGTGGAACTGCGCGAGACCATTTTCGCGCGCGCCCTGATTGCGAATGACGAGGCAACCGCGCTCTCCTTGCTGGATAGTGTTGCAGAAGGGCGCAACACCACCGCACACTTGTACACGCGCTATCGCAAGGCCGCCAGCGGTGCGGAACGCAAGCTGGCCGCAGCGCTGATCCTGGTGAATACACCGGAATTATGGCCACAGGTAGTCAACAATGCCAACCTGGGTTTCGATGGATACTGCAAAACACTCAGTGTCGGCGACCGGCCGGCGCTGGCGCCGCGCTTCCTGAGCAAGGAGCAGCGCGCAGAAGCAGAACGAGAGCAGCAAGCCTTGCGCCAGCTGTCGCTGCGTTCGATATTCCTGGCACCCACATTGATGGTATGGGCCTCGGCCAAGCCGAATGACGTGGAGGCACCGAAGGCCCTGCACCTGCTGGTGGCATCGATGCGCAATGAATGCTTCTGGGCTTACCCTGCCGAAGAGCGTTTGCCAGCGCAAACGGAGTTGCGCAACAAGTATTCGAAGCAAGCCTTCGCCATGCTGCACAAGCTGTATCCGAACAGCGACTGGGCCAGGAAGACCAAGTACTACTATTGAGAGCTTAGCCCTCGAAGGCCAGGCTGGCCCACAGGTGGGCCGCCGCCATCGTACGGTGCGGGGAGTAGCGTTGCAGCAGCGCTTCAGTGCGCGCCATGTCAGGCTTGCTCTCTTCGCCCAGCAAGCGTTGCAGCGCGGCGCGGATGGCCACGTCGCCATGCAGCGAGCAGTCGGCGTAGCCGTAGCCGCGCAGCAGGGCGTAGTTGACCGTCCAGGGACCGATGCCTTTCACCGCCAGCAGGTTCTGGCAGATGGCGGGGATCGGATTGTCTTCGCGCTCCTCGATATCGAGGTCGCCCGCGGCGACCAGATGGGCGAAGCGGATCAGGGTTTCAGCCTTGGCGCGCGAGAATTTGCGGGTGGTCAGGTCTTCGACGGTGAGCTTCGCAACATCTGCGGCTTCCGGATAGCACCACAGGCCATCCTTGTGCTGGCGCCCTGCCTGCAGGATGAAGGTGCGGCGCAGGGCAATGGCAAAGGACAGGTTGATTTGCTGGCCGATGATGGCCCATGTCAGGGCCTCGAAGACCGTGGCCGACTGCACGATCCTTAGCCCCGGCTGGCGAGCGACCAGGGGACCAAGCAGTTCATCCCCGCGTGCGAACGCCACGAAGGGCGCCGGATCGATATGCAGGCCAAGAATGTTGCGGGCAGCCGCTTCGATTTGAGCCGCCAGCGAGGGCGGAACCTTGCGGGCACGCGGCAGATCAATGTCGGCTTCGCAAGCGATGGAACGCGCGCGTCCCTTCGGCAGTTCGACGGCCAGCACCACCGGCACGCTATCCAGCAACATGCCCTTGCGGATTGCTTGGGGACTCACTTGCTCGGCGACGCTTTCTGCATCGCGGCTATGGAAGGACAGGACATCCTGCACGCGATACGCGGCAGGAAGGCCGAGCGAAAACGAATACTTCATGCAGCCTCAGTCTTTTGCGTCCACGGCAGCTTCACCTTGTAGCCGGTAACCAGCATGGTGCCGGTAATGACGATGGCCGCGCCGGCAACCGTGTACCAGCCCACCACTTCATGCAGGAACAAAGCGCCCCACAGTATCCCGAACAAGGGATTCAGGAAGGTCACGGTCAGCGCCGAAGTCGGCCCCACGTCGCGCACCAATCCAAAGTACAGCAGGTAAGCAATGCCGCTGCACAGCACGCCCAGCGCCAGGGCCGCACCCATGATGCCGATGGTCGGCTCACCTGGTTGCGGAAAGATCGCGAGGGAAGGGATAGTCAGCAAGGCCGCCGCCCACATGCTGCCGTGGGCATTGGCGAAAGGCTCCACGCCCTGAGCCGACTTGGCCACCTTGGTATAGGTGGTGGCGATGCTGTAGCTGAAGGCCGCCAGGGTCGCAGCAGCAATGGCCAATCCCGCGCCTTCCTTGCTGCTGACGTGATCGAAACCGACCAGCATCGCCACACCGGCCGTGCCCAAAACCAAGCCAAGCATCACACGCCCGGAAACCATATGCCGATGCCACACCGCGCCCACGATAGCGCCCCAGATCGGCGCGGTTGCATTCAAGACCGACAGGACGGAAGCCGTCAGCGTCTTGGCCGCAAAAGCGAACAGCAAGAAGGGCAGGGCAGAGTTAAAGAAGCCCAGCACCAGGTAATGCCTCCAGTGCTTGCCCAAATCCAGCCGCTTGCGCAGCACAAGTGCCACCACAGCCAGGAAAACCGCCGCAAACGTCACGCGATACTCGATCAGCACCCCCGGCCCCAGCACCGGCGCCGCAATGCGCATGAACAAGAAAGAGCCGCCCCAGATGGCAGCCAGCAAAATCAATTTGAGAAGATTCGAAGTATTCATACTGTTCAGTTCGTGTCACACCTTGGGGTCACACCCCAAACGTGACACGTGCTCATCTGTTGAGTACATGAGGCCGTGTCACACTTGGGGTGTGACCCCATGGTGGGACACGGGCTGGGCTGTGGCAAGCTGGTTCTTGCTATTGAATTCATGTCGGGCAGGCGGGGCTGGGGGCTGTGGCCAGCGCGGCGGCATGGTTGATTTGCAGGACTTCGGGGACGCCGTTCTTTACTGCCGTCATTTCGGCGAGGATGGAGATGGCGATCTCCGGTGGTGTCTTGCTGCCGATGTACAGGCCGATCGGGCCGTGCAGGCGGGCGATCTGTTCTTCCGTCAGGTCGAACTGCAGCAGCCGGTCGCGCCGCTTGCTGTTGTTGGCACGGGAGCCGATAGCGCCGATGTAGAAGGCGTCCGACTTGAGCGCTTCCATCAGCGCCATGTCGTCCAGCTTGGGGTCGTGCGTCAGCGCCACCACGGCGCTGCGCGAGTCAAGCTGCATTTCCAGCACCAGGTCGTCCGGCATGGCGTGCACCAGCGGTACATCGGGCAGGGCCCAGCCGGCACGGTATTCTTCACGCGGATCGCAGACAGTGACGTGGTAGTCCATGGCAGTGGCAATCTGCGCCAGCATGCGCGAGAGCTGGCCGGCGCCAATGATCAGCAGCCGCCAGCGCGGGCCATGCTGGGTGACCAGCAGGTCGCCGCGGTGCTCCAGCACTGCGCCGGGACGGGCGCGTTCCAGTGTGATTGAACCGTCGCTCAAATTGAGCGTGCGCGCCACCAGTTCGTGCGCGGCCAGCCTTTTCAGCAATTCGTCGATGCGGCTGTGGGGACCTAGCGGTTCGAGCGCCAGTTCAATGGTGCCGCCGCAGGGCAGGCCGAAGCGGTGGGCTTCGTCGGCAGTGATGCCGTAGCTGACCACCTCGGGCTGCCGGCGAACGATCCCTTCCTTGCGCACGCGCTCAATCAGGTCATCCTCGATGCAGCCGCCGGACACGGATCCGACTACGCGGCCATCGTCGCATATGGCCAGGGTGGCGCCGATTGGGCGCGGGCTGGAGCCCCAGGTGCGGATGACCGTCACCAGCTGGCAGCGGTGTCCGGCCGCCAGCCAGGCGGAGCATGTCTTGAGTACTTCGAGGTCGATGCTGTCCATGCACCGAACTATAGCAAGGGTCACCGCTTTTTGCAGACGGCCTTCAAGGCCTTTTCCGGCAGGCTGTCGGGCGCGATCGTTTCAGGGTCGTAGGCTTCGTATTTGAAGGTGCCGACCGGTTCGCCCTTGCCCAGGACATCGGCGTGGAAGGTCTGGCTGAGCAGGGTGCGGGTGCCGGCGTCGCAGGCGTACAGGTGCAATGAGCGCACCGACAGATACAGCTTGCCGTCAGGTCCAGTTTGCGGCTTGCGGTAGCTTTCCATGGTCCAGGCCTTGCGGCCCTCGGCGCCATTGCGCACCGAATTGCTGTCCAGTAGAAGAGTATTGTCCTTGTCTTTGGAGATGGTGATCCAGGGGCCCGCCAGCGCCACAGTTGGCGCCAGTGCAAGCATCAGGACCGCCGTTTTCATGGCAGCAGCGGGCGCTTGGCGGCCTGCTTGGCCTTGATTTCGGAAACGCTGCGGTCCATTGCCGCCAGGCGGGCGGTGACGTTGGGATGGATCGCGGTGTAGCCGTTCAGCGCCGTCGCCGGATACTGGCCGGACAGGCGTTGCCAGAAGCTATGCGCGTTGCCGATGTTGTAGCCGGCGCGCGCCAGCATGTACAGTGCCAGGTTGTCGGCCGCCACGTCGTAATCGGCAGGCATTGGGCGCACGCCCGCAGTCCCCACCAGCATGGTCAGGTCAGGCCGCACCGATGCCAGGTTGTCGATGATGCTGGCCATGGTGGCGGTGCTGCGCATGCTGCCTGCGTGGCCGAGGATGTTATGCGCCAGTTCCTTTGCCATTACATAGGCGATCGCTTCGTCGTTCTGGGCGAAGTTGATCATGCCGCGCGTCAGCATGACGCGGCTGCCATCGTTGTAGGCGTTCACATTGTCAGAGTTGCCCAGGTCGACGCGGAAGGCGCAGGCGCGTGTCACAGGGACGTTCAGCGTCTGGTTGCTGCCGTTGCGTGCAATCGTCATGCTCAAGGTGGCGCTGTTGGCGGTCAGCGGGCCAAAGATCGCGGCCGCCTTGCTTTCGGCATCGTGGCCTTTCGGCAGCGGCTTGCCGCCGGCGGCGATCAGGTCGTCGCCCTTGCGCAGTCCGGCCTTGGCGGCGCCGCTCCCGGCCAGCACGCCGGATACTTGCAGCACGTCGTCGTAGCCCAGAACGGCGGCCGAAGCTTCGGCATATTCGCCGGGGTAGGAGTATTTGTTCTTGGCGGTGAAGCCGAGCAGGTTGCGCGCCTGCGCCTTGCACAGGTCGGCGTTATTGATCAACAGCGGGGCGGCGATGCGGTACAGGCGTTCCTGCAGGCTGGCGATCACTTTCAGGTTGTCGCGTGCGGCCTGCATTTGCGGCGTCACCACCGGAGTGGCCGGCGCCGATGGCGGGATCGGCTGCGCCGGTGCGGCAGGCTCGCTGCCGGATTGGAAGGTTGAACAGGCAGAGAGCAGGAGCGAGGCCATGATTGCTGGCCAGGTCAGCCGGCGGGCCGGCGAGAATGATTGAATGCGTTGCCCTACTGCCATAAATATTTCCTCAGTGCTTGCCTGTGCTGCCGAAACCTCCGGCGCCGCGGTCGCTGGCTTCGAAGTCTTCGACAACATTGAAGCCAACCTGCAGCACGGGCACGATGATCAATTGCGCCAGGCGCTCCATTGGGTTCAGCGTAAACGTGTTTAAGCCCCGGTTCCAGGTAGACACCATCAATTGTCCCTGGTAATCGGAGTCAATCAAGCCTACCAGATTCCCCAAAACAATGCCGTTCTTGTGGCCCATGCCGGAGCGTGGCAGGATCATGGCGGCGTAGCCCGGATCGGCGATGTGGATGGCAAGGCCGGTCGGTACCAGCACGGTCTGGCCTGGCTCGATCACCAGCGGTGCATCGATGCAGGCACGCAGGTCGAGGCCAGCGCTGCCTGGCGTTGCATAAGCCGGCATCTGCTCTTTCATGCGCGGGTCGAGGATTTTGACGTCTACAGTTTTCATTGGAATAGCGAGTTCTTGTCGATGCGTTTGGCGATTTCGGAAATCAGCTGGCGCGCCAGCGTGAGCTTGTCGGCGCGCGGCAGGATGGTGTGTCCGTGTTCGTCAAACAGGATGATGGTGTTGTCGTCCTGGCCGAAGGTGTTGTGGCCGATGTTACCGACCAGCAGGGGGATGCCTTTGCGTTCGCGTTTGCTGGCGCCGTATTCGATCAGGTTTTCCGATTCGGCTGCGAAGCCCACGCAGTAAGGCCAGCCGGCCAGGCTGGTACGGGTGGCCACGCTGGCCAGGATGTCGGGGTTTTGTTCGAACTTCAGCTCCGGCACATTGCCGTCGCCGGTTTTCTTGACCTTCTGTGCGCTCGGGTTCACCACCTTCCAGTCGGCCACGGCGGCAACGGAAATGAACACGTGCTGCCCGCCGATGTGCTCCATGACGGAGTCGAACATCTGCTGCGCGCTCTTGACGTTGTGGCGCTCCACGCCATACGGCGTATCCAGCGCGACAGGGCCGGAAACCAGGGTCACTTCGGCGCCGGCTTCACGCGCGGCACGCGCCACGGCATAGCCCATTTTGCCGGAGGACAGGTTGGTAATGCCGCGCACCGGGTCGATGGCTTCGAAGGTCGGGCCGGCGGTGACGAGGATGCGCTTGCCCGCCAGGACCTTGGGCTGGAAGGCGGCGATCATTTCTGCCAGCAGCTGTTCCGGCTCCAGCATGCGGCCCAGGCCAACTTCGCCGCAAGCCTGGTCGCCAGCGGCCGGACCGAAGACGGTGATGCCGTCTTCGCGCACCTGGTCGACATTGCGCTGGGTGGCCGGGTTGGACCACATCTCCACGTTCATGGCAGGGGCGATCAGCAGCGGCACACGGCTTGGACGGGCCAGGCACATGGTCGACAGCAGGTCGTCGCATACGCCGTGCGCCAGCTTGTAAATGAAGTCGGCGGAGCAGGGCGCGATCAGGATGGCGTCGGCGTCGCGGGTGACGTCGATGTGCGCCATATTGTTGCTCACGCGGGGATCCCACTGGCTGCTGAAGACCGGCTTGCCGGACAGCGCCTGCATCGTCACAGTCGTGATGAAGTGGGTGGCGGCGTCGGTCATCACGACCTGCACCGAGGCGCCTTCCTTCGTCAGCGCTCGGCACAGTTCAGCGGCCTTGTAACAGGCCACGCCGCCGGACAGGCCAAGGACGATTTTTTTGCCAGTCAGTTCCATGATGCGGCTCCTACTTGTTCACACGGCGCAGCTCGTCCAGTACGAACAGCGCGGCGCCAATGCAGATGGCGGTGTCGGCGATGTTAAAGGCCGGGAAGTGGCCGAAGGATGGCCAGTGGAAATCGAGGAAGTCGATCACGTGGCCGTGCCAGATGCGGTCGATCACATTGCCCACTGCGCCGCCCAGGATCAGGGACAGGGCCCAGCAGAACATGCGCTGGCCGCTGTGGCGTGCCAACAGGTAGATGATATACAGCGCTGCGCCGACGCCGATGGCGGTGAACATGTGGCGCTGCCAGCCGCCCTCGTTGGCCAGGAAGCTGAAAGCCGCGCCTTTGTTGTAGGCCAGGACCAGGTTGAAAAAGCTGGTGATGACTTTCTCTTCGCCGTACACGAACAGCTTGCTGATCGTGATCTTCGAAAGCTGGTCCAGCAGGATGATGATGAAGGCAATGCCCAGCCAGGGGGCCATGCTGCCGGAAGCGGGTTTGCTGCTGAAGGTGGTGGTCTTTTTGGTGGCCATGTAGATTCAAGGTGAGGGGCCGCCGCGCAGCAGCGCGGCGGCAAAGCCATATCAGGCGAACTTGCGGGACTCGCCGGCGCCGAACAGGTTGGAGTAGCAACGGCCGCACAGACCCGGATGGTCGGCGTGCGAACCTACGTCAGCGCGGTAGTGCCAGCAACGCTCGCACTTCTGCGCGGTCGATGCAGCGACGTTCACCACTTCATCCGCTTCGGAGGCGACTTCCACCGCCTTGGCCAGCGAGGTGATGAAGATGAACTTCAGGTCGTCGTCCAGCGAGGACAGCACCTTGAACTTGTCGCCGGACGCCTTGATCTCCAGTTCCGCCTGCAGCGAAGAGCCGATCGCACCGGAGCCGCGCAGCTCTTCCAGCTGCTTGGTCACGTCGGCACGCACGGCGATGATGGTCGCGTACTTGGCCATCAGGGCTTCGGCATCGGCCAGTTCTGGCAACTGCCACCAGGTCTGGGTGTAGATGGTCTCGTCGCTGGCCTTGAAGGATTCTTCGCCGGCAAACGATGCCCACGCCTCTTCGGCAGTGAAGCACAGGATCGGGGCCATCAGGCGCAGCAGAGACTGGGTGATGTGCCACAGCGCGGTCTGCGCGGAACGGCGTGCCTTGGAATCCACGGCGCTGGTGTACAGGCGGTCCTTCAGGATGTCCAGGTAGAAGCCGCCCAGGTCCTCGGAGCAGAAGTTCTGCAGCTTGGAGACGACCGGATGGAACTCGTAGCGCTCGTAGTGGCGCGACAGGTCGGCCTGCAGCGCGGCCATATTGGCCAGCGCATAGCGGTCGATTTCCAGCAGCTCGGCCACCGGCACGGCGTTCGCCTTCGGATCGAAATCCGAGGTGTTGGCCAACAGGAAGCGCAGGGTGTTGCGGATGCGACGGTAGGATTCGGTCACGCGCTTCAGGATCTCGTCGGAAATCGACAGCTCGGAGGTGTAGTCGGTGGCGGCAACCCACAGGCGCAGGATGTCGGCGCCCAGGGTGTCGGACACTTTCTGCGGCGCGACGGTATTGCCGATCGACTTCGACATCTTCTTGCCTTCGCCATCAACCACGAAGCCGTGGGTCAGCAGCGCCTTGTACGGCGGACGGCCGTTCAGCATCGAAGAGGTCAGCAGCGAGGAGTGGAACCAGCCGCGGTGCTGGTCCGAGCCTTCCAGGTACAGGTCGGCAGGGAAGTGCGACTGCTCGGGATGCGAGCCGCGCAGCACCGTCTGGTGGGTGCAGCCGGAGTCGAACCACACGTCCAGGGTGTCCTTGTTCTTCACATAGTGCTCGGCTTCCGCGCCCAGCAGGGTAGCAGGGTCCAGCGCTTGCCAGGCGTCGAT
>Ga0307408_100002707_pt1 | contig 12301 bp, 11 predicted proteins | sample 322Cmetagenome_FD_202116 | JGI IMG/M metagenome (GOLD analysis project Ga0307408, IMG submission 202116) | Maize rhizosphere microbial communities from greenhouse at UC Davis, California, United States - 322HYB-C-3 | ecosystem: Host-associated > Plants > Roots > Rhizosphere > Soil | place... | reverse complement strand
TCAGGGTCTGCTCCGTCATCGACAGTTTCAGCTGATGCCATTCCAGCACGTCGAAGTTGCCCGACTTGTTGTACAGGTAAATGATCGCAACCAGGGTCAGCAGCGAGCCGAAGAATGTGTACAGGAAGAACTTGAACGCCGCGTAGACGCGGTTGGCACCGCCCCAGACACCGATGATGATGTACATCGGGATCAGGGTCGCTTCAAAGAAGAAGTAGAACAGCAAGCCGTCCAGCGACGCGAACACGCCGATCATCAGGCCCGACAGGATCAGGAAGGCGCCCATGTACTGGGCCACGCGTTCCTGGATCACTTCCCAGGCGGAAATCACCACGATCACGGTGATGAAGGCCGTCAGCGGAATGAACCACAGCGACAGGCCGTCCACGCCCAGCGAATACCAGATGTTGAAGCGTTCGATCCAGGCCGACTTTTCAGCGAACTGGATGCCGTGGTGGGCATTGTCGAAACGGGTGATCAGCGGCAGCGTCGGCAGCAGCGAGACGATGGAACCGAGCAGCGCCAAGACGCGCACCATGCCGGCGCGCGAATCGCGGCCGATCGCCAGGATGACCAGGCCGAACAGCACCGGCAGCCAGATCGACAGGCTCAGGTAAGGAGTAGCACTTAATAATGTTGTTGACTGCATCTTATTCTCTTTGCGTGTCAGCGGTTAAGCGTGCCAAAACGGCAGGAAGTAGACCAGGAAACCGACGATGCCCAGGATCATGACGAACGCATAGTGGTAGATGTAACCGGTCTGCGCCAAGCGGGTCAGCGACGAGAACCAGCCCACCACTTTGGCGGAACCATTGACCAGCAGGCCGTCGATCAGGGTACGGTCGCCGACATTCCACAGACCGTTGCCCAGCAGGCGCGCGCCGCCGGCGAACACCACTTCATTGAACTTGTCCATGTAGTACTTGTTGTCCAGCAGCGTATGGATCGCCTTGAACTTGGCATAGAACCAGGCCGGTACTTTTGGATTGATCATGTAGCAGTAGTACGCGGTTGCAACACCGGCAACAGCCAGCCACAGCGGCAGCGTAAACACCGAGTGCGTCACCATGCCCATCGCGCCACCATGGTGGTGGAACATCTCGGACAGCTTGGCCATCGCCTGGTGCTTCGCATCGACGAAGATCACGCCATCGAAGAACGAGCCATGCAGCATCGGTTCGATCGCCAGGTAGCCGATCAGCACCGACGGGATCGCCAGCATCACCAGCGGGAACCAGACCACGAATGGCGATTCATGCGGTTTTTCGCCAGGGCCCAGGCCATGGTGGCCGTGGTCGTCTTCCTCGTCATGGTGCGCATCGGAGTCGTGCGCCGGTGCCGCGTGGTCATGATGCGCATGATGGTCCGCCTTGCCGAAGCGCTCTTCGCCGTGGAACACCAGGAAATACATGCGGAACGAGTAGAACGCGGTCACGAACACACCGGCCAGCACGGCAAAGTTGGCAAAACCGGCGCCGGCGATGTGGGTTTCGTGCACGGCTTCGATGATCGAATCCTTCGAGTAGAAGCCGGAGAACAGCGGCGTACCGATCAGGGCCAGCGAGCCCAGCAGCGAGGTGATCCAGGTGATCGGCATGTACTTGCGCAGGCCGCCCATGTTGCGGATGTCCTGGTCGTGGTGCATGCCGATGATGACGGAACCGGCGCCCAGGAACAGCAGTGCCTTGAAGAACGCGTGGGTCATCAGGTGGAACACCGCCACGGAATAGGCCGAGGCGCCCAGCGCCACGGTCATGTAGCCCAGCTGCGACAGGGTCGAGTAAGCCACGACACGCTTGATGTCGTTCTGGATGATGCCCAGGAAGCCCATGAACAGCGCGGTGATCGAACCGATCACCAGCACGAACGACAGCGCGGTATCGGACAGTTCGAACAGCGGCGACATGCGCGACACCATGAAGATGCCGGCGGTAACCATCGTAGCTGCGTGAATCAGCGCGGAAATCGGGGTCGGGCCTTCCATCGAGTCCGGCAGCCACACGTGCAGCGGGAACTGGGCGGATTTACCCATCGCGCCGATAAACAGGCAGATGCAGGCGACGCTCAGCAGGCTCCAGTCGAACCAGGCCAGGTGTTCCGTGGCCAGCACGTCTTTCAGTGCGAACACTTCCGTGTACTTCATGGTACCGGTGTGCGCCACCAACAGGCCGATGCCCAGGATGAAGCCGAAGTCACCCACGCGGTTGACCAGGAACGCCTTCATGTTGGCGACGATCGCGGTCGGACGGGTGTACCAGAAACCGATCAGCAGGTACGACACCAGGCCCACTGCTTCCCAGCCGAAGAACAGCTGCAGGAAGTTGTTGGACATGACCAGCATCAGCATCGAGAACGTAAACAGCGAGATGTAGGAGAAGAAGCGGTTGTAGCCTTCGTCTTCCTGCATGTAGCCGATCGTATAGATGTGCACCATCAGCGACACGAACGTCACCACGCACATCATCATGGCCGACAGCGAATCGATCTGGAAGCCGACTTCCAGTTTCATGCCGGCGACCGTCATCCACGTATAGATGGTCTCGTTAAAAGTCGCGCCGCCAAGGACGTCCTTGAGCGTCAGGGCCGACAGCACGAACGAAATCAGCACGCCCAGGATGGTCGCGGTATGCGACACCTTGCGGCCGACCAGATTCCCGAAAAACCGGGTACCGAACAGACCGGCGACCGCGGAACCTGCCAGCGGCGCCAGTGCGACGGTTAGAAGGATGTTAGGGTTAAGCCCCGCCATGTTGAACCTTAATGTTTATTATTCGAAATTTTCGATCCCGGTCAGCCTTTGAGGCTGTCCAGGTCTTCCACATTGATGGTGTCCAGGTTACGGAACATCACCACCAGGATCGCAAGGCCGATCGCCGATTCGGCGGCGGCCACGGTCAGGATGAAGAAGACAAAGATCTGACCGGCCGCGTCGCCCAGGTAATGCGAGAAGGCGACGAAGTTCATGTTCACCGCCAGCAGCATCAGTTCGATGGCCATCAGCAGGACGATGATGTTTTTGCGGTTCAGGAAAATACCGACGATCGAGATAGCGAACAGGATCGCGCCCAGGACCAGGTAGTGAGCCAGCGATAAGGTCATGGGGCCTCCTTGGTGTCTGCCGGACGGTTGTTGACTGCATCCATCTTCACGATGCGCAGGCGGTCGTTGCGCTTCACGCGCACCGCGTCCGCCGGATCGAAGTACTTGATGTCCTTGCGCTTGCGCAGGGTCAGGGCCACGGCGGCGATGATCGCCACCAGCAGCACGGCCGCCGCGATTTCAAACGCGTAGATGTACTTGGTGTAGATCAGCAGGCCCAGCGCCTTGGTGGTGCCGATCATGCTGGCGGCCTCCGGCGCGGTCACGCCGTTGATGCCGAACGAACGCCACAACACCGACGCCATTTCCAGCACGATCACGCCGCCCACCAGGCCGGCCATCGGCAGGTAACCCCAGAAGCCTTCGCGCAACTTGGCATTGTTAATGTCCAGCATCATGACGACGAACAGGAACAGCACCATCACGGCGCCCACGTACACGAGGATCAGCACGATGGACAGGAATTCGGCTTTCAGCAGCATCCAGATGCCGCCAGCCTGGAAAAACGCCAGCACCAGGAACAGGGCAGCCTGTACCGGGTTGGGGGCGGTGATAACGCGCAGCGACGACAACACCAGGATGGTCGCGAACACGTAGAATAAAACGCTAGTAAAGTCCATATCTTCTTATCGATTCCCGGTTGCGATCAGCGGTACGCTGCATCCGTTTCACGGTTGGCGGCGATTTCCGCTTCATAGCGGTCACCCACGGCCAGCAGCATCTCTTTGGTGTAATACAGGTCGCCGCGTTTCTCGCCGTGGTATTCCAGCACGTGGGTTTCCACGATGGAGTCCACCGGGCACGATTCCTCGCAGAAGCCGCAGAAGATGCATTTGGTCAGGTCGATGTCGTAGCGCGTGGTGCGGCGCGAACCGTCGTCACGCTGCTCCGACTCGATCGTGATCGCCATCGCCGGGCACACCGCTTCGCACAGCTTGCAGGCGATGCAGCGCTCTTCGCCATTCGGATAGCGGCGCAGCGCGTGCAGGCCGCGGAAGCGCGGCGAAATCGGCGTCTTCTCTTCCGGATACTGCACGGTGATCTTGCGCGCGAACATGTACTTGCCCGTCAGGGCCATGCCTTTGATCAGTTCCGACAGCATCAGGCTGCCGAAGAAATCTTTAACTTTTTCCATAATCCGCTTCCTTACTTCCAAATATTCCAGGACGTCTGCATGATGCCGGCCACCAGCACCAGCCATACCAGGGTCAGAGGGATGAACACCTTCCAGCCCAGACGCATGATCTGGTCATAGCGGTAGCGTGGGAAGGTACCGCGCACCCAGATAAAGATGGACACGATGCAGAAGGTCTTCACGAACAGCCAGAAGAAGCCGCCGAAACCGCCGCCAAACTCCAGGAAGCTCACCGGTGCGGACCAGCCGCCCAGGAACATGATCGCCGCCAGCACGCCGATCAGGATCATGTTGGCGTATTCGGCCAGCATGAACATCGCGTACGACATACCCGAGTATTCCACCATGTGGCCGGCCACGATCTCCGACTCGCCTTCCACCACGTCGAACGGGTGGCGGTTGGTCTCGGCCAGGCCGGACGTCAGGTAGATCACGAACAGCGGCAGCAGCGGCAACCAGTTCCACGACAGGAAGTTCAGGCCCATCTCGGCCATCTGGCCCTTCTGCTGGCTGACCACGATGTCGATGAAGTTCAGCGAACCGGACACCATCAGGATCACCACCAGCACGAAGCCCAGCGGGATTTCATACGAAATCATCTGTGCCGAGGCGCGCATCGCGCCCAGGAACGAGTACTTCGAGTTGGACGACCAACCCGCGATGATGATGCCGTACACCTCCATCGAGGTGATCGCCAGCAGCACCAGCATGCCGGCGTTGACGTTGGCCAGGATCGCTTCCGGACCGAACGGCACCACCGACCAGGCGGCCAGCGCCGGCATGATGGTCATGATCGGACCGATCACGAACAGGCCCTTGGCGGCCTTGGACGGCACCACGATTTCCTTGAGCAGCAGTTTCAGCGCGTCGGCGATCGGCTGCAGCAGGCCGGCGGGACCGACACGGTTCGGGCCGATACGGATCTGGATCCAGCCGATCAGCTTACGTTCCCACAGGGTCAGGTAAGCAACCAGGCCCAACAGCGGCATCATGACGCACAGCAGCTTGATCATGGTCCAGGCCAGCGGCCAGACCGGACCCAGCAATGCGGAGCCCTGGGTTTGGATAGTTGTTACGAACTCAGGCAACGCCATTACTTGGCCTCCTTGGCGATGGTGACTGGACCAAACATCGCGCCCAAAGCGGCGGTCGATGCGTGGGCGGCGGCAACGCGTACCACGTTGGCTGGCAGGCCGGCTTCGATCAGGGCCGGCAATACTGCCGAACCACTGCCTTGCGATACCTTGACCTTGTCGCCGGCATTGATACCCAGCTTCTCGGCCAATGCCTTCGACACGCGCACCGAAGGTGCGGCGCCGTCCGGCGTGGCCAGCAGCGGGCCGGAACGGCGCGCCAGGGCGTCGGCAAAGTGGATCGGCACATCGGCCAGGCGTTCCAGCAGCGCTTCGCCGCCGGTTGGCGCCTTGGCGGCGACTGGCGCCAGCTTGGCCACGTTGCTCAGTTTTGCCGACAGGTCGGTCACGCCGGCGCCGAACAGTTCGTCGCGGATGGCTTCCGAGGTTTCGTAGTCGAAGCCCGACAGGCCCAGGATGTTGCCCAGTACGCGCAGCACTTTCCAGGCCGGACGCGCGTTGGCGGCAGGTTTCACGGTGCCGTTGAACGATTGCGCGCGGCCTTCGGCATTGACGAAGGTGCCGGAGGTTTCAGCGAACGGCGCGATCGGCAGCAGCACGTCGGCGAAGTCAAAGCCATGCTTGAAGGCCGACATGACGACCACCATTTCGGCGCCCTTGACGGCGGCGATGGCCTGCTGCGGGTTGGCCGCATCGAGTTCCGGTTCCACGTTCAGCAGCACGTAGGCTTTCTTCGGTACCGAGAAGGCCGGAGCGGCGTTCGCAGCAATGGCGCCGGCCAGGTAGCCACCAACCGTGTTGGCCGCGTCCACCAGGTAGCCCAGCTTGGCGCCGGTCTGTTCGGCGATCCACTGTGCGGCAGCGTGCAGCTGCGATGCCTGCGGGTGCGCGGCGGCGGCGTTACCGAGGAAGACTGCCTTGCGTTCGCCCGACAGCAGCGAAGCGGCAATCGCCTTGGCCGCGTCCGACGCTTCGATGCCATCGAAGCCGGCAGGGGCTGCCACTTCTTTCGCGCTTGCTACCGCCACCACCACTTGCGACAGCGCGGCCAGCCACTCGGACGGCGCGGCGATCAGTTTATTCGCGGTGGTGATCAGGTTTTCCTCGTCCGTACCGTGCAGCACCGACAGCTTCGCGCCCGATTTCACGGCGGCGCGGATGCGGGTGGCCAGCAGCGGATGGTCCTTGCGCAGGAACGAGCCGATGACGAACACGCGTTGCAGCGAGGTCACGTCATTGATCGGCATGCCCAGCCAAGGTTTGATTTGACCGTCGAGCGCAAAGTCGGACTGGCGCAGGCGGAAGTCCACGTTGTCCGAACCGACCGCGCGGGTCAGCTTTTGCAGCAGGTGCAGTTCTTCCACGGTCGAATGCGCGGTCGCATACGCGGCGATGTTGTCCGCACCGTGTTCATGCTTGATGTTCTTCAGGCCGTGCGCCACGTATTCCAGCGCGGTCTGCCAGTCGACTTCCTTCCACTCGCCGCCCTGCTTGAGCATCGGCTGCGTCAGGCGCTCGTCGCTCGACAAGGCTTCGTACGAGAAGCGGTCCTTGTCGGAAATCCAGCATTCGTTGACCGCGTCGTTTTCCAGCGGCAGCACGCGCATGACTTTGCCGTTCTTGACCTGGACGATCAGGTTGGCACCCAGCGAGTCGTGCGGCGACACGGATTTGCGGCGCGACAGTTCCCACGAACGGGCGCTGTAGCGGAATGGCTTCGACGTCAGCGCGCCCACCGGGCACAGGTCGATCATGTTGCCGGACATTTCCGACGACACGGCTTCACCGACAAAGGTCGTGATTTCCGAGTGCTCGCCGCGGCCGATCATGCCCAGTTCCATCACGCCGGCCACTTCCTGGCCAAAGCGTACGCAACGGGTGCACTGGATGCAGCGCGACATTTCTTCCATCGACACCAGCGGGCCGGCCTGCTTCGGCGCCACCACGCGCTTTTCTTCTTCGTAGCGCGAGGTGTTCTTGCCGTAGCCGACGGCCAGGTCTTGCAGCTGGCATTCGCCGCCCTGGTCGCAGATCGGGCAATCCAGCGGGTGGTTAATCAACAGGAATTCCATGACGGACTTCTGTGCGTGCACCGCTTTGTCGCTGGCGGAGCGCACAACCATACCGGCCGACACGGGCGTGGCGCAAGCAGGCAAAGGCTTGGGCGCCTTTTCCACTTCGACCAGGCACATGCGGCAGTTCGCTGCGATCGACAATTTCTTGTGATAGCAGAAGTGCGGGATGTAGGTACCCAGTTTGTTGGCAGCGTCCATCACCATGCTACCAGCAGGGACTTCGACTTTCTTGCCGTCTATTTCGATTTCAACCATGGTGAGTTACGCAGGCTTAGAGGTAAGCGGGCACCAAGCAATGCTTGTGCTCGACGTGATATTCAAATTCATCGCGGAACTGCTTGACGAAGGCGCGCACCGGCATCGCGGCGGCGTCGCCCAGCGCGCAGATCGTGCGGCCCTGGATGTTGTCGGCGATGGAGTTCAGCATGTCCAGGTCGGTCGGACGGCCCTGGCCGTGCTCGATACGGTGGACCATGCGGTACATCCAGCCGGTGCCTTCACGGCACGGGGTGCACTGGCCGCATGACTCTTCAAAGTAGAAGTACGCCAGGCGTTCCAGCGCCTTGACCATGCAGCGGGTTTCGTCCATGACGATGATCGCGCCCGAACCCAGCATCGAGCCGGCCTTGGCGATCGAATCGTAGTCCAGGTCGGTGTTCATCATCAGTTCTCCACGCACCACCGGCGCCGACGAACCGCCGGGAATCACGGCCTTGATCTTTTTACCGCCGCGCATGCCGCCGGCCAGTTCCAGGAACTTCGCGAATGGCGTGCCCAGTGGAACTTCGTAGTTGCCCGGACGCTCGACGTCGCCCGAGATCGAGAAGATCTTGGTGCCGCCATTGTTCGGCTTGCCCATGGCCAGGTAGTTTTCCGCGCCCATGTTCAGGATGAACGGGACCGCGGCAAACGTTTCGGTGTTGTTGATGGTGGTCGGCTTGCCATACAGGCCGAACGAGGCCGGGAATGGCGGCTTGAAGCGCGGCTGGCCTTTTTTGCCTTCCAGCGATTCGAGCAGCGCGGTTTCCTCGCCGCAGATGTAAGCGCCGTAGCCATGGTGCGCATGCAGCTGGAAGCTGAAGTCGCTGCCCATGATCTTGTCGCCCAGGAAGCCCGCCGCGCGCGCCTCTTCCAGCGCTTCTTCAAAGCGCAGGTATTCCTGGAAGATCTCGCCGTGGATGTAGTTGTAGCCCACGGTGATGCCCATCGCGTACGCGCCGATGGCCATGCCTTCGATCAGGGCGTGCGGGTTGTAGCGGATGATGTCGCGGTCCTTGAAAGTGCCCGGCTCGCCCTCATCTGTATTGCAGACGAGGTACTTTTGACCAGGGAACTGACGCGGCATGAAGCTCCACTTCAAACCGGTAGGAAAACCAGCGCCGCCACGGCCGCGCAGGCCCGACGTTTTCAGGTCGGCGATGATGGCTTCCGGCGTGATTTTTTCTTCGATGATGCGGCGCAGCGCCGAATAGCCGCCACGCTTCACGTAGTCGGCCAGGTGCCAGTTATCGCCGGTCAAATCCTTCAGGATCAGCGGCTGGATGTGACGGTCGTGCAGACAGGTCATTTCTTCAATTCCTCCACCAGGGCGTCGATCTTGTCGTTGCTCATGAACGAGCACATGCGGTGGTTATTCACCAGCAGCACCGGTGCGTCGCCGCACGCGCCCATGCACTCGCCTTCCATCAGCGTGAATTCGCCGTCGGCGGTGGTGTCGCGGTAGTCGATACCCAGTTTCTGTTTCAGGTGATGCGCGGCGCGTTCGCCGCCGGACAACGCGCATGGCAGGTTGGTGCACACGGTGATCTTGTGTTTGCCCACCGGCTTCAGGTTGTACATGTTGTAGAAGGTGGCCACTTCCTGCACGGCGATGGCCGGCATGCCGATATAGTCGGCCAGTTCCTTCATGACTTCAGGGGAAACCCAGCCCAGTTCAACCTGGGCATGCGCCAGCGAGGCCATCACGGCCGACTGGCGCTGGTCAGCCGGATACTTGGCCAACTCGCGGTCGATTTTTTTATAGCACTGCTCAGATAACAACATACTTTTTGCCTCTCGGACTTAGCGGTCTTAGCGGTCGATCGAGCCGAACACGATGTCTTGCGTACCAATGATGGTCACGGCGTCGGCAATCATGTGGCCTCGCGCCATTTCATCCAGCGACGCCAGGTGGACATAGTCCGGAGCGCGCAGCTTCATGCGGTACGGCTTATTCGCGCCGTCCGATATCAGGTAGACGCCGAATTCGCCCTTCGGATGTTCCACCGCGCTGTATGCTTCGCCTGGTGGCACATGGAAGCCCTCGGTGAAGAGCTTGAAGTGGTGGATCAGCGATTCCATGTTGGTTTTCATGTCCAGGCGCGACGGCGGCGCCACCTTGCGGTTGTCCGTGATCACCGGGCCTGGATTGTTCCTCAACCATTCGACGCACTGCTTGATGATGCGGTTCGACTGGCGCAATTCCTCGATGCGCACCAGGTAACGGTCATAGCAGTCGCCGTTGGTGCCGATTGGAATGTCGAAATCCATCAGGTCGTACACTTCATACGGCTGCTTCTTGCGCAAGTCCCAGGCAATGCCCGAACCGCGCAGCATGGCGCCGGAGAAGCCCATCGCCAGCGCATCTTCCGGGCTGACGACGCCGATGCCGACGGTACGCTGCTTCCAGATGCGGTTATCGGTCAGCAGGGTTTCGTATTCGTCGACATAGGTCGGGAAACGGCGCGTGAAGTCTTCAATGAAGTCCAGCAGCGAACCCTGGCGGTTTTCGTTGAGTTCCTTGATGGTCTTGGCGGACTTGATCGGCGATTGCTTGTGCTGCGGCATCGCGTCCGGCAGGTCGCGGTACACGCCGCCCGGGCGGTAGTACGCGGCGTGCATGCGGGCGCCGGACACGGCTTCGTAGCAGTCGAACAAATCTTCGCGGTCGCGGAACGCGTACAGGAACGGGCCCATGGCGCCAACGTCGAGCGCGTGCGCGCCCAGCCACATCAGGTGGTTCAGGATACGGGTGATTTCATCGAACATCACGCGGATGTATTGCGCGCGCAGCGGCACTTCCAGGCCCAGCAGCTTTTCGATGGCCATCACGTACGCGTGCTCGTTGCACATCATCGACACGTAGTCGAGGCGGTCCATGTACGGCACGGACTGCAGGTAAGTCTTCTGTTCCGCCAGCTTTTCGGTGGCGCGGTGCAGCAGGCCGATATGCGGGTCGGCACGCTGGATCACCTCGCCGTCCAGTTCCAGCACCAGGCGCAGCACGCCGTGCGCCGCCGGGTGTTGCGGACCAAAGTTCAGGGTGTAATTCTTAATCTCAGCCATTATTTACTTCCCGTAGTTTTCTTCACGGATCACGCGCGGCACGTTTTCGCGCGGCTCGATGGTCACAGGCTGGTAGATGACGCGCTTCTGAGCTTCGTCGTAGCGCATTTCCACGTAGCCCGACACCGGGAAGTCCTTGCGGAATGGGTGGCCCATGAAACCGTAGTCGGTCAGGATGCGGCGCAAGTCGTTGTGGCCTTCGAAGATGATGCCGTACATGTCGAACGCTTCCCGCTCGAACCAGTTCGACGCGCGCCACAGCGGCGTCACCGACGCCAGCACCGGCAGCTCGTCGTCTTCGGCGAACACGCGCACGCGCACGCGCCAGTTGTGCTTGACCGACAGCAGGTGCGACACGGCCGCAAAGCGCAGGCCGTCCCACGCGCCTTCGCCGTAGGTCGAATAGTCGACGCCGCACAGGTCGATCAGTTGATCGAAACCGAGTGCGGCGTTGTCGCGCAGCGTCTGCATGACGTTGTAGTAATCAGAGGCTTTCACCACCAGGGTGACTTCACCCAGCGCGACCGTCGTGGTAACGCGTTCGCCCAGCGCGGCGGCCAGGGCGGACTGTAATACTTCCAGTTGTGTACTCATATTTATTCAGCGTCCCGATTAGCGAGCGATCGTGTTGGTACGCTTGATCTTGTTCTGCAGTTGCAGGATGCCGTACAACAGCGCTTCCGCGGTCGGCGGGCAGCCCGGCACATAGACGTCGACCGGCACCACGCGGTCGCAGCCGCGCACCACCGAATACGAATAGTGGTAGTAGCCACCGCCGTTGGCGCACGAGCCCATGGAGATGACCCAGCGCGGCTCCGACATCTGGTCGTACACCTTGCGCAGGGCCGGCGCCATCTTGTTGCACAGCGTGCCGGCCACGATCATCACGTCGGACTGGCGCGGCGACGGGCGGAACACCACGCCAAAGCGGTCCAGGTCGTAACGGGCCGCGCCCGCATGCATCATTTCAACCGCGCAGCAGGCCAAGCCGAACGTCATCGGGAACATCGACCCGGTACGCGCCCAGTTGATCAGCTTGTCGGCTGTGGTGGTGATGAAACCTTCGTTTAATACGCCTTCAATAGCCATGGCTTATTCCCAATCAAGGGCACCTTTCTTCCAGATATACCAAAAACCGACCACGAATTCAGCGATGAACACCATCATCGTGACGAAACCTTGCCAGCCCAGTTCGCGCATCGAGACGCCCCATGGGAAGAAGAATGCCGTTTCCAGGTCGAACAGAATAAACAGGATCGCGACGAGGTAGTAACGCACGTCGAATTTCATGCGCGCATCTTCGAACGCTTCGAAGCCGCACTCGTAGGGGGACAGTTTTGCCGTATCAGGCTTGTGCGGGCCGAGCAGACGGCCCAGGACCTGCGGGACTACGCCGACACCGATGCCGACGAGAAGGAACAGGAGGACGGGGAAATAATTTTCGAGGTTCACGGTGGTTGAGCTTAATGTTGAACGTTCGGTTGAGATGACACCGCGGTCACACCGCGGCGTGAGCGCCTGCCCCATACGGAACACAGCGTCGTTGCGGCCTCTCACCGTGCAGCGCACTGGCT
>Ga0307408_100002705_pt1 | contig 12303 bp, 7 predicted proteins | sample 322Cmetagenome_FD_202116 | JGI IMG/M metagenome (GOLD analysis project Ga0307408, IMG submission 202116) | Maize rhizosphere microbial communities from greenhouse at UC Davis, California, United States - 322HYB-C-3 | ecosystem: Host-associated > Plants > Roots > Rhizosphere > Soil | place: USA... | reverse complement strand
GAGGTCGAATTGCTGGCGGCTCAGATCGCTGGGATAGACCTGATCAGGACGGGTGGCAGGCGAACTCATGCCCGATTTCACCCGATCTTTCGGAAACCCTAAATAACTTTAAACGGGTTCTTAGCGCTCCTGTTGGCGAACTTCGCGCTGACAGGGGCGTTTTGTTGGCTCCTGCTCGCGCGCATCGTTAATCAGGAATGCCGCCGTGATGACGACGAAATGGCGGACTGCGGCGTCATCGGTAGTGAAAAAGGGAGGCGAGGGGCAGGTGTAATTCACATGCGCCATGTAGGTTGCGTGTGGGAGGTTCCACTTAACCGAACAAGTGAATCGACCATTGCTCTGCCGGGCAATCTTCGCCAGTAAACTGCCCGATTGACCCTAAACCCAACCCGATCTGTTTAGATCGAGGGTCAAAACCCAAACCCCACAAAAACCCCTTTATGAAGAACCCTATTCGGGTGCTTCGCTCCGCGGTCGGCTCACTGCGCCTCCCGGAGGCGGCACGATCACGGCTATTTCCGCTAATGGCGGCTGCCGGACTTTGCGCGGTTTCCTGTCTGGTGATTTTCCGGTCGGATGGAGCGAGGGAGGCCGATCCCGCGAAGCGAGCCGCGGCGGCGTTCCGCAGCGGTGAAGCATCGAGTGAGCGATCTAACAATCACGCGCGGCAAACTGATCCCGCCCAGGCTTTGCGTCAACTCTCCACGTTGGAAAAAGGGAACGACCGCGACAGCCGGATCCGGGATTTGCTTTTCAAGTGGGCCGCTCAAGACGCGGAAGCGGCGCTGAGTTGGGCCTCGTCGTTGGAGGAGCCAGGCACCCGGCGTTCCGCCCGCTCCTCCGTCTGTCTGGCGGTGGCGGAAAAAGATCCCCACCGGGCCGTGATGCTCGCGCTCGGTCCCGGCGCGGAGGACGACGATGGGGGATTGCTGGAGTGCCTGACCATGCAGTGGTGCGAGAAGGACCCTAAAACCGTCCTCGATTGGGCAGGGGGGCAACCGCCGGGGGAATGGCGCGAGCGTTTGTTGGCGAGGGTGTCGTTTGTGCTTTCCAAAACGGATCCCGCCGCGGCGGCGCAGTTGGTGTCCGGCTTGGAGCCAGGAACCGTGCAGAACGAAGCCGCCATGGCCGTGCTTCACCAATGGGCGCTCAAAGACTCCGCCGCCGCACTCCGGTGGGCGGAAGGATTCTCCGAACCCATCCTCCGCGAGCGCGCGCTTGCGGAGATCTCGAACCTCCGTGCCTCGGCGCTCCGTCACGAGGTCGAGTAACCGCGGTCAAGAAACGCCCATGAGGGCGGTCCATTCTCCCCGGCTGCGCGGGCCTTTCCGCCGCGCAACTTGAGAACCCAAACACCGAAAAGACCCTACCCAAAAAAACCATGAACAAATACATCAGAAAGGGATTGGCGTCCCTGGCGCTGCTATGCGCCTTCGGACTTCCCCAAGCGCACGCCTACACCCACCCCTGCATTCCGGCCACTCTCGACGATCTGGCCACCTTCAAGGCCAGCCTCAATCAAGAGCCGTGGAAGTCCGGTTACGCCGTGCTCTCGGGCGACGGGCATTCCCAGCTCACCTACACCATGCAAGGCCCGTTCGCGAATGTCAGCCGGGCGGGGGCTTACGACGCAAACCTCGGCGCATGGCGGAATGACATGGTCGCCGTGTATAACCTCGCGCGCATGTGGTATTTCACCGGCAACGCCGACTATGCACAGAAGGCCCGCAACATCCTCATCGATTGGGCGAACACGCATACCAGCTTCACCGGCAACGAGTCCGGCCTCGACCTGGGCGACTACGCGGTCTGTTACGCCGGAGGCGCGAGCATCCTGCGTGGCACCTGGTCCGGCTGGACGGCCGCCGACACCACCACGGTCCAAAACTACTTCTCGAACGTCCTCTGGCCGGCCACCCTTGCCTCGGGCAACGTGCTGGGTCCCGCCAACAAAGGCGCGCTCTACATGGCCGCCGGCATCGGCATCGCCGCTTTCTGCGACGACACCGCCAAGTTCAACCAGATCGTCAACCTGTTCCGCACCGACCACGCCGGCGGCCTGCCGAACACCTTGCCTACCGGCGAAATCGGGGAGACCGGTCGCGACTTGGGCCACGGCCTAGGCACCCTCAGCGGCCTGACCTTCACCGCCGAAGTCGCCTGGAAACAGGGCGTCGACCTCTACTCGGAGTTGGATAACCGCCTGCTAGCCGCCGGCGAATACTACGCCCGCAACACCCTCACCACCGACAATCCCTTCGTTCCCTTCGGAACCATCGATTACCACTACTACGCCAACAACGCCTACGCTTATACCGCCAACCGTGCCCCCCTCTACCTGATCCAGAACGCCTACAAGAACCGCAAGGGCCTCCCCACGCCCTGGATCGACCGCAAGCTCGAGGAACAACCCGTCGATGGTGGCAACTTCATGTATGCCAAGACCGCCGACTTCACCACCGCCACCTTGACACCGGCCAGTTTCCCGGCGGTTTCCCTGGCCTCGAGCGGCCTGACCTTGACCACCCTCGGCAACCAGACCACCGGACGAAGCGCCGCTTACGCCAATGGCGTATGGACGGTGGCCGGACTCGGGAACGGGGTCTGGAATGATACGACCGACGACTGCCAGTTTGTTTACCAAACGATGACCGGCGACTGCGCCATCGTCGCCAAGGTCACCTCGTGCACCTACTCGGGCACCAACAATGGCAAGGCGGGGCTGATGATCCGCGACACGCTTACCGGTGCCTTTTCGAAACGCGCCTGGGTCGGGATTGTGCCCGCGGCCACCAACAAGCTCGAAGCCCACATGCGCGGCTGGACCGAAAACTGGGGCTCGACCGGACGGGACGACCGCTCGCAGGATCTTCCTCCCGGCATGCCCTACTGGCTCAAAATCGAACGCCGGGGCGGCCTGATCACCACCTTCGCTTCGCAGGATGGCACCAGTTGGGCGGCGGTGCTCAGCTCGTATTACGGCAGCCTCCCATCCACCCTCCATATCGGCCTGTTCGTCTGCAGCGGAAATGCGACGACCACCACCGCCACCTTCGCCAACGTCGCTTTCACCGGCGGCACCGGCGGCCTGGTGACGACTCCGGCCGCCCCGGCGGCCCTGTTCGCTTCGGGCTCCACCAAGGCCATCACCGTGCGCTGGCTGCCGTCATTCGGCGCCACCGCCTACGACCTGCTCCGCTCGACCACCTCCGGCAGCGGCTACACGGCCCTCGCCAGCAATCTCTCCACGGCCACCACGAGCTACGTGGACACGACGGCGGCCGCGGGCACGACCTATTACTACGTGGCCCGCGCTAAAAACTCGGTTGGCACCAGCGGCGATTCGTCCCAGTTCGGCGCCGCTCTGCTCCCCGCGCCGCTGGTCAACCTCGCCTTCAGCGGAACCTCAACGGCAAGCTTCCAAAGCGGCGCCGGCATCGAAGGTTCCGACCAAGCTTTTAACCGAAACCCGGGCTCCAAGTGGTATGGGTGGAACGCGCCGACGGGCTGGCTCCAGTATGACTTCGGCGCGAGCAATGCACAGGTCGTCAAGCGCTACACGATCAACTGCGCCGACGTAGCAACGCGTGATCCGAAGAGCTGGAACTTCCTGGGCTCACAAGACGGCTCCACGTGGACAACGCTCGATTCCCAGAGCAATCAGTCCTTCAACGTCCGGATGGGCACGAACACCTACACCGTCGGCAACACCACCGCCTACCGCTACTACCGGCTCGACATCACGGCCAACAACGGCGCCGGCGGCACGGCGGTTTCCGAACTCGGCCTGTGGGGCGACAGCGGACAAACCATCCCGAACGGCACCTACCGCATCGTCAGCCGCAAGAGCAACAAGGTCCTCGACCTCGTCAACGGCGGCACCGCCGACGGCACCGATGCCGTTCAATGGGGCTGGAACGCCGGCAACGACCAGAAGTGGACCGTTACCCATCTCGGTAACGGCCAATACCAGGCCTTGGGTGTCGCCAGCGGCAAGTTGCTCGAAGTCACGAACGCCTCCACCAGCAACGGCGCGGTCGTCCAGATCTGGCCCTCGAACAACAACAATTGCCAGAAGTGGACGGTCACCCCCGCGGGCGACGGCGCCTTCAAGCTCCTGAACGTGAACAGCGCCAAGGCCATGGATGTCAGCAGCGGCAGCACCGCCGACGGCGCGGCCATTATCCAATGGACCGACAATGGAGGCACCAATCAGCAGTGGCGGTTCAGCCTCGCCCCGTGATGCCATGACAACGCATCCGGTTTAGAAAACTGGTAACTCATCGTTGCGCCCCTGTTGGTATTCTCATGCCGACAGGGGCGCTTTGTTTTTCCGCCCCTTCAGCGATTGCAGCTTTCAAAGGGGTAAACAAAAGGAGGCGCCAGCCTCACGGCCGACGCCTCCTGCGGGATGGATCAGGCTTCTCTTGGAGTCTTAGCGCGTGAGGCTGATTTTATAAGCGACCGCGATGTCGCTCGGCGCGGGAAAGGAGGAGTTCTCGATGACCAGCGCGTCGTCGCCCTGGTTCCATCGAAGCGAACCCGTCGAACCGAGTAGTTCGACGTTCGAGATCGGGCGGTCCAACAATTGCGCGGTCTTGCCCAGCGACTTGAGAGCCACGGGTTTGACGGGTTGGCCCAATACGATCGCATAGATCGTCCGGCCATCTTTCGAAACGGTGTAGCGAACGTCCTCGGCGGTGAAGGGCTTGCCCTTACCTTCGTTGAAACCTTGGGCGGAAAGCGCGACGCCTTCGCTGGCGGGACCTTCACCGAAAGTCTTCCATGGACGAGTCGCGAAGATCGCCTGGTTGTTCACTTCCATCCACGCGGCGATGCCTTCGAGGATCTTCTCTTCCTTGTCGTCGATCGAGCCGTCGCCTCGCACGGGAACGTTGAGAAGCAGGTTGCCGTTCTTGCTGACAATATCGGCAAGCATGTGGACGACCGTTTTGGCGCTCTTGTAGCGGTTCCGATCGTATTCGTAGCGGTTGTAGTGCCAGCCGCCAATGCAGGTGTCGGTTTGCCAAGCGTCCGGTAGAATTTTGTTCGGCACGCCACGCTCGATGTCCCAAGTCATCGTCTTGAGCTGGAAATCGGTGAGGATCTTGCCGAACAGCACACCGGTGCCGACGCCTTTGCGTTGGAGACTGGTGTTGTAGAAGTGGGCGGCGATTTTCAACCCGGCGTCGGTCACCGGCCATAGCGGGAGCGCGGTGTCGTCGAAGTAGATCATGTCGGGCTGATACTTGTTAATCAGATCGACCGTGCGGTTGTAGAACTTGTCGCAGTAGGCCTGGTCGGGCTGGCTCACGCCGCCACCCCAGTTCCAGCGGGCATGAACAGAGTTGGCTTTCTCGAAGCCGGGGCTGGGTTGGTGGCGCTGTTCGTAGAGATCCTGCGGGTCGAGGCCGTTCCACCACTTGCCTTTGCCATCGGCCTTGGTGAGTTTGCCGTCGTAGGGCACGCCGGCTTTTTCGCCGTTTTTGTCGGTGCCTTGCGCGGTTTCATACCAGGACCAGGCGTGGGCGGCGTGAACGCTGACGCCGAAGGGGAGGCCTTGGGCCTTTGCGGCCTTTGCCCAACCGCCGATGAGGTCTTTCTTAGGGCCGACTTTTACCGAGTTCCATGGCTGATACTTGGAGTCCCACATGTCCAAGTTGTCGTGATGGTTGGCCATGGCGAAAAAGTATTTCGCACCGACCCGTTTATAGAGCGCCACCAGTTTTTCGGGCTCCCACTTGTCGGCCTTCCATTCGTTGATCACGTCTTTGAAGCCGAACTCCGATGGGTGGCCGTACTTCGCCACATGCGCTTTGTATTGGCCGTGGCCTTCCGCATACATGTGACGCGCGTACCAGTCGCCTTGTTCCGGCTGGCATTGTGGACCCCAGTGGGCCCAGATGCCGAACTTCGCATCGCGAAACCAGTCGGGCGCTCCCTGATACTGGGCCAAGGATTCCCAAGTGGGATTGAATTTACCTTGAGCTACCGGCTCCTTGCTCGTGTCGACGATGACGGCAGGCTTGGCGGTTTCCGGAATGGGGCCCGCTGCATAAGCGGATGTGGCCGCGGCCGCTAAAAGAGCGGCGAAGGTTTTGGGTAATGACATTGGATGATGGGTGGAAAACGGCCCCTTTTGGTCCCCGCAATGCGGGAATCGAGGTCGTGTTGGCAAATAGCGTCATTTCGGCGTGAAGGCCGCCAAAAATCGCGTTCTATACGTGGATCGAAACGCGTTATTTCAAGGCTGGCAAGGAATCGGCTTCCTGCAGCAACACCCGGACAAATGCCCAGTCATACCAGAAACCTTCCCGGTAGGGGTCCCGAGTTGAGCCTCCGATGAGCCGGGTGGGGATGTCCGCGCGAATCGTCTCCACCAGGGAATCGGCTTGGGCGTGATCGCCCCGTTGCCGCGCGCACAATGCCAGCAACACCCGCACGGTGGCCATGAGGGAGCCATGATCCTTCGGTTGGTAAGCGGGCTGAAGCAATTGGACGGCCCCCTCGATGTCACCCGTCCGGTAACGCCAGAGCGAGATGGGAACGACCGCCCAGTTGCGAGCTTCGCGGGGCGGGAGTTGAGGAAACCAGAGCTCCACTCGCTGTCCAAGTGGCTCGAGTCGCTGACGTTGTGCCGCGTCGATCGGGAGGAGCAGACACGTTTTCAAAACCCGCCCGACCGCATCGCCGTTGGTCTCGTTCGCGAAGCGGTCCGCGTGACGCCGGCAGAATGTTTCGTAGCCCTTCACGTCGCCGCTCATCAGCAAGGTCACGCCATACGCCTGGTGATCGACGGTGACGGACCTCCAGGCGTCGAGTTCGCCCACGCGTTCCACGACGGCGAGACGGGAGGCGGCTTCGGCCCAGCGCTCGTGCAGAGCAAGCCATTCGCCGATCGTCCGATAGGCGGTCAACCCTTCGAAACTGGGCCGGTCGGGGGGGCGGGGGAGGTTGGCCAGGATCGCGTTGGCTTCTTCCATGCGATTGTCCCGCGTGAGGAAAACGGCCTGCGAGATGCGTTCCGCTTGTTCCGCCAGTTCCAGCAGGCGGGTCTTCTCGCGCAACGCCGCGCGTTCGCGCAGGTAAAGCCGGGTCGAGACGCCGAAGCCGGCGAGCAAGGCGATGAAAACCGCGGCGCCCGAGAATACGGCGGTACGGTTGCGCCGGGTGAGTTTGCCGAGGCGATAGAGCGCGCCGGGCGGCCGGGCGGTGACGGGTTCGTGATCGAGATAACGGCGAAGGTCACTGGCGAGTCCCTGGGCGGTGGGGTAACGACGGGCCGGATCCTTTTCCAAAGCGCGCATCACGACCCAGTCGAGGTCGTGTCGTAACGTCGCGATCAGCGTGGTGGGCGTGCATTGGCGCCCTTCCGCAAGAGAGGCCAGTTCGTTCGGGGGAAGCGCGCGGAGCAAAGCCGAGGGCGAGGGGGGATCGACGTTCCGAAGGGTTCGCCGCATCTCATCGAGGCCCTTTTTCATCAGCCCGTCCGAATCGAAGGGCGGACGTCCGGCAAGGAGTTCGTAGAGCACCGCCCCAAGTCCGTAGATGTCCGCGCGCGTGTCCACGTCGGTGCGTCCCTCAGCGGCTTGTTCGGGGCTCATGTAGGCGGGCGTGCCGATGAATTGTTCGGCGGCGTAAGTGGCGTCGGCCGCAGTTTCGCCATAGGGGTCGATGGTTTTCGCGATGCCGAAGTCGATAACCTTCGGCATCGCGGAGTCATCTTCTCCGGTCACCAGAATGTTCGACGGTTTGAGGTCGCGGTGTAAGACACCCTTTTGGTGTGCGTGCTGTACCGCCAGGCAAACTTGGATGAACAACTCCAATCGCTGTTCGATCGTAAGACGGCGCGTTTCGCAGTAAGTGGTGATTCGTTCGCCCTCGACCAACTCCATCGCGAAATAGGGCCGTCCGGAGTCGGTGGCTCCCGCCTCGTAAATGCAGGCGATGCACGGGTGGCTCATCATCGCCAGCGCTTGTCGCTCGCGTAAAAAGCGCGCAATAATCCGCTCGGTATCCATGCCCAGCCGAACTACTTTGAGTGCGACCGCGCGCCGGACCGGATTTTCCTGCTCGGCGAGGTAAACGACGCCACAGCCGCCTTCGCCCAAACGCCGAACGATCCGGTAGGGGCCGATATGCGCTTGATCGTGATCACGGGGAGGCGCTGGTGCGGGGGAATCGGATGGATCGGGGCGGGGTGGGGGCGGGACGAAATCGAAGAAACCTTCCGCGCGGGTGTGGGCGTCGAGCAGCGCTTGGATACGGGCTCGCAGGGACGGATCGCCGGCGCAGGCTTTTTCGAGAAAGGCTTCCCGATGGGCCGGATCGGAACACTCCAGCGTCGCGGCGAAGAGCGCCTGCTCGACTTCGAGTTCGATCTCGTCGATTTCGTCCGCTTCGTCGCTCATTTCACTCCTGGAGCATTTGCATGAGACGCGCCCTCGCATAGGTCCAACGTCGTTCGACCGTGCGTTCTCCCACGTCGAGAATTCCCGCGATTTCACGGGTCGTGTAATTGGCGAAAAATTTGAGCGTCACGATCTGAGCGCCTTCCGGATCGACCCGCTCCAGACGTTCGAGCGCCTGATCAATGAGCAAAACGCGTTCGTCAGGCGAGGCGACGGCGGGATCGACGGGATCGAGCTCGTCGACGCGTACGGGATTCCCTCCGCGTTTGAGTCGCGCCTTTTGACGAGCGTGGTCCACCAAAATGCGGCGCATCGCCAGCGCCGCCACGCGGAAAAAATGCGCGCGGTCGTTCCAGCTTCGTTCGCCGGATCCCGATAACCTGAGCCAGGCTTCATGAACCAGCGCGGTCGGTTGAAGGGTGTGTCCTGCGGATTCCGACGCCATCCGGGCCGCCGCCAATGCCCGAAGCTCTTCATACACCAACGGCATCAGCTTTTCCGCCGCGAGTTCTTCTCCTTGGGCGACCGCTTCAAGCAGGAGGGTTACATCGTCTTTGGACAGAGCGGACATTCAATCGAAGTTCGTTCAATATGGCCCGGCCCACGGCCGTGTCGAGTTCAGGAACTACGGGTTGATCTGAGAATGACAAAAAACCGCCCCGCGCTCCGATTGAAGGAGCGCGGGGCGGCGGGAGCTGGCGGGGTGACGGGTCTCAGGGCGCGGTGGGCATCAGCCATTGCTGATTGTTGCCTGAGATGTCGGTATACTGGAGGATGGCCGCTCCATTGGCGGTTGAGTTATTCTGGACGTCGAGCGACTTGCCGCTGTTGACGTTCAGGATCTTGAAGAAGCCGTCGTTCGAGGGACTGATGGTCCACTTCTGCCAGTTGGTGCCGGTCGAGGGCCAGATCTGGACCCATCCGCCGTTTGCCGTGGAGCCCCCCGAGATTTCGAGCACTTTGCCGCTCGCCACGCCGGTCAGCTGATACTGGCCGTTGCCGAGATACGCGAGGTCCCACTTCTGGCTGTTGCCGCCGTTCCAGCCCCATTGAACGGCATCCGTGCCGTCGGCGGTGCTGCCGCCGATCAGATCGATGACCTTGTTGCACAGCCGGTTTGTGAAGGCATAGCGGCCGTCGGGAACGGTGCGGCCGCTGTCGCTCCACAGGCCCACTTCGGAGAGTTGCAGACCACTTGGATCTCCATTGTTGGCCGTGACGTTGAGCCGGTAGTAGCGGTAGGCAGTGGTATTGCCGATGGTGTAGGTGTTCTGCTGCCACCGATAGGCGAAGGTCTGGCCGCTCTGCGTATCGAGGGTCGTCCAACTGGAACCGTCTTGTGAGCCTTGGAACTGCCAGTTCTTCGGGTCGCGCCCGGGCACGTCGTTGGCGCTGTTAATCGTGTAGCGCTTGACAGTCTGCGCATTGTTCGCGCCGAAGTCATACTGAACCCAACCCGTAGTGCCGGCATTGTTATTGAACCACTTGCTGCCTGGGTTGAGGTCAAAGGCGTTGGCACCTTCACCCCCAGTTGAGTGCGCGCTGTCCGTGGCGGTGCCGCTGAAGCCGAGATTGGCCAGCCGTGGAATGAGCTGACTGTGAGAGCTGCCAAATGTCATCGAATCGCCGCTGGTGCCGGCGGAGTTTACCGCTTGAACCCGGTAGTAGTAGTTGACGCCCGAGTTGACGCCTGCGTTCGCAGACGTGTCCACGTAGCTCGTCCCGGTGAGGTTGCTGGCGAGGACAGTAAAGCCGCTGCTGCTGCTGGTGGAACGGAGTAGGTTGTAGCTGGTGGCGCCAAAAGACGGCAACCAACGCACCGTATTGGCCTTGCTGGAGGCGGTGGCAATCACGCCCGCCGGAGCCGCCGGAGTCGTCACAAGGCCGCCGCTCCCACCGGTGAACGCCACACGGTCAAAGTTGGCGGTGGTGGTCGTCGTTGCCGAGCCGCTGCCTATGAACAGACCGATATAGAGGGTGGACGGCAGGTTGCCGTAGTAGGCGCAGGTGACGGGCATCCAACTGGTGCCATCCGGAGAACAGAAGGTCGTGATCTGCTTGCCCCGGCGCTCGATCTTGAACCAGTAGGGCAGGCCGAGAGAGGTCCAATCATGACTACGGGCGGCATATCCGCTTCCTCCCCAGCTTTCGGTCCAACCCTTCTGACGGCTTTGCATCCATTTGGTGGCCGAGGGAACAAACCCGACCCAGGCCCGTTGCGAAACGCTGGCGGATAGATTGTCGCGAATCATCAACCCGGCCTTGGTGGAATCGGTGATCCATTGGCTCGATGTGACCCGGGCAACCATAGCGCAGTCGCCGGTCATCTGCGTGTAAGCGAACTGGCAGTCGTCGTTGATATCGTTCCAGACATCGGTTCCAGCTCCGGTTACCGTCCACACTCCGTTTGCGTAAGAGGAACTGCGGCCTCCGGAGTTGCTGCCCAGAGTTGTTAATGTCAACCCGCTCGAGGCCAGAGAAACCCCCGGGAAGGTAGCCGGCGACAAGGTGGCGGTGGTGAAGTCGGCCGCCTTGGCATACATGAAGTTGTAGCCATCGACGGGCTGATCTTGCAGCTTCCGGTCGGTCCAGGGAGTGGGGATGCCCTTGCGGTTTTTATAGGCGTTCTGGATCATGTAGTAAGCCCCGCGGTCGGCGGTCCAACCAAGGTTGTTCTGCTGGTAGATCCATGCCCAATCCGTGGTGCCAAAAGGAACGAAGGGATTGTCGGTGGCGTAGGTGTCGCGGGCGAAGTATTCGGCGCAGGCGAGCAGGCGGTTGTCCAATTCGCCGTAGAGGTCCACCCCTTGTTTCCAGGCGCACTCGGCGACGAAGATCAATCCGTTGACATCGCCCCAGGCGTGGCCCGCGTTGCGGCCCGACTCGCCCACCTGGCCGGTGGGCAGGGTATCCATCAGGCCGGAGCCATGGAAGGTGCGGTAAAGGTTGATGACCTGGTTGAACTTGGCGGTGTCGTCGCAAAAAGCGGCGATCGCAATGCCCGCCTCCATATAGATGGCGCCCTTGTTGCACGGGCCGAGGACGTTTCCGCTCGCGCCAGACGCCGGCCAGTAAACGTTCGCGAAGAGGTTTTGAACCTTGGTTGTGTCGGAGGCCGTCCATCCGGGCCATGTGCCGCGCAGGATGCTGGCGCCACCGCCCCATTTGACGGCGTAGTCGCCGAGGTCGAGGCCGGCTTCACCACCACTGAATTCCGTCTGCGTGTCCGCCCAAGCGATGAGGATGTCGCGCGCCTTTTGCGCGTAGGCGCTGTTGCCGGTGAAATACCACATCTTCGCGAGTTGATAGACGGCAGTCATGTCGTTGCGCCATTCGGTGAGATTGGCGTCGTAGGCCCCCGCCCGGCTGACCTGCGCGAACGGGCCTTGCATGGTGTAGTTCAACGAGGCCTTGCCGTCGGCCGCGAGGGCAGCGTAGCCAGACTTCCAAGGTTCCTGATTCAGGCTGGCCTTGATGGCATCCAGATCCTGCGTGGTGTGCGGAATGCAGGGGTGGGTGTAGGCGTGGGCTTGCGGGATTCCGAAACTAAGCGAAAGCAGGGCGACTCCCGCGATACGGATAAGGTTTATGGGTTTCATTATGGATTTGGGTCGTTTTTTCGATTTCGCCTTAGATGGTGGGGCGATCGGGGCGAGAGGAGAGAGGGCGATTTTGAAAATGGAAAAAACCGCCCGCGCTCCGATCGAAGGAGCGCGGCGCGGCGGGAGCTGGCGGGGTGGTGGGTCTCAGGGAGCGATGGGCGACATCCGCCAATACTGGTTCAGCGCGCCCACGTAGTCCCACTGGTGAACGATTGCTCCGTCGGCGGTGCTGGGGCCTTCGACATCGGCCACCTTGCCGCTGTGGACAGCAGTAAGCCGGAAGTAGC
>Ga0307408_100002704_pt1 | contig 12304 bp, 9 predicted proteins | sample 322Cmetagenome_FD_202116 | JGI IMG/M metagenome (GOLD analysis project Ga0307408, IMG submission 202116) | Maize rhizosphere microbial communities from greenhouse at UC Davis, California, United States - 322HYB-C-3 | ecosystem: Host-associated > Plants > Roots > Rhizosphere > Soil | place: USA... | reverse complement strand
TTCTCCGCTTCGCTTGACTTGGTCTGCCACGAACTTGCCGAAATCGATGCCCTTCAGTTCGCCTTTGCCCTCACCATCGAGAACGACGTTATGCAGCGCGCCATCCTCCGACGCGAGCTTGATCGGTTCACCTTCGGGCACTTTGCCCTCCGCATCCATGTAGCGGATGCGCATGTCGGCTTTCTTGCCTTCCGCGTTGTAAGTTCGATCGAGACTCGTCGGGCCGCTGAAAGCGTGCTGGGCTCCTTTGATGTCGATCTTTCCCGGCGCATGAATCTCGATGTTGCCGCCGGAAATGCGCACGTACGCGCCACCCGACGTGAGAAGAATTTCCTGCTTGGCAGCAGCATCGATTTTCTCGGTCGCGGAGAGCAACTTCAGCGACTTCTGGGCGGTGATTTCAAGGTTATCGCCTTGCGCCTGGATTTCGACTTTTCCTTTCGCCGCGAAAAGCTTCATACCCGCGTTCTGTGCGAACAGGCTGATCTTTTCGGCAACGCTCACGAGCAGCGACTTGCCGGTTGCGATGTGGGTACTCTGGCCGCTGACGAGGTTGACATGCTCGGTCGCGGCGACGTGTGCTGACCGTTGTGTCGACATCCCGATGCCCGATGGCGTCGCGAACAGCATGATCGGCTCCTTGAAGCCGTTAGCATTGCCAGTGCCACCGCCTGCGGTATTGCCACCGCTACCTGTTGCGCCCGCTACGCTGCTCTGTGTCGCATCGGTAAAAGTTTTGAGCGAGTCGTGACCGTCTTTCAGGCTTTCTGCCTGATGGGTTTCGCTTGCCTGGCTTAGCGCTTCGATCACGCTTTCCGAATTGACCAACTGATTACTCGCGTCACGGACGTCGAGAGGCTGGCTGGATGTCCCGGTCGTTGGATGCGTCGACACATACAGGCCTTGCCCCGCCCGGACCGCACCATACGCATCGGACTTCAGATCGAAGCCGCTGCCGAGATAGGCGCCGCGCGAGTTGCCTGTTTGCGCGATCAGATATCCAAGATGCAGTTGGGAGTCTGCGCTCGTGCTGTAGAGCTGCACCCGGTTCTGGCCGGTGGCATCGTCCATCACCATCTGGTTGTAGCCGCTGCCCTGGTATTCCTTGGACTTGTAGCCGGACAGGATGCCGTTCGAATGCCAGTCCGGTGTCTTTGCGCCGTTATAGACGCGGCCGGTGACGAGCGGCTTGTCGCAGTCGCCGTCGAGGAACGACACAATGACTTCTTCGCCGATGCGCGGTACGTGTACGCTGCCATGCCCGCCACCAGCATGCGATTGCGCAACGCGCATCCAGCACGACGCATTCTCATCGCCGGGGTTCAGGCGATCCCAGTGCATCTGCACCTTGATGCGGTTCAACTGATCCGTGAAGACTTCCTCGTTCGCCGGACCCACCACGGTCGCCGTCTGCATGTGCATCTCGGGCTTCTGATGCTCAAGTGGACTCCGGAACGGGATGGCCTTGCGCTGCGCTTCGACCGTCGCCATGAAGAAGCCTTCACTGCCGTCGCTACCTTTAACGACGAGCGTCTGATCGGCTCCGTGCTGAGCCCGCGCCGTGGTAATCGTCTGCTTGAGGCTATGCGGGAAATCAGTCGTGCCACCCGAGACAGGCAGGTTGTTCTCGACGACCCATTCGACGTCGATCACAGCAAACTGCCGGTCGTGCTGACTGCCAGTGTTGTGCTCCGGGTGGTTTTGCAGCTCGAACCAGTGGCCTGCGTCGATGCGACGGACCGCGCCTACGCCGTGGAAACGCTTCGCGCGCGACTCCCACTCTTCCATCCTCACCTTCGAGAGATGGTCGCCGCGGTCCTGCTGCCCGTACGTATACGCGCCCGTGTACTCATACACTTCGGCCTGCTGCGGCAGGTTGCCCTGCGTGGTCATTGTCGGGATCGTCGTGCCCTTGGGATTGGCAGACGACGCCGGCGACTTATAGTCGAATGTCCGCGTGGTGAGCGTAGTGCTTTGCAGCGTGCGCGTGCCGCTCCACTGCACGAAGGCATCGGTTTCGCTGTTCGTGCCCGAACGGTAGAAGTCGACGGTTTGTGGCGAAAGCGGTTGCAGGCTGCCGATATCGTCGGTGATCACCAGCGTGTGCGATTTGCCATCGGCTGCCTGTTCGAAATAGCCGAAGAGCCCTTCCATTTCCATCAGTCGATGACAGAAATTCCAGTCGTCTTCGTACTGGACGCAGAACGAACGCTGCGGCAACGTATTGCGCAACGTAAAGCGGAATGCCCCCTGCGCCTGGGGATGCATATTGAATACGTCGGTGAGAATTTCATCCGCCGGTTTATCCTGCCAGATGCGCGCATCTTTTCTGAAACGCAGAAAATGCATCCAGGAAACAAAGCCAATCTGGTAGCTGGTAATGGCGCTGTCAGACCCCAAACGACGGGCCGTGCTGACATAACCGTGATGCGGGACGTACGACTGATCGGTTTGCTGAACCCAAAGCGTGACGGGCTGGGCAATCAGGGTCTTCAGCTCGATATTGTCGTTGGTTGAAACGACGTCCAGTGTGAACTCGTAATCCCGGCCGAGGCGCGAATGGCCCAACAGCCTTTGTGGCAAAAGGACGTCGGTGCCCAGTGGCGTGTCCAGTTTAAGCAGTCGATCGCTTTGTGCGAGTCCGCCTTTTATTGCTGCGATAATGTCCTGCGCACCCATACCGCCTCTTTTTATGCAAATTGCGCCCCCGCGCCATCGCGCGATAATACAAAAGATCAGACGTTTACAGCAATCGTATATTCAAAAGCAATTGTTAAATCGGAATTTATTTCCAAGTCCGGCTGGATGGCCTCATATCGGTATTAATGACGTGCGTCGCCTCGCATTTTCTCCGGATTCGTAAGTCTCCTGCAAAGCAGCGCACGGTGGCGGCATCAGCGGCGCCGACAATCGCGGGCGCTGCATCCAGCTGAATATTCCCGTTCTCGGTGCGATGACCGGGTCGCTGCGCGCTCTAACTCCAATGCGGCAGCGCTGGGGGCGCCCTACCTATTTCTGGATCAGGCGGGTCTTCTTCGCAATCGCTTTGGGCTCGATCAGGCCCGTGCTTACCAAGTGTTCTTCGCGTGCCGTTGTCGCCAAGTCTGCTAGATACGTAGATATGACGAGCCGCACCGACATGTCAGCAGAATGCGGGTTGAGAAATACGCTAAACGCATAACCTGGTTTTGTGACACCCGCGCATTAACCGGCATCAGCCTCATTCAAGATTGATAGACATATCTGTACGCGGTTGGCGTTGGGGCACTCAGATCACTTGTTCAAGGAGCGACCGCGAATACCAACTGCAAAGGAGGATGTACTATCTCCTTGACTGGCTGAATGCCGTTGAAGAGCGGGGCGCGGCATATGGCTAATCTCTTGATGCAGGATGCACACACCTTGGAAGCCTTTTGTTGCTCGCTTGCGGGTACCGAATGAAGACTATTTTTCTGGACATAGATGGCGTATTGCATCCATCTACCGTCGGCGAACTCGAATATGGCCCACACGGTCCCAAGGTGGTGGGGGCCGGTGTTTGTGCGCTTGAGGCGAAGCTGGCGGAAGTCGTCACTGGAAAAACGATCGATATCGTGATCCATAGCACGTGGATCTATATGTTCGACGCGCGAAAACTTCAAGACGAATACTTGCCCCGGCTCGGCGCAGTAGCGCACATCCAGCTGACAAACCGGCGCATCGAAAGCCGCTCGCTCAGGGTTCTCGACTACATACGACGCAGACGTCTTTCACCCTCGGACTATCTGATCTTAGACGACGCGCCAAAAGAATTCTCGTCTGCCCCGGCGCTGCTGCCGCGGCTCATCGCTTGCCACCCAGCACGTGGCTTGGATGACCCGCTGGTTATCAGGAAAATCGAGGATTTCCTATCCTAAAGCTTCGCGTATCTCTGAGCCGGATCGCCGCCGCATCTTGTGGATGATCGTCGTCAGGTCGGGGCTATAGTCGCTAGTACGATGCGGAGCCACTTCTTTGGTGGCGGCTCTGCTTGAGTATTGCGATGGACGGCTGTCCGCGAACTGACATCATTCGAGCACTTGCGACGCGCAACCATCTAAGTTAAATTTCTGAAATACGCCGTGGCACGGTCGGCGCGCTGCCCACCCCTCGGGCCTTTTGGCCGCAGCGAAGCGAAGCAACCGTCCTTGAATTTCCATCGAACTGAAACCCTTTTCCGGGCGTCAGGGATGGAGGGTGGGCGTCTCTGACGTAGCTCAACGTGAGTGACGGAAAAGTGACTACCCTGACTATCAACACTAGCAACGCGTACAACAACGTCGTGTTGCAGGCGAAACGCCTCAAGAAGGACCTCAAAATCCCACTCCACTTGGCCAGGCATGTGCTGGCCAAGGGCCCTTATTATTGCGACGACTGGGACGACCTCATATCGCGCATAAATAACGGCAGTCCAGACGAGCACGTGCGGTTGCTGTCATCGCTACCGGGTTGCCAGATTGCAACCGCTTACTTTGGGGACAACCTTGATCGGATAACCCGCGCAATCAGCCAACATTTGCTCATCAACACGAATCTTGCTGGCCTATACGAAATCGCCAGAGCGGTCTTCCTGATGTCAGGCAAGCCAATGTCGCTCGCAGATATGGTGCCGTGTCTCCCGACATTGGAATGGAAGCCATCCGATCTCGGCCCCGATCCATATGCCGTGATGTATGCAAGTACACTTATCAACGGCGTATCTTTCCGGGTGATTGCGACCAGAATCTACCTCCCGCGGTATTTCAATTTTGATACCGAAGTACAGTGTAGTCCCGAATGTGCCGAGCCGTGGGGTGAAAAAATCAAGATCATGTGGTCAAGTCCGCTGGCCTGGTATGATGCCGCGCGTGCGTACCTCGCCGCACCGGAAGATGACTTCGATGTTGAGCTAGCATTGCCAGACGAGGTGCTAGACGAAAAGATGCGGGAACACGCGCTCTGGTTCCAAAGTGCCATGAGCCTGATGCCTGGTCGGGGCGAGTATCTGGATGACGACGACGATCAACTCATTCCTTATCTGAGTCCGAGGAGCACGTACGCGCTGTTCGGTTTTCCAACAAACGCCAGCGATACCGACAGGCACCCTCCGTTTGAAGTGCCGATGGCACGCACGGCCTACTGGGGAAGCGAACTACTAGCAGTTGAGGACCGTCCACTGTGCCTCGATTGGTGCAGGACATTCGCCAGGCTCGATGACAGCGAATACGGTGAGTATGCGGACCACCTGCGCACCACCGTGTTCACTCACCCCGACTGCGATCTCAAGGCATTGCGTCCACGACACTCCACATGCCTATTTTTCCTCCGTCCGGCGACAGCCTTCGACATTCGCCAGGCAATGGCGATTGAATTGTCTGCCTATGAAGGAGAAGAGATCTTTGTTCTGAAAAGCGATCATCCGCGAGTAGCTGAGGTCGTGATTGGCAACATCGCCGAAAAACGCGTAGCGGTAGACTGGACGAATTCCGCCGGTGCGCGTTATGTGATGGAGTTGGATGTATCTGAATACCGTGAATTAACGGGGTTCAGTCTCGCACTTGATGTCCACGAAGGAAGGCGCGCAATGCATGCGTGGAATTTGGTGTCTGGATCGATCCTGACGGAAAATCATGGATGCAAGACTCTCCATCTTCTCCTTCAGCCCGTACTCTTTTCCCTCATACAAGCCGTCGGCAAGAAAGTCCTGGTTGACGCAGTTATCCACGGCCTCGTTATCCGTCGCCCTGCGGGCTTTGCCTGTGGACTCGAGCGACTGCCGAAGTGGATAGACAAAGCACCCCGTTTGTCGCCCGAAATAGCAAACATGTTTGATCGGGCAAGCCGACCCGATCCTTCCCGGTCATTCTTCGATCTGCTCCGAAGTACGCGTCAGACCGTATATGCGCGCGACAACTACTAAATTCGGAGGGCGATATGGAAACCACAAGAAATAGCATGCAACGAGGACGCATGAAGAAGACGGTTGAGGCTCCAACGAATCCTTACTGCTCATTCCTCGATGACCGAGAACGTCGGCGTGCTCTGATCTCTCGGGATGTTCGCATCGTACTCGTTCGCGCATTCTGGTTGATCGCAATCAGCCTGTTAGCGATCAGCGGTCAATCATTTCCTGCGTTGTCACTCATACACTGATGCTACGGGGACGCGTATTTAGTCGCTGGACTATTTAAGTGCCGTCCGCAATCTGCTCCTTTCGTAGATTGCGGACTCTCCGCGCTGACTATGTTGTTATGTGCCCCCGCTCTCGCACTGCGCCGTTCCATCCCGCACCCGATTCTGCGCACCGAGCTTGAACAGGCCGCGTGGAACCACGGCTATCGCCGCGCCAACGGCGTGGCGGACGGGTGGCTGTGGTTTCGCTCGGACGAAGGCGTGCCCGGCGAAGTGGCGCTCGCCTGCGGTGCTTCCGATGACGGCGCGCCGTGGTTCCTCGCGGTGGAGCATGCCGGTGTGGCGCAAGTTCTCGCTTCCGAAATGCCTGAGGCAGTTTCTGGCCCAGCCCCTCTGCCGTGTAAGAGCGCCTTCGCTTTCGCGCTGCAGGCGGACATGCGCCGCGCGCTCAGTCGCGCCTTCCACCTCGCGCGCAGCCTGCCGACCTTCCCCTTCACCCAATTCGAGGCCGAAGTCGCGGGACTGGGCGATACCGAGATCGATCGCATCGTGCGCCAGCGCGTGGGGCAGGGCTTGTTCCGCGCCGCGCTGATCGATTACTGGGGCGCTTGCCCACTCACCGGCGTCACCGAACCGGCGCTTTTGCGCGCCAGCCATATCGTCCCCTGGGCCGAATGCGCAAGCGATGCCGAGCGGCTCAACGTGTTCAACGGCCTGCTCCTGTGCGCTCACTGGGATGCCGCCTTCGACGCGGGGCTGGTGAGTTTTACTGATGATGGCGCGGTGCTGGCCAAGCCGGGCCTCAGCCCCAAGGCCGAGACAGTTCTGAGTCTTTCCGACGTGCCTTCCCTTCATCTCGAAGCCCCACACCGCTCACAAATGGCACGCCATCGGAAAAGATTTGGCTTCGAATAGCCAGAGGTCCGTATCGCGCACGATGCGTGGCTGGGCGGTGACACCTCAAGCAAGCTACTGTTGAGGTTACGATAGTTTCTTTGCCAGATCCTCGGCTCTCGGGTGGTAATACCGCATCAACATGCGTGGGTCTTTGTGGCCCGTAATCTTTGTTAATTCATGCATGGGGAAGATCGACGCCAAGCGGGAAGTTGCCTCATGCCGCAAGTCGTGAAAGCGAAGGTCGGTCAAAAACTTACCGTCTGGCTTCAGTTTGGCCGCGCGGCACTCATCGATGTACATCTTCCGGGCTCGTGCCACTGCACGTTCGAAGGCTCTGGTAACGGCGTCGGTGCGAATCTCAAACACGCGGCCGGCGTTGCTATCGCCGTCTTCGGTCGGATTGCCCTTGGCGTCACACAAGGCTTTCAATGGCTGCAGTATGTCGGTCGGCCTATCCTGTCGATACGATCGGTGGACGCGTTGGGAGCGAGCACAGTACGTAGGCAGCGGCCACGTCGCACCTGTGTCCAGAGCGGCACGGAACAAAGTGCAACGAAATAAGGCTCGTTTCGACAAAGTGAAAAAACATGGTTCCAAGTGCGTTTCGCCGCAGTGGCGAAACCCTTATTCTCTAGGAGTCCAAGTGCAAAAATATGGTTGCCGCCGACTGCAGAAATATCCTTCCTGTCTCACGATCAGGCCGGTTTTTCATTTCCGCGTCGTCGCTCGACCCTCCTCCCGGCACTCTCGTATTGGCCTGCAGTGGCTAAGTAAGCGTGTCGCCAGTAATCGGCGACACGCTTACAAGGTATCAGGAGGTGGGGAGAAACTCGCAATGATCGTGTACTACCTACCGCCCAGGCTGGAAATCCTTGACTGGCGGTGAAGCATTCGCGGGTAGCACAGCACTTTTCGATGCAACAACCGTCAACTGTTCCGACATATACTCGGCTAGTCCCCCCAGCCAGTTTATAAGCTGTTCTTTTTTCAAAAAAAGATGCTGTATGGCTGTGGGACTACCGGCCTGCCATGCCGCGCTTGTAGCAAAATGGATCCGTTCTATTTCAGCTCGCGGTAACGTCTGAGCGGAATTGAAATCTCTTGGCTCATTGTCTCCGGTCTGTCCCGTTTCAAATGAGTCTCGCAAAGAATCAAATAACGCCAAACCGAGAAGGTGCCAATGCGGTTGGGCATGGCGGGATTTTCCAATATCGCGGTAGTCCCATTCCGCCCGAACAATTGGGGCCAGCTTATTACCTGTGAAAAGCGATACGCTTACTGATGTGAGCATAAACGTCGATTCGTAAACATGATCGAATCGCAACCGAATACCAAAATAAAAACTATCTGTTACAACAAACGGATGAATCGCCACTACGGGCAGAGGTAGCTTCTCGTTTGCACGATCTTCGATTAATACAGATTTTGTATACTGCGGATCGATAAGGCAATAGAACGTGCCAACCGTTCCCTTCTTCGGTTTACGGGTAAGCTTAAGTGATCGCCCCCTATGCCAATGCTTTTTTAATACATCCTCGCAAGCGGCAATGAGGGGCTCGTCGTATGATAGAAAATCAGGAGTTAAAGGCATTTAACGGCACACCGTAAGCTCCACAAACAAGCTCCATCAACTGCTCCAAATCTACCATTTCTCCAAAGCTGATTTTAGCGCCCCAAGCGGCTAAATCTCTCAGTGCTCGTGCGTTAGATGCTACTGGAGCCAGTAGAGGCAGGTCTCCAACATATTTACCCGACAGATCCCACTGTCCGCCACCGACTTGCACGGAATGTTGCGAAAGTAAATTTTCTCCTAGAGGAGTTGCAAATATCGCTACGAGTGCCAAAGCATAGTCATCGCTAGAAATATGCTGCCAATGTTTTCTGGACTCACGTGGTATCCAACCGTGTCCAACTACAACCACAAAGTCGCCTCGGGCATCCCATGCAAACGATCCAGCACGGCCAAAATATTTGGTCACTAATTTTGGAGTTACTGAATACTGCCACTCTCTTGGCCAAATCAATCCCCACCAAGGCTGGCCGGCTTTGACCAAGCTCTTCCGCCCTTCCAGTTCTGTGCGATTGGGTACCAAATATTCTTGATAGTATTTCGGGACCGCAGATGCCAAGTCATCTTCCGTATTGATTCGGCTCAATCCATCGGTATATGGATAGAAAATAAATGTGTCGTTTGACAGACGCCCGTCTAAAAGATTGGCATTTGTCACGGCTGGGCGAAAATACGCTCTTTCCTGCGATTCCAACTGCTCAACAAACGCTTTGGTGACCAAGAAGGCGTCGCTGCCCATGCGGACCCCTTGCTTTATGTCAAAGAGGCTCTTAGCGTTAATCAGGCCTCCACGTTCTTGTAGGAAACGGCCTAACGCCCAGCCGCTATACGGGCGTGGTAACCACGACCGAGAGTCCGATGGTGAGCCATCGCGATAGACTGAAAATCCATCATCGCTTACAGCTACGCTCGCATCGAGCTGAAATTTTCGAAGTCCGCGCAATGCCTCGCCGACCGAACCGGGGCGAGGATCCGTCCAGACCAAAGTCGTTTGTTGCCGGTCCGTTGTGCGCTTCCCGACGAACAGGCCCGATTGGACCATTGCATGCGTATACAAAGATGGATTAGCGAGATTTACGATAACGACCGGCGATATCGTCTCTAGTAATGATTCTCTTAACTTTCGAGACGACGAAGCATCAAAAAAGGAACGCGGGGCAACACTGGCTAATACACCGTTAGCCGATAAAGCCTGGCTGGCACGCATGATGAAGACCGATGCCAGATTGGGCTTGTTAGTCTGAAGGCCACTAAGTTGTTCCTGTACCGCTTGCTGCTCTTCAGCGTTCATGTCCTGCCATGACTTAAACGGCGGATTCATCAGCACGAACTGCACATTCACAGGCCAGTGCACTGCAGTTACCGAATTAATACATTCGATTCGGACAGCTACTTTGCCGTTCCAACTTGCAGCTTCCCACCCCAAACTGAAGCTGGCAATATCAACTGCAGCCTGAGAAACATCCCAGCCTTGGATAGTGACGTGTCCTCGGAAGTTTTTAATTTCCAAGATCCGTAAAGCTTCTTTGAGGAGCTCTCCAGATCCGCATGCTGGATCAAATATGGTGATGTGCTCTTCACTAGCGTGCGGAAATTCCCTAAGCGCTTCCTCCGCGAGGGTTCGTGCAATTGATGGTGGAGTAAAAAACGCACCGTCCGTGATTCCGAGAGAACGCCGGTTGAGAACTGCATCAAGCGGACCGATTCCAGGAAGCCAGTTTTCGTCTGGAAGTACCACCTGAGCATGGGCTTCTTGAAACAATGCGCCAGACGCATGCCTCAAAAGAAGAGCAAAGTCGGGCCGAAGCATGCGGAACGAACCGATGTTGCCGGACAGTCTGTCAAAAAAATAGCCTTGATCGGCCAATGAAAGATTTTGAAAGACAGTTTTTGCGGTCTCCGGTAATGGCCAGTCAGCGGGTAGGTCCTTTCCGGGCTCCGTCCCGCTGGCGACACAGCCGAGCAAGTAGAGGAAAGCCTCGAGCGCGCTAAAACCGGTTGCGCCTTCGCGAAGTCCCGAGCGAATTGACCGAAAAACGCCGAGTGCATGACCGACGACGGAGTTATTGCTCTCGGGGGCGCTTTTTTCCAAATAGCGATGGAAATCCTCGAGATTGTTTTGGATGCTCGCTACCGTATATCGCTCTGCTGAATCAGGCTTGTCCCAGCGAACGACCTCCACGTAGTTCGGTGTAGTAGTTAGGTGATGTCCAATATTGGAGGACCAAGCGACTGCACATCGGTCCACCAGCGGTATCCCCTCCTCCTCATCCAGACAAAAATTGCCTGAGATCCCATTCAACAGGACGTGTTTGGTACCCGCGTCTCTCTCACGATAGAGAGGAACGGCTAATAGCCCGAGACCGTGCTGCCAAGCGCGGTACGACAACATGGTTTGCTCCATAAACTATCCCTTCGCAAAAACAGGCGCCAACGGCAGGGGCAAGCTGATTTGCGGGTCCGTTTCCCCATTTTCGCGAAGGCTCTGAAGAAGCTCGTCGGCGCAGCGGGATAGCGGAACTAATATTTGAAGGGCATCAGCGCTTGACGAGTTGAAAGATGTGGCGCGTTCAACCTTTCCATCCGCCGGTCGAATCACTAATGATGTACGTGTTGATATCGAGTGAGGCGCTGTGGCGCGACAAGTTTCAAATAAAGCATCCGCAAAGCCGGCGACCACCCCTATGGCAATGCCACCTTGAATAACCAGCAGGTGTACAACTTTTAGGGAAAGTAAGTCCGAAAAAGTGAAGCAGGCGGCATGGCCTCGTGCCTGCGCCAAGGGAGGTAAAGCCTTTCTCCAATATCGAAGAGTTTCCTGTCCGATTCCTACCGCCAGCTGAACTTGCTGGGAGGTGTAGTTCATAACGCCCCCGCTTGTTGTTTACAACAACATTTGTGGTGGCATTGTACCGCAAAGGGTTTCGACATGGAGAAGAGATGTTACGTCAATGGTCGTCACGATCGACAAATGAGCGAGCCACGGTACATCGTTAGCCGTGGCTGGATCATTTATAGGTCATCCCATGAAAAGCTCGACATCTCCTAGGCGGGCGTGGCGGTGCTCGTGACGTCGAACAACCGGCGTACACGGGCCTTCCGCAAACCGGCCAAGGCGCTGGAGGTGATTCAACTCGGCCTGCCGACGGGCCGGTTTTCGCTCGAAGTGTAGCGGCGGCATGAAGTTGGCCTCGGGCGGCCAAGCCGGACTGACCGCGCCGAGCCACTGCAGCCGACTACTACAGATGGTTGCGTGCGCAGGTGCGGGATGGGATTGACGATCTGGGTGTCGGGCAATCACGCATGAGGAAAACCCTCCACCACTGCGATCGCCCCACACCCAGATGTGAAAAGGGTTACAGGCGTTCAAACCTGTAACCCTTGGAGCAATTCGAGCCAACTACGGCCGGCTCACACCTCTCAAAACATGCGACGCGGAACTAACGTTAAGTGCTGTCTGATGACAAGCGCGAAAATCTAATCATTTCCGTGCATTCGAGTCCAGCTAATCTTGGGTTGGTCCAATGATTTCCGGTTCCCTGCAGTAGGCCAGTCGCATTAACTCTGTCCCACAGTCGCAAAACTGTGGCGCCAGTCGCACATACTCTGGCGCCCTACGCGTGCAAAAGAACTCAAACGTCAATATTCCCCGCCCGCAATGCATTCGATTCAATGAAAGCCCGACGCGGCTCCACATCATCCCCCATG
>Ga0307408_100002703_pt1 | contig 12304 bp, 7 predicted proteins | sample 322Cmetagenome_FD_202116 | JGI IMG/M metagenome (GOLD analysis project Ga0307408, IMG submission 202116) | Maize rhizosphere microbial communities from greenhouse at UC Davis, California, United States - 322HYB-C-3 | ecosystem: Host-associated > Plants > Roots > Rhizosphere > Soil | place: USA... | reverse complement strand
CTGATAGTGGTATCCCTTCTCGGCCAGCACGCGCGCCATGTTCTCGCTGGCGAGCACCCAGTCGTGCATCCCGTCGCGCATGACGTTGGGGTTGAGAAAATCCCGGTCACCGACCGCCAGCCATGCACGAATCGGCTTGACGGGAGTCGTCGGGATGAGTCGCTCGTGCAGCTCCCATGCGCCGTGCGGCGTGTCGTCGCTGTGCGGCCACTGCTGGTTGATCGCCGTGATCGAATAGGCGAGCACTCGGTGATAGAGCTCCGGGTGGTACCACGCCATGATGAAGGCCGCGGAGCCGCCCGAGCTGCCGCCATCGTCGCGCGCCCCTCCGGATCTTTCGTTAGGCGCACGCCGTATTGGCGCTCGACCAGCGGCAACACCTCGGTCTCGACGAACTCGGCGTAGCGACCCGACATGGTGTCGTACTCGAGACCGCGCTGGCTGCCCTGCGCGTCGCCGCCGCCATTGCCGATGGAGATGGCGAGCATGACTGGCACGCGCTTCTGCGCAATGAGATTGTCGAGCGCCGTGAACAGCGAGTTGTCGGGTCCGTCCGCGCCGACGATGAACGGCGCGACGGTACCGGGGACGTATTGAGCGGGGACGTAGACGGCGACCGTGCGCGTGTACCGAGCCGGGTGGCTGGTCGTCACGATCAACGTTGCCGGGTCGGTCGGACTGACCGTGCCGAACGTCCCGGAGTCCCGGGCGATGCCGGGGTAAATCCTGCTGTCCTCCGAGCGCATCGTGAAGGTGTGCACCACACCGCGCGGCGTACCCTCGTGCACGGCCATCTCGCGTGCAGGAGGATGCGTCGGTCCGATGACGAAGTTGCCGTCTTCGTCGGCCGACGGAACGCGACCGTCCGGGAGCGCCTTCTTGGGGACGTAGCCCGGTGTGTAGGGGTCGCGCGTCGGAGGCGCGACGGTCCGGCTCACCACCGAGCCCTGACCGAACACGCGGAGTGGCGTCAACGCCAGCACCGCGATCAGGCCCGTTAGGCATGGGACGCCCAGCGCCGTTAGGCCTCCGACGGCAGCATGCGACCGGGCGTTGTATGGCGTCGCCACGACCTTATGGAACCGTGGGCGTGTTCGATGCGGTCGCGCGGCCTTTGAGGCGTCGCCCGAGGAACTCGTCCGCGGCGCGGTACGCGCTCACCCAGTTCCGCCACAGCAGGAAGTCGTGCACCTCGTCCGGGAAGATGAGCTCCTCCACCGGAACGCCGCGCTTCCGCAGCTCGTAGGCGAGCGTGATCGATTCCGTGAACGGGACGTTCCGGTCATCGTCGCCGTGAATGAGCAGCACCGGCGAGCGCCACCCCGAGATCGCCGAGAGCGGCGATGCACGGTAGGCGATCGCGGACTCCTTTGCGTAATGCAGCGAGTCGTACGCGGGAACGAAGTTCGGGATCTCCGAGTTCCAGTTGTGCACGCCGTGGAGGTCGACGCCCGCCGCGAACAGGTCGGAGTTGTGCGCAAGCCCCATGGCGGTGAGATATCCGCCGTACGATCCACCCCACAACGCGACGCGCGCCGGATCCACGTCCGCCCGGGCACGCATGTACTTGCCCGCCGCCACGACGTCCTGATACTCGCTCGCGCCGGCGGCGCCATACTCGAGTGCCTCGCGGAAGTCGAGCCCGTAGCCGATGCCGCTGCGGTAGTTCACGGACAGCACGGCGTACCCGTGGTTCGCCAGGTACTGATTCATGCCGTATGCGTTCGAGTAGTAGTACATGTAGTGCCAGCCGAGGAGCATCTGGCGCCGCGAGCCGCCGTGGAAGAAGATCGCGGCCGGGTGCCGCTCACCGGCCTTGGCGTTAGGCGGCAGGAAGAGCTGCGCGTGCACCGGCGTCCCGTCGGCGGCCCGGAGGATCACCTGGGTCGGCTCGACCAACGCGGCGGCGGGGAAGTCATTCGGCATCCCGCCGCCTGCCAGATCGGTCAGGGCGCTGCCATCCAACCGTGCGACGCGCGCGGGCAGACGTGCATCCGAACGGAGAACCAGGGTCGCCTGGCCGTCACTCGTGACGACCGGGCCCCACTCGAGTCCCTTTCCGCTCGTGAGCGCCGCGGGCTTCGACGACCCGTCCACCGCCACGCGCCAGATGTGTCGCCGGTCGATGTCCCCCTGGTTCGACGAGTACACGAGCGAGCGGCGGTCCGCCGAAGCAGTCACGTGCTCGACCTCGAACTCGCCCGGCGTGAGCATCGCCGGCGCGCCACCGCTCAGCGGCACGCTGTAGAGGTGCGTCCAGCCATCCGCCTCCCACGGGAACACGATGCGATCCGCGTTAGGCGACCAGAACAGCTGGTCCTCGGCGACGATCTCGCGGAAGACGCTGCCCTTCCCTGGCTTCGCGCGCCAGACCTCACGCGACGTCCCGGTGCTCGCGTCCGCGACGCGGATCGACCAGGGGATCGGGCTCTCGCGCTCCGGCACAAAGATGAGATCCGACACCTGCGACGGCGTGCGGGTGAACGCGAGCGACTTCGAGTCGGGGGACCAGACCTCCGAACCATCCTGGTCCGTGCTCGGATCGATGTAACGAAGCGTGCTCGAGGCGAAGTCCCAGACGCCGACGAAGCTGTGGCGTTCGCGGTTGCTCACGAACGCCAATCGCTTGCCGTCCGGCGACCAGCGCAAGTTCGACGGCCCGCCACGCAGCTTCGTGAGCTCCACGGGCTTCGCGCTGTCACCTGAGACGCGGACGATCCAGACCTGTCCGCCGCGCGTGAACGCGAGCGAGTCGCCAGACGGCGAGAGCTCGGGCGACGAGCCCTCGGCGATCTTGCGGGGCATGCCCTGGTCGACAGACGCGATCCAGATCGCCTGATCGACACCGCCGCGAATGAGTCCCGGATTCGGCCGCTCACCCGAGCCGTTCGATGATCCGCCTCGGATGTACACGACCGATCGGCCGTCGGGAGTGAACGTTAGGCTCTCGATCTCCTGGCCGTCATCGTCCTGGTACCGCGTGACCGGACGCGGCTGCCACGATGGACCGGTCGCGACCCAGATGTTGCGGGCGCCGCGCTGGTTCACGATCCAGGCGACAGAGCTCCCACGATGCGCGGCGACCAGGTCGCTGGCGAACGGGGCGCCCAGGACCTGGTCGAGCGTGAACTGCTGCTGCGCGTCCACGAGCCGAGGGGCCGCGCAGGCGAACACGACAGCGATGGACAGCGAGCGAGTGATTGTCATGCGCCGAAGATCCGCATGGCGCCCGAAACGGGCAAGACATGCCGGGCGACTGCAGACGGCGCAGGGCCCAAACAACGCAGGACCCAAACGGCGCGAAATCCCAGACGGCGCCAGTCCCGAACGGCGCCGATCCCAAAGGCCGCAACCGCCAAGGGCGAAAGAGCGCGCGCGCCGTTTTCGTCGTCTGGGATTTCGCGGTGTTCGGGATTGGCGGTGTTCGGGATTGGCGGTGTTTGGGATTGGCGCCCTTCGGGATTTCGCGCCGTTAGTCAGTTGCGCCGTCAGCGTACGCCGTTTAGACGATCGCTTCGACTGACTTTACTCTTTCTCGCAGAATGAACTTCTGAACCTTGCCCGTCGACGTTCTCGGCAACGGCCCGAACACGATCGTCTTCGGCACCTTGAACCGAGCGAGCTGTTCGTAGCAGTGCGCGATGATCTCGTCGTCCGACACCGACACGCCCGGCCTGAGCTCCACGAACGCGATCGGCGTTTCGCCCCATTTCTCATCCGGTTGCGCGACCACCGCGGCCGCGAACACCGCCTTGTGCCGGAACAGCACCTCCTCGACCTCGAGCGAGGAGATGTTCTCGCCACCCGAGATGATGATGTCCTTTGCGCGGTCCTTGATCTTCATGTAGCCATCCGCGTGCGTGACCGCGAGGTCGCCCGAATGGAACCAGCCACCGGCAAACGCCTTTTGCGTCGCCGCGGGGTTCTTCAGGTAGCCTTTCATCACGATGTTCCCGCGGAACATGATCTCGCCCATCGTCTCGCCGTCGGCGGGGACGCGCTCCATCCCAACCGGGTCGAGCACGGCGGCGTCGCCCTGGAGCACGTATGGCACGCCCTGGCGTCCGTTTCGCATCGCGATCTCGTTAGGCGGGAGGGACTCCCACTCCTCCTGCTTCGTGCACGCCGCACTCGGCCCGTACACCTCGGTGAGACCGTAGGTGTGCGTGAGCTCGATGTTGATGCGCTCGAGGCCCTCGATCATTGATGACGGAGGCGATGCGCCAGCCACCATCGCGTGGATGTGGTGCGTGAGGCCTTCGCGGAGCTCGGCGGGTGCCGAAACCAGCGTGTTGTGAACGACCGGGGCGCCGCAGTAGTGCGTCACCTGATGTTCCTTCATCAACCGGAAGATCGTGGCCGGTTCCACCTTCCTCAGACACACGTTCGTGCCGGACTGCGCGGCGATGCTCCATGGGAAACACCAGCCGTTGCAGTGGAACATCGGCAGCGTCCAGAGATAAACCGGGTACCGCTGCATGTTCCACGCGAGCACGTTCCCGATCGCGTTGAGATACGCGCCGCGGTGATGCGTGACGACGCCCTTCGGGTCGCCGGTCGTTCCGGACGTGTAGCTCAGCGCGATCGCGTTCCATTCGTCGGACGGCGGCTGCCACTCGTATTCCGGATCGCCGCGGCTCAGGAACGCCTCGTACTCCACGCCCAGGAGCTCGCCGTCGCCGTCGTAGACGGGATCATCGACGCCGATCACAAGCGGTGCGCGCTCGATCATACCTAACGCCGCGGTCGCGAGCGCGGAGAACTCGCGGTCGACCAGGAGCACCTTCGCCTCCCCGTGCTCGAGCATGAACGCTATCGCGCGCGCGTCGAGCCGTGTATTGAGGGCGTTGAGCACCGCCCCCGTCATCGGCACGCCGAAGTGTGCCTCGTAGTGCTCCGGCGTGTTGGAGAGCAGGGCGGCCACGGTGTCGCCAACCGTGATGCCGATTCCCGCCAGCGCCGAGGCGAGACGGCGAGATCGCGCGTACGTCTCGGCCCAGGAGAATCGTCGCTCGCCGTGAATGACGGCGACGCGATTCGGACACACCCGGGCGCTCCAGGCGATGAAGTCGATCGGCGTCAGCGACGCGTAGTTCGCCGGATTCTTGTCGAGCCCGACATCATAGGGATTGCTGCGCGGGGACATGGTAACCTCTATGCCGATTGGCAACCGTTAGGCGATGATCAGGCGACTGGCCGGGCCGCATGGCCGGCACGGACGGATTGGAATTCGGTGGTCAGGCGATGGGGCATGGTTTTCGGGAGCGCGAGGGCGCCGATGAACGACAGCGCACCCGAGATGGCCAGGTACACGGCAGGCGCGAGCGAGAACCCGGTCCTCGACACGAGCCATGCGGCGACCAGCGGCGTCGTCCCTCCGAGCAAGGCAACGCCGAAGTTGTACGAGATCGAGAGCACGGTGCAGCGCACTCGCCATGGCGCGAGCTCCGCCATCGTCGAGGCCAGCACTCCGGCGGCCGCGGAAACGAGCAGCGAGAGGACCACCTGTCCTACGAAAACGGCGATCCACTCCCCGCCCGCCATCCACGCCATGAGCGGATACGAGACCACCATGAGCAGGCCAGTTATCACCGCGACGACAGGCCGCCGCCCAAATCGATCGCTCAATCCGCCCGCAAGGAGAACGGCACCAAGGGACAATGCCATCGCGATGGTGTTGATCTCGAACCCCGTCTTCGCCGACACACCCGCGACCTGCTTCAGCCACGTCGCCGAGTACACGAAGGTCGTGTAGAACCCGACGCTCAGCCCGGCCACGAGCAGGATCAGGTGCACAATCGTGCGCCAGTGCAAGCGGAACGACTCCCCAAGGGGCGACTTCGCGGGCGGCTGATGAGGAACCTTCTCCACGAAGTTCCGTCGAATGACGATGCCGCCAAGAGCGACGGCAAGCCCGAACAGGAACGGAAGACGCCAGCCGTACGCCATCACGGCGCTTGGCGACAGGGTCGTATTCACGATCAGACCAGCAGCCGAGCCAAGCAGCGTACCTGCGAAGCAGCCGAACGGGCTCCACGCACCCATCAATCCGCGCTTCCCCGGCAGGGCGCCTTCAACGAGGAACACCGACGACGCCATGTACTCGCCGCCAACGGCGAGTCCTTGCAGGAGTCGGAACACGAGCAGCAGCACTGGTGCGGCAAGTCCTATGGTCGCCTCGCTCGGCAAGAGCCCGATGCAGAACGACGGGAGGGCCATCGCAAGAACTGACCAGAGCAGAGCCTGCTTTCGGCCGAACTTGTCACCGATATAGCCGAAGAAGGCGCCGCCGATCGGCCGCATGAGGAATCCGGCGGCGAACGTCCCATACGCCGCAAGCAGCGAAGCGGTGGGATTGGTCGCCGGGAAGAAGTGCGCTCCGATCTGCGCGGCGAAGAAACCGAACAGCGCGAAGTCGTACCACTCGAGCATGTTGCCCACGACACCCGCGATAATGCCTTTGCGAACCGATTGAACTGTCCGGAACTCCTGCGTAACTACACCGGCAGGAACGATTTGAGGGAATTCGGTCGTCATTGGACGATCTCGTCTGAGTGTGGCGGCACGCGCCTGCCGATCTGTTGCAGAGTCGGGGGTTGTGGCCGATTGGTCGCTTCCTATCTTGGTTAGTCGACGTTCGGTGGGAAATCGGCTCACGCCGGTGTGAGCCCGCCGAGTCCCGCCGCACGCGGCCCACGCGCCCACCGCGGTTCTGCGGCGCCCGATTTTTCCGTGGCGCTCGGGACGATGGCGTCCGACACACCTCGGTCCATCAGCCAGCTGCTCGAGGCGTGGGGCCACGGCGATCGCGCGGCTCTCGACGCGCTCGTGCCCGAGGTCTACTCGGTCCTGCACCAGCAGGCTCGGCAGGCCTTACGCGATCAGCGTCACGAGTACACCCTGCAGCCCACGGCGCTCATCAACGAGGCGTACGTGCGGTTGGTCAACCAGCCAGGTGCCGGGTCCGAAAGCCGATCTCACTTTCTGGCCGTCGCCGCGATGGTGATGCGATCGGTGCTCGTCGACCACGCGCGCGCCCGTCAACGAGCGAAGCGCGGCGGAAACGCCCCACCGTTGTCGCTCGGTGCCGCCGACCGCGTCGCCGCTGCCGAGGATCCGGTGGACGTCGTCGCGCTGGACGCGGCGCTGGACCGCCTCGCGGCCCAGGACGCGCGAAAGGCTCGGGTGGTGGAGCTCCGCTACTTCGTTGGCTTGAGCATCGAAGAGACGGCGAAGGCGCTGGACGCGTCCCCCGCGACCGTGAAGCGCGAGTGGACCACCGCGCGCGCGTGGCTCCGCCGGGAGCTCACGACCGCCTGACGATGCACAGTCATCCCGAGCGCAGCGAGGGATCGCAGTCATCCCGACAGAGGGCCCTGCACCGGGACGATCGCGATTCCTCGCCTGTCGACTCGGAATGACACTCAGACGTGCGCCGGTCAGCGCCGAACGTTGGCGCGCCATCGACGCGATCTTCGCCGACGCCGTCGAACGCCCATCGCCCGAGCGGTCGGCATTCATCGCCAACGCCTGCGGCGCCGACACGGAGCTTCGCTCCGAGGTGGAGTCGCTTCTCGCCGCGTATGAGGCCGATACCAACTTCCTCGAGGCGCCTGCGGTCGCCGCCGGCGGCGACGGCCCGGACCTGGCCGCGCGGCTCCAGGCGGCGTTAGGCGCTGCCTACCGGATCGAGCGCGAGCTCGCGGGCGGCGGCATGAGCCGCGTGTTCGTCGCCGAGGAGACGCGGCTCGGCCGACGCGTCGTGGTGAAGGTGCTCCCGCCGGAGCTGCGGGCCGGGCTGAGCACCGAGCGCTTCCATCAGGAGACGCGACTGGCTGCGTCGCTCCGCCACCCGCACATCGTGCCGGTGATGTCCGCGGGCGAATCGTCGGACGGGCTGGTGTACTTCACGATGCCGTTCATCGAAGGCGAGTCGCTCGAGCGCCGGCTCGACCGCGAGGGCCGGCTGCCGTTGGCGGACATCGTCACCCTCGTCACCGAGGTCGCGGACGCGCTCGCCTATGCGCACGCGAACGGCGTCGTCCACCGCGACGTGAAGCCCGCCAACGTGCTCCTCGACGGTCGTCACGCCGTTGTCGCCGACTTCGGTGTGGCGAAGGCGCTCGCGCTCGCCGTCGGCGAACGGGAGCGGTCCGACCGCCTAACGGGCGTGACGGGTCTCCCCGCGGGGCTCACCATGGCGGGATTCGTGCTCGGCACCCCCGCGTACATGAGCCCCGAGCAGGCGCGCGCAGATGCCGTCGACGCGCGCAGCGATGTCTATAGCCTTGGCTGCATGACGTTCGAGATGCTCAGCGGGCAGCTGCCGTTCCCCGACCAAACCCTCGACGCGGTCGCAACCCGGGCCAGCCCACCGGCGCCGAGCGCGATCCGTACTGACTTGCCCGCGGCGATCGACGCCGTGATGACACGCGCGCTCGCCCCGCGGCCGGACGAACGGTTTCAGAGCACCACGGCGCTCGCGCAGGCGCTGAGCGACGCCGCCGCCTCGGCGTTAGGCACCGGCAGCCTCGAGATTCCCGCACCACGTCCCGCCTGGCGCAGTCCGTGGGTCGCCGCCGCGGTAGTGGCGGCTGTCGCGAGTGTCGCGGCCGGCATCGTGGAGCTGCGGCGGGCGGCAACCGGTGCCATGGCTGGCAGTGCGATGCCGATCCCCGCGTCCGGGCCGACGCTGGCGGTGCTGCCGTTCCAGAACGTCGGGGCAGCCGACGACGCGTACTTCGCCGCGGGCGTGAGTGACGAGCTCGCGAGCCGCCTGACGAGTGTCACCGGCGTGCGCGTGATGTCGCCCGGCAGCACGCGACAATACCGCAACACGACGAAGCCGCGCGACCAGATCGGCCGCGAGCTCGGCGTCGACTACCTGCTCGATGGACGCGTGCGATGGGATCGGTCGGACACGGCAGCACGCCGAGTGCGCGTCACGGTCGAGCTGGTACGGCTGCGCGACGGAAGCTCCGTGTGGGCCGACCACTACGAAGCCAAGACGGAAGACCTGTTCGATGTGGAGGGCCAGATCGGCGAGCGTGTGGCCACGGCGCTGGAGGTCGCGCTCGGCTCGCGTGAGCGAAAATCCATCTCGGCCCGACCGACGGAAAACTTCGAGGCGTATTCCTATTTCCTGCGAGGCGAGGCGCTCCGCACGGCGGAGGAGGACGCCATCAACAACTCGCCGCGTGCCGTCGAGATGTTCGAGCGAGCCGTCGCGCTCGATCCGGAGTTCGCGCTCGCCTTCGCGCGACTCGCGAAGACGCATGCCGACATCTACTGGGCGAACACGGATCGGACGGCGAAGCGTCTCGCGCTCGTGCGCGCCGCGGCGGAGACGGCCGTACGCCTCGATCCCGAGCTCCCCGAAGCACACCTCGCGCTCGGCTTCTACTACTACTGGGGGTTCCACGACTACGAGCGCGCGCTCGCCGAGTTTTCGGCGGCGATCGAACGCCAGCCCGGAAACGGTGAGCTTCTCTCGGCCCGCGCCGCCGTGTTGCGGCGTTCAGGGCGCGTCACGGAGGCGGCGGCAAACCTGGCGCGCGCGTTGGAGCTTGACCCGCGCACGCCGCAGCTCGCCTTCACCGTCGCCAACGTCTACGGCGCCATGCGCGACTATCCCAACGCCGTTCGCTACCTCGACCGGACCCTCGCGCTCAACCCGAAGTGGGCAGGCATTTACGCGGACAGGGCCTCGTTCCTCTTGAGCTGGCGGGGCGACACGGCGGAGGCACGACGTTCACTGCGAGACGGGATGGCGTTGCCGGATGCCGGGAAGATCATCGACCGGTTGCGGTTTCGGGCTGGCTTGTTCATCGGCTACACCGCGCGCGATAGCACGGTACTGCGGAGCCTAACGGCCGGCATGTTCCGCGGCGATACCGCGCAGTTCATGATATGGACCGCGGATTGGGCGCGACGGCACAATCACTCGGAGCGCGCGCGAGCCTACGCCGACTCCGCGCGCACGATACTCGAGCGGCGCGTCGCCGCGGAACCCAGTGAAGCCGGGACACGAATGCAGCTGGCGGTGGCGTACGCACAGCTGGGTCGCAAAGACGACGCGCTGCGTGAAGCGGCTCGCGCGGCGGAGATCCTGCCGGTGTCTCGCGACGCGGTCGACGGGCCGGACCTGCAGGAGGACTACGCCTACGTCGAGATGCTGGTCGGCGAGAGCGATGTCGCCGTTAGGCGTCTTGCCTACCTGTTGTCGATCCCCTCGGACATGTCAGTGAATGTGCTCCGGACCGATCCACTGTGGGATCCGTTGCGCGGCAATCCGGCATTCCGACGGCTCGTCGGTGCGCCAGCCCGCTAGGCGGCTGACCGCCCCGCGCGTTTGATACGAGGCGCTGTGTTTCGATGGCGTATTCGGCATGGCGAGGACATACCGTGCATCCATGCCATACACCTTCTACCACGCCGGTGTCCTCATCGGCGAATCCAAACTCGAAGATGTCCGCAGCAAGCGCCAACGGGCCGGGGTCTTTCGGCCTACGCCCTATGGCCTGGACATCTTTCCGCGCCTGACCGGCATCCTCTCCGCCGGTCATGCGCTCGAGACACACCTCCGCGAGAGCGGCCTGTCACTGGACGACATGGAGAGGGCCGAGATCGAGCACCTGTTCGATACGAACCCGGCAGGTCAAAAGATCATCGACATCGGCCGCATGCTGAGCGAGGTCGAGATCCAGGCGCCTAACGGCGCCCGGAAGGAATTCGAGCAGATCGCGTTCATCGACCAACTCGAGTGGAAGCGCGTGGGGAAGCTTCTAGGCGACCCGGCGGCGGAGGTCGAGGTCGAGGAGTGGCCGCCGGGTGTGCCGCGATACGTCGTCTCGGTGACGGTGCGAAAGACCTCCTCGTTTTCGAGTCGCGACCGCAAGCCCATTCGCCTACGCTCGCATTGATCGGTCGTGAGTCAAGGCGCGGCCGGGCTGATTCGGTCGAGGTAGACAAACCATCCGATCACGGTGCCGACGGCGGCGCCGGCAACGGCCCCGAAGACCGGGATCGTCCAACTCGGGCAACAGAAGCAGTCGTAGCATTCGGACGAATTGTTCCGCGAGTAGACCCCGATCGCGTACCCGGCCACCGCACCAACACCGGCGCCGACCAGCATGTGGTGCTTGAGAGAAAGTTTTTTGGCGGTGGAGTCGGCGTCTGGCCAGGGACGTGGTGAGAGTCGCCCGCTCGACTCCGCGGGCCGACGGCTCTCGTGATTCCGAGCAGCCGTGGTCACTCCCACCGTCAGAGCAGCGCGGTGCTGGGCAGTCAGCGGAGGCGGGACGACGATGGCCTGGCCAAGCGCCACGGCGAACACGGCAGGTGCGAACCGGTGCATGCGTAGCTCCTTCGAGCGGACGGACCGACGATGCCGCAGCCTGGCCTCGAGCGCCGTACGTCACCTGACGTAGTCGCGGCCGTGCACGCTGGACGCGCCCGTCGTCTCGCTGCAGCTTGCCCGGACATGACGAGTATCGTCACCAGGTTCGCCCTCGGCGCGTCGGTCGTTGCGGCGCTCTTCACCACACCGCCGAGCGCCACCGCCCAGGACAGCACGCGCGCGTTTCGCGTCATTGCGTTCTTTACCGCCAAGAAGGACGACGCGCACATCAGCTTCGTGCGGGAAGCCGCCCGCTGGTTTCCGCAGGTCGCGGCGCAATACCATTTCGGCTACGACACCACGTCGAACTGGAGCAATCTCGACTCGACCTTCCTTTCCAGGTATCAGGTCGTGGTCTTCCTGGATACGCGTCCGGAAGACCCCGCACAGCGAACCGCCTTTCAGCAGTACATGGAGCACGGGGGAGCCTGGATGGGCTTTCACTTCGCTGGCTTCGCGCTGACGCCGTCGGCGTATCCGGCGAACTGGAGCTGGTACCACGACACGTTCCTCGGCTCCGGCCAATACGTGAGCAACACGTGGCGTCCGACGTCGGCGGTTCTCAGAGTCGAAGACCGCGCGCATCCGGCCACGCGTCACCTGCCCGAGACGTTCCGCTCCTCACCGAGCGAGTGGTACCGCTGGGAGAGAGACCTTAGAGAGAACCCCGACATCGACATTCTGCTCTCCATCGACTCGACCAGCTTTCCGCTGGGAACCGGTCCCAAGCCGCACGAGATCTGGCACAGCGGCTACTACCCCGTCGCGTGGACCAACCGGAAGTTTCGGATGGTCTACTTCAACTTCGGGCACAACGACATCGACTACGAGCACAAGATCGACACGACCAACCGGACGCTGTCGTTCACGCTGGGAGACCCGGTGCAGGACAGGCTGATCGTGGAT
>Ga0307408_100002701_pt1 | contig 12305 bp, 12 predicted proteins | sample 322Cmetagenome_FD_202116 | JGI IMG/M metagenome (GOLD analysis project Ga0307408, IMG submission 202116) | Maize rhizosphere microbial communities from greenhouse at UC Davis, California, United States - 322HYB-C-3 | ecosystem: Host-associated > Plants > Roots > Rhizosphere > Soil | place... | reverse complement strand
TCCAAGGACAGCGAGAGCTATATCCAGCGCTTCCATATCATCAACACTGACTGGTCGACACGAAGCAACATCGTGCTCAACTGCATGCACGCCAACCAATTCAGGGCCCAGGCCAAAGGCTGACGCCTTTAACGGCGTGTAATCAGCCCTTGCCTGGCTACACGGGTCAGTTGCTTGATCATTTCGGGAGCTTCCGCCCCCGTAGGGGACTGGATGACGGCCAAGTCGAAACTGTCGTTGGCGAAACGCGCCAATGACTCGCCGTCTTCGACAAACTGGATGAGGAAAGCCGCCGGGCCATGGCTACGCCGTGGCCAGCCGTCGAGATAACGCAACAGCGTTGGCTGGTGAGTACCGCCGAGGAGAATTTTTGGGTTGCGTCGGACAAGATTCGCCGTGATTGGCGCAAGACGTACAAGGGGGCTGGGTGTGTTCATCGTGTCGTGTCTCTGCCTCAAAAGTCTGCATGGCAGGTGAGAGGCAACACCGAACCAGCGCTTTAGCGGTATTTCGAAGCCGTGTTTCCTGGCTTCTATCGGCAACTGGATGAGTCACCTGGCGCCCCGCAAGTAGCTGTTTAAATCGGCGCATGAGCGGCATCCTAGAGAAGCCAACCGGGCAGTGTCAAGAATCGCCGCCCACAAAAAAGGCCCGTACTGGACGGGCCTCGATGATTCAAGCGAGCGATCAGCCAGCAATGGCCCGATCCACGGACAGCTTGCCTGCGCCTTCGATCAGCACCGCGACACTACCCGCCAGCAAGGCCAAGGCAAACTCGTAACCGTTGTTGGCCATGAACAGACCATTACCGATGTGCACGGAGAAAATCGCAACCAGCGACAAGATTGCCAGCCCCAATGCCGCCGGGCGCACCAACAGACCGATGATCAAAGCCAGCCCGGCAAAGAACTCAGTGCCGCCCGCCAAGGTTGCCATCAGGTAACCCGGAGCCAGGCCAATGCTTTCCATCCATTGCGCCGTCCCTGCCAGGCCATAACCGCCAAACAGACCAAACAGCTTTTGCGAACCGTGGGCGGCGAAAATGATCCCTACGACGACGCGCAAAACAGTCAGGCCGTAGCCAGCACGGGAGGACAATACTTTGTTGATGAGAGTGCTCATGGGGTGCATTCCTTGGTGTATGTGTGGTTGGACGCCATATTAATCGAATAATCTTATCTGAATAGCGCAAAATATCCGCCATAACAATCAAATTACTCGATCACTTCCGCAAAACCACCTCTCGTTCCTGGGACTCCAGCGACTCCCGCTCCCGGTCAAACGCCAGATAGTATTTATTCACACTATTAACGTAGCTGACGGCGCCCATTCCCACCTGCTCCATGGCGATTCGCTCGACCTGGAAAAACCACTGGTCAGGATTCAGGCCTCGCCGCCGGGCCTCGGCACGCATGCCTTGCACGCGCTCGGGGCCCATGTTGTAGGCAGCGAGGACAAACGCCATCCGCTCGCGCTCGTTGAGCTTGGAGCTGGCGAAGAACTTGCGGCGGATCATGGCCAGGTATTTGGCACCGGCCTGCACATTGGCATCCAGGTCCTGGATGTTATCGACTCCAACCCGCTGGGCCGCAGACGGCGTAATCTGCATCAGGCCCGTCGGGGCGCCACCGCTGCGCGCCTTGGGTTGCAGGGCTGATTCCTTGAACGCCAGGGCCGCCAGGTTCAGCCAGTCCATGCCTTGGGCCTGGGCATGCTTCTGCAGGACCGGGCGCAGTTTTTCCAGGCGCTGGCGATCGGCCCGGGCCAGCGGATAGTGGACCTGATACAAGCGGCGGTAGATGCGCAGGAATGCAGCGTCCTCATTGGCGGGTACTTTATAGGTCGCCAGGAACCGGTCGATGCTCGCTCGTAACATCGCGGCGTCGCGACGAACGAACCAATGTTCGTCACTTGGCTCGCCGATGAGCACCTGGCGGTCAAAGCGCAGCTTAGGAAGGATCTTGCCCCAGCGTTCGGCGATTGGTTGCTCGACGATGGTCAGGTGGAAGATTCCGCCCTGGACCATTTCCAGCACGTCCTCCACTGCCAGCGTGGGATCGGCCCATTCGATCTTCACCGCAGGCAACTTCAGCAACGCCAGCTTCTGGTTGATCTGGCTGACCGCGTCGCCCGCCGCGCTGCCGTTGGGCAAGGCCAGGGTCTTGCCAGACAATTGTTCGACGCGGGTATAACGCTTCTCGCCCTTGATGCCCACCAACAGCAGGGGCACATCGGTACGAATCGGATCACTGGCGCTGACCGCATGGCCCGCTTGTGGCTCAAGCAATTCGCCAGGGGCCACCAGGTCGCCCTCCCCACGCTGCAAGGCACCGAGCAACTGGTCCTTGGCTTTGGGAATGATCTTGAGGGTAATTTCCTGGCCATCCCGGGCATGGCCATTGAGGTACTGCTCGAAAGCACGCAACCGATGATATTCGACGCCGATGGGTTGGCCCTGGACTTCGCCGGAACTGTTGCGGCTCTGATTGACCAATACTCTCAACACCCGGCTGCTGCGTATTTGCGCCAGGTCGCGCGAGGTTCCCGGCGCAACGGCCTGCACCGGCCCAGGCAGCCGGGCGTCGGCCGGCATCGGCAACAGCAGCGAACAACACAACAGTAGCAACACCTGGGGACGTGTCATCCACTCTCCGGAACGATACTGGCGAGCCAATCGCCTCGAAAAAGCGAGACCGGGTCGACAGAAACAGAGCACCTTGGGGCGCTGAAAAGTGCGAAAGACTGGCACAGCGATGGCATTTGCACCACCCCGACCTGTCTCGTGGCCTCAACAGACAGCTCCAACTCGTTGTAGTTCTTGGCTTTTCTTGTATATCTACAGCTCTGATATGCTTTCCGCCCTTTGGGCCGAGGTAGAACCATGCAACTCATCGATATCGGCGTCAACCTGACCAACCCCAGTTTCGCCGACAAACACCAGGCCGTGCTTGAGCGCGCCTATGAAGCCGGGGTCTGCCAATTGGTGTTGACCGGTACCAGCATCGAGGGCAGCGAACAGGCGCTCGAACTGTGCCAGCATCTCGATGAAGACGGGCAACGACTGTTTTCCACCGCCGGTATCCACCCCCACAGCGCCAGCGACTGGACCGCCGACAGTGCCCGGCACCTGAAGGATCTGCTCAAGCAGGACCGCGCCCGCGCGGTGGGTGAATGCGGATTGGACTTCAACCGTGATTTTTCTCCGCGCCCCCAGCAGGAAAAAGTCCTGGAGGAGCACCTTGCCCTCGCCGTCGAGTTGCAATTGCCAGTCTTCCTTCATGAGCGCGACGCCGACCAGCGCCTGCTGGAAATCCTCCGGGATTTCCGTGACCGATTGCCCGCCGCGGTGGTGCATTGCTTTACCGGCGAGAAGAAAGCGCTGTTCAGCTACCTCGACCTGGATCTGCACATCGGTATCACCGGGTGGATCTGCGATGAGCGCCGGGGCACGCATTTGCATCCCTTGGTGCGCGAGATTCCCCGCGGCCGGCTGATGCTCGAAAGCGATGCGCCGTACCTGCTGCCACGCACCCTGCGGCCCAAACCGAAGAACGGTCGCAACGAACCGGCCTACCTGACGGACGTGTTGCGCGAAGTGGCCTTGCACCGGGGCGAAACCCAGGAAGACCTGGCGGCCCACAGCACGGCCTGCGCCCGGGCGTTTTTTGGGTTGCCCGACATCTCAGATTGAACGCATCCCATGTGGGAGCGGGCTTGCTCGCGAAGGCGGTGGTTCAGCCAGCACAGCAGTAACTGACCCAACGCCTTCGCGAGCAAGCCCGCTCCCACAACGACTCGCCGATATCCGTTGACCCACATCAAAACCCAGCCCTCCGAATAGCAGCACAATACTGGCACCTTGCCAAAACTGTTTCCGCTATCAGAGAAGACCTTCCATGGGTGCCTGGCTTAGCAATATTTCGCTGAAATACAAATTCTGGGCGGTCAACGCCGTCGCCTTCGCCACCACATTGCTCCTGGTGCTCTATGCCATGCACCTTGAACAGCAGGTCCGAGGGGTGAGCCTGGGCCAGGTCTTCGGCGAACGGTTCGGTCAATACGCCATGGCGGTGTTCGTGCTGATGCTGGCGATGCTCGGCGCGTCGCAATTGCTGATCCGCTTTCTGCTCAGTCAGCTCAATACCTTGAAAGACGTGATGCTGCACGTGGAGAAAACCGGTGACCTGTCTGCCCGCGTGCCGTTGGCCTGCAAGGACGAAGTGGGCCAGATGGCCGCTGCGTTCAATGCCATGCAGGCCGGCTATCAACGCGTGGTCGATACCGTTGCCAGCACCGCGCGGCAACTGGACAGTGGCGCGGCGCGACTGGCGTCGAGCATGAACGAAGTACGCCACGGCATGCTCGGCCAGCAGAGCGAAACCGATCAGGCCGCCACGGCGATCAACGAAATGTCGGCCACGGTTTATCACATCGCCCAGCACGCCGGCGCCACCCGCGACCTGTCGAAAACCACCGACACCCTGGCCGGAAATGGTCGCGAAGTGGTCAGCCGCGTGCAGCAATCGATCACCGGGCTGTCTACCGGCGTCCAGCAGACCGCCGAAATGATCCAGCGCCTGGCCGAAGACAGCCAGAAGATCAACGGCGTGGTCAGTGTGATCCACAGCATCGCCGAGCAAACCAACCTGCTGGCGCTCAATGCGGCCATCGAAGCGGCCCGTGCCGGCGAGATGGGACGGGGCTTTGCCGTGGTGGCCGACGAGGTGCGCAACCTGGCCAAGCGGGTCCAGACCTCCACGGATGAAATCACCACCATGGTCTCGGCCCTGCAGGCGGGAACCCGCGATGCGGTGGATTTCATGCAGGAAAGTTCGCACAAGGCCGACGACTGCGTGCAACAGGCTTGCGAGGCCGGAGAGGCACTGGCGCAGATCACCGAGGCGGTGGCGCAGATGCGCGAGAGCAACACCCAGATCGCCGTCGCGGCTGAACAGCAGAGCCATGTCGCCGAAGAAATGAACCGGGCGGTGGTGAGTATTCGCGACGTGACCGAAAACACCGTGCGCCAGACCGTGGAGTCGGCGACCACCAGTCATGAACTGGCCACGTTGGCGGGAGAATTGAACAAAGCGATCGGGCAGTTGAAACTCTAAATATTGAATTTCCGGGTGTGCCTTTGTGGCGAGGGGATTCATCCCCGCTGGGCTGCGAAGCAGCCCCCGAATCCGGTGCTTTGTTAGATCAGGTTGATCGCATCCAGGTATTTGGGGGGCGCTCCGCACCCCAACGGGGATGAATCCCCTCGCCACAAAAAGTCTTTTCGCTATCAGCGCCTATCGCGATGATAGCCAACCGCGATTCGCCGCCCTGCCCGGCCCGACCTATCCTTGGGTTATTCGGTTTCACGGACTCAAGGAACAGCATCATGGGCAAACGTCACCCCAACCTTCCAGCCTGGCAATGGCGCGCCTACCCTGAAAATCATCGCCACCCGACCAACCTGGTCTTGCACCTGATCGCGGTGCCGCTGTTCATCGTTGCGTTTTTGCTGATTGTGTCGGGTGTGTTCAGCCTGAGCCTGGGCGATGTTGCCATCGGGGTGATCGGCGTACTCGCCGCGCTGGGCTTGCAACGCCACGGCCATAGCCTGGAAACACAGGCTTCCGAACCATTCAGTGATCGCAAAGACGCCGCGTCGCGCCTGCTGGTGGAGCAATTCCTGACCTTTCCCCGGTTCTTCCTCAGCGGCGGATGGTGGCGCGCCTGGCGCGATCGCCACCACCATTGAAGAACCATCTGATCAGCCGAAAATCGTCACCGTCTGCCGGCTCATGGCGATCAGCCGGCCATCGGCGCTCCAGAATTTCGCCGCGACATGACCGTAACCGTCCTGGGCATGTTCGATCTCGGCGAGATACTGGCACCAATCCAATGTCGAGAGCTCCAGCAATGGCTGGACGAATTCGATGGTCCAGGTAAGCGTGCTGCCCGGCGCCATCTGGGTGAGGTGCGGCAGCAGCGCTGGCGGCCAGGCGTCCACCAACGCCAGGATGTGACCTTCGTCCAACGGCTCTTCCTTGACGTCCCCGCGCAAGCGCACCCAGCCTCCCATGCTGCGGGATTTGTTGCCGGTAAATGGCAATCCTCCAACGCTCCAACGCATTGCCAAATGACGCATGAACTCCGGGGTTCCGCCCTTGATGTAAGGCAACTCCTGGCACTGCTCGACATCCTTGAATTCAGGCGCGGGGTCGGCCTGCACCGCCACGACGGAAGATCGCGACGCGCCAAAGCTGCCTTGCACCACCGTCACGACCTGGCCGTTCTGCACGGCACGGCCCAATACCTGGCTGACGGCCTTGCCTTCGCGCAACACATCGACTTGAAAACTGACCGGCACGTCGGGCTCGACCGGACCGACAAACGTGATCGCCAGCGAACGCACCGGGCGATCCGCCGGGACGCATGCACGCATCGCCTCGTATTGCAGCGCCGCGACCAAGCCACCAAAGCTGGCACGCCCCTGGCCCCATTCAGGTGGGATCACCACGGCGTCTGGCTGATTGCGCACGGCATCGATCAAATCGGAAAAGCGCATGTCGACCTCGGAAGCAGGAAAAAAGATGAAGGGATCTTAACCAGCCCGCACGAGCAGTACAGCGCTCATTCCGGCCAAAGAGACTGACAGAAAAGCCGCGGGCCAAGAATCCACCGCGAATATCCTGTGGGAGCGGGCTTGCTCGCGAACGCGGTAGGTCAACGCATACGCTGTGACTGCACGATCGCAATTCGCGAGCAAGCCCGCTCCCACAAGGAGAACATGCAAGATTCAGGATTTATCGAAGCAACTGGCAATCAATTTATCCAGCACCCGATCGGACTTGGCCTCGGCCTTTTCCATGGTGATTTGCCAGACCGGTACACAGGGTTGCAGGTCGGCTTCCTGCTCGGCCCGCGCCAGCCACTGCCAGCAATCGTGCCAATCGCCCAATGCGCCCTGGGCGGACTTGAGCCGTGGCATGGCCGCCTCCGGCAAGCGATCGAGTTCAGGGTAGGCTTCGATGGCGTAGCGCACGCGCTTGATCAACAGGCGCAGGCGATGACGGTCATGAGCCGGATCACGCAAGGCCTCGCCGAGTTTTTTCCATTGTTTGTCGAGGCGTTTTTCGATGCGTTTGCGCAGCCCGTCGAGCAAGCCCTGGCGCTGGGCTGCACGGATGAAGCGTGGGAACGCGTCGAGAATCATCAACAGCTGCGCCAGCTCGGGGCTGCCGGCCACGGCGGGATACGCCTCGGCCATTTGCACCTGGCGCCGCTGCGCCGCCTCGGTCTTGCCGTGCTTCTCGAGATAGGCCGCCAGCACTTCACGGTCGCGCAAAGGCGTGGTCAGGCTACCGACTGCCGACGCGGCCGTTTCCAGCTGCTCGACACCGGGCAGTCCACGCAACGGACGAAGCAGGCTGCGCAACCGACGGACCGTGGTCCGCAGGTCATGCAATGCTTCGCTGTCGGTTTGGGCGTTCAAGCGGGCCTGACAGGCCAGCAGGCGGACTTCCAGGCCCAATATCCGGGCCACCAGCCGATCGATCATGAGACGTACTCCGTACGCAGCCTCAAGCGATAAGCTTCAAGCGGCAAGTGGAGCGGCGCGTCGCCCTCTTGAAGCTCAAAGCTTAAAGCTTGCAGCTACCTTTATCATCTTCCTGCGCGGGATTCGCGGATGTAGAAGCGGGCCTTCTCGGCTTTTTTGGTGCAGCCTTCATACGCTTCGAATTGCTGCTGGGTCTTGGCACCGGTCAGCAACGACAGGGCCTTGGAGTAGCTGACGGTACCGGCGAATCCTTCGGCCTTGGCCAGGTCAAGTTCACGCCATGCGCTGTCGAGCTGGCTGCCGCAACTGTCGCGGTAGGCGGTCTTGCCGGCGCAACCGGCCAGGGCCAGAACCATCAAGGATGCCATCAGGGGCAGGCAGATCCGGGCTTTCATCGATAACACCTCAAGTCAGGTAAACAGTCGTGCTGGTATGACGGCTTTGCCGATAAAAAGTGCCTCGGCTCGACCGGTATATTCAAGTGTGGACGAGAATACGCAAATGCCGTCGTGGCGTGTCAAAAAACGACGTCTGCGCCACAACGATTTGAGCCGGGCCGTCGATCAGTGCATTGTTGACGTCTGTTCGACGAGAGGCCACCTCATGACAAAACGTGTCGCATTGGTATTGGGCTCGGGCGGCGCCCGGGGCTACGCCCATATCGGAGTGATCGAGGAGATCGAACGGCGCGGCTACGACATTGCCTGTATCGCCGGCTGTTCCATGGGCGCCGTCGTCGGTGGAATCTATGCCGCCGGCAAGCTCGAGGATTACCGCAACTGGATCGAAAGCCTCGATTACCTGGACGTGTTGCGGTTGGTGGACGTCAGTTTTCGTCTGGGGGCGATTCGTGGTGAGAAGGTGTTCGGACAGATCCGCAAGATCGTCGGTGAACTCAATATCGAAGACCTGCGCATTCCCTATACGGCGGTCGCCACCGACCTGACCAACCAGCAGGAAATCTGGTTCCAGGAAGGTTGCCTGCACCAGGCGATGCGAGCCTCGGCGGCCATTCCCAGCCTCTTCACCCCGGTCATGCAAGGCAACCGCATGCTGGTGGACGGCGGCCTATTAAACCCATTGCCGATCGTGCCGGTGGTGTCGAGCCATTGCGACCTGATCATCGCGGTCAACCTCAACGCCACCAACCAGAAACAATACAGCCTGCCAGTGATCCAGCGCCCCGCTGCGTTCCGGCGTCGCTTCGACACCTTGGTCAGCTCCCTGGGTTCACGGCTGCCGTTTCGCCGCAAACAGGCCGAGCAGTTGCTGCTGTTGGAACAGGAAGCGCTGAAGGCCGAAGCAGCCGATATCAATCCGTGGATCGAGTCCGCCGAGCCCGAAGGCCAGCAGCCTGCCGCCGCGCCGGAAACCGAAGGCGCACCGAGATCCGCCACCGGCTCGTTCATCATCGACAACGTCGGGCCGGCGTCCTTGCTGGACCTGATCAACCAGAGTTTCGAGGTAATGCAGACGTCGTTGGCCCAGTACAAGATCGCCGGTTATCCACCAGATGTGCTGATCAACGTGCCGAAGCGAGTGTGCCGGTTTTTCGAGTTCTACAAGGCGCCGGAGCTGATTGCGCTAGGGCGGGAGATTGCCCGGGATACGCTGGATCGGTATGAGCGTGAGCAGAGCTGACGGTGTTGCAGACTTTTGTGGCGAGGGGATTTATCCCCGCTGGGCTGCGTAGCGGCCCCAAAAAAGTATCAGAAATGGATTTTTCTCCTGACACTCCGAGTGATGAAATTTTAGGGCCGCTTCGCAGCCCAACGGGGATAAATCCCCTCGCCACAACAGCGCTTGGCTTTAGATCTCAAAGGTGATCAAGCACCCTCCTCCAACAACCGATACCCCACCCCCGCTTCAGTCACGATAAACCGAGGCCGGGTCGGGTCGTCAGCGAGTTTCTGGCGCAGGTGACCGACGACGATGCGCAGGTAGTGGCTGTCTTCGATATGGGTCGGGCCCCAGATGTCCTTGAGCAACTGTTGCTGGGTGATGACCCGCCCCGGATGCCGCGCCAACTGCGCCAGTACCGCGTATTCCTTGCGGGTCAGGGCCACTTCGGCGCCGTCCAGCAGGACCCGGCGATAAGCCAGGTCCACCGTCAGCGGCCCCAAGGTCAGCGCCGCTGGCGGTGCCTCGCCTGCTGGCGCCTGGCGCAGTAGCGCACGCACGCGGGCGAGGAACTCCTGGATGCCGAATGGCTTGGTCACGTAGTCGTTGGCGCCGTTGTCCAGCGCCTCGACTTTCTGCGCTTCGCTGGCGCGTACCGACAGGACCAGCACGGGCACCGCCGACCATTGGCGAAACTCGCGCAACACTTGCTGGCCGTCCATGTCCGGCAAGCCCAGGTCGAGCACCAGCAGATCCGGCTTGTTCAACGCCGCCTGGGCCAGGCCCTCGGCGCCCGTTTCGGCTTCGAGCACCTTGTAGCCTTGGGAGGCCAGGCTGATGCGCAAGAACTTGCGAATCTGCGGCTCGTCATCGATGACCAAAAGGGTCGCGCTCTGGCTCATGGGTTCCATTCATCACAATCAAGTCGCGAGAGCATAACGCAGCGCCGGTCAGGCTTCATCGTCCATGCCCGGTTGTGCCTGCAAGGGCAAGTGCAAGGTGATGCAGGTGCCGCGCCCGTCGAGGCCGTCGCCGACGCTGATCCGCCCGCCATGGGCACCGATCATGCCCTGGCAAATCGCCAATCCGAGCCCGGTGCCTTGCCCACCGCGATCACCGCGGGCAGCGGTGTAGAACATGTCGAAAATCTTCTCGCGCTCTTGCTCGGGGATGCCTGGCCCTTCATCCGCCACGGCGAACAAAACTTCGTCTATCGTCGCCTCGGCACTGAGCAACAATCGGCCGTGGACCGGGGAGAACCGCGCGGCGTTCTCCAGCACATTGACCAGGGCCTGCTCGATCAGCGCAGCGTGGACATACAACAACGGCAAGCCGGCCGGCACTTCGACGCTGACGGCCAGCGGCGCCAGCACCGCGCGCAAGCGGTTCAGGGCACTGCCGACGATGTCGGCCGGCGACACCCAGTCCCGGGCCAACTTCAGGGCGCCGTGACCCAGGCGCGTCATGTCGAGCAGGTTCTGGATATAGCGATCCAGCCGCTCGGCCTCATCGCGGGTGCCTTCGAGCAGTTCGCGACGGTCCTCGATCGGAATCGCTTCGCCCAACGCCAACAAGCTGTCGATGCTGCCGCGCATGGACGTCAGCGGCGTGCGCAAATCATGGGAGACAGAGGCGAGCAAGGCGCTGCGCAATTGTTCGGTTTCGCCGTGCAGGCGCGCCGCCTCCAGGTCCTGCGCAAGTTGTGCCCGGGCCAGCGCCTGGGCCAACGGCTGGCTGAGGGCCGCCAGCCATCGCCGTCGCTGGTCGCTGAGCGGCTTGCCGTCTTTCGTGCAGACGCCGAGCAACCCCAGCGGCCCGCCCTCCGCCGACAAAGGCCACCACCACCAACGCCCGGACGGCAGCGTCGCGGTACCGGCGCCGGCCGGTTGATCGTGTTGCCACGACCAGTCGGCGGCGGCGCGCTCGGCCTCGTTGAACGTCAGCGGTTCGGGGGTCTCGACTTTCCAGCCAGCCGGGCCGTCGCGATTGAGCAAGCACAGTTGCAAGTCGTACTCGCTGTTGAGGTGGAGCACGGCGGCGCTGATCACCGCCTGGCGATCGGTCGCGGCGGTCAGTTTGCGTGACAAGTCGAGCAGCTCGCCGGTTTCCTGCTGGGTGTCGCGCAGCGCCTGCAACTGGCGCCGCTGGCGAGCCGCGAGGTTGCCGGTCAAGGCCGCCATCAGCAGGAAGAACACCAGCGTCAGCACGTCCTCTTCGCGTTGAATCGTCAGGGAAAAATTCGGCGGAATGAACAGGAAGTCATAGGCCAGGAACGACAGCGCCGCACAGGCCAGCGCCGGGCCGAGGCTGCTGCGCACCGCCACCAGCAACACCGCCATCAGAAACACCAGGGAAATGTTGGGCAACGCCAGCAGCCCGGATATTCCCCAGGCCAAGGCGCTGGCCACCACCGTCGCCACCAGCGCCAGCGCATAGTCGAAACCGGTCTGGACGGAACCTGCACGCTGGCGGGCGGGTGGCGGCGATCCATCGCTGTCCAGCACGTTGATTTCCAGACCACGGGCGTTGCGCAACAGGCGCGACGCGAGGCCACCACCAAACAGATTTCGGCGCAGGCGTGGCCGGGACTGGCCTACCAACAGCAATGTCGCGCGACGTTGCCTGGCGTGTTGGATCAAGGTCTTGGCGACTTCGCCAGCTCGCAGCAGCACCACTTCCCCGCCGAGCCTTTCCGCCAGTTGCTGGACGTTTTGCAAGCGTTGGCGCGACGCCTCGTCCCGCGTCGCGCCGTTATCCACGTGCACCACGCTCCACGGCAGATGCCGACGCTGGGCGACCCGACTGGCGTGGCGCACCAGCCGTTCAGCCTGCACGTCGCCGTCCACGCCCACCAACAGCCGTCCCTGTACCGCCGGCGCCGACTGGCCCAGTTGTCGATAGCCCTGGGCCAGATCGTTGTCCACCTGGGCGGCGGCGGTCTGCATGGCCAGTTCGCGCAAGGCGGTCAGGTTGGTCTGGGAGAAAAACGCATCGATCGCGGCCCGGGCCTGTTCCGGCACGTAGACCTTGCCGTCGCGCAAGCGCTCCAGCAGCTCGCGCGGTGGCAGGTCGATCAACAACAGCTCATCGGCTTCCTGCAATACCCAATCCGGCAACGTCTCGCGCACCTGCA
>Ga0307408_100002700_pt1 | contig 12307 bp, 7 predicted proteins | sample 322Cmetagenome_FD_202116 | JGI IMG/M metagenome (GOLD analysis project Ga0307408, IMG submission 202116) | Maize rhizosphere microbial communities from greenhouse at UC Davis, California, United States - 322HYB-C-3 | ecosystem: Host-associated > Plants > Roots > Rhizosphere > Soil | place: USA... | reverse complement strand
CGTCGGAGCGATCGCCCCAGGACCGCCCGACAGGGTCACCGTATATGTGATCGAGCCGCCGTCCTCGCCGGTCAACGCCGTCGCGCCGAGGCTCGCCGTCACCACGTCCGCATCGTCGGTGATCGTCGTCGTCACCGTCGCCGGGTCGACCGTCAGCGCCTCATATTCGCTGCCGCCCGCCGACACGCCGGCGATGGCGTTCGTGATCGAGTCCGCCTCGACATAGACGTCGTCGCGGCTGACCGGCACGATCACCGACCCGCTGGTCGCACCGGCGGCGATGGTCACCGTCTCGCCGTTGGCCAGCAGGAAGCTCAGCGGCGCCGTCGGAGCGATCGCCCCAGGACCGCCCGACAGGGTCACCGTATATGTGATCGAGCCGCCGTCCTCGCCGGTCAACGCCGTCGCGCCGAGGCTCGCCGTCACCACGTCCGCATCGTCGGTGATCGTCCCGGTTCCCGGCACAACCGATGCGACGGAGCCCGAGACTACCCACGCGTTCAGCGACAGCGTCTCCGGACCTTCGGCGTAAACATCGCCGTCGGTCGTGTTCACGCGCACCTGGAAGGCTGTGTGCCCTGCAGGGATCGTGATCAACGAACCATTTGGCCCCGTGGCGGCCAGCCATGTCGCGCCGGCGTCAATACTATATTCGAAATTCCCGCTCTCGAACTCGCTCGCGCTGGCGGTGCCGGCCGACGTGGCCAAATCCAGAGTGATTGGAAGTGCGCTGGCGTTCGACAAGGTCACTGAAAAGATGAGATTCTCACCTTCGCCAGCTGTCGCATCGCCGATGGTGACGATCGCGGGTTCCGGTGCGCCCGGAGTCTCATAGGCGATCTTTGACGAGGCGGTCCGGGTTTCGCCCTTATCGGCGACGTCGCCATCCTTATTCACATCCAGCCCCACCGACGTCACTCGGATGCCAAAGGAGGCAGTGAGGAAATCCTGGAAGGTCAGGGCCGTCGAACCGGTGACAGTGAAGGAGATCGAGCCTACATCGTCCTTGCCGATACCGGACGTGCCGATCTCGATGCCAGCGTCGAACGTGCCGCCGTCGGCCCCGTTCATGTTGGTGTCCTTGCTTCCAACGGACGTCACGCCCTCGGACACGACTGAAGTGCTGGTCGGCGCCGTGGCAATTGGCGTACCGGTCGCATCATATCCCGCGTACGACTTGAAGTTCGTGATGGTGAACGTCTCCGCACTCGCGAAGTCGAGATAGAAGGCGCGTAAATCACCGAGATAATATTTACTGTCGGAATCGAGGAACGCATCGGCATCGGTCGACTGCACCTGCGTGACTATGAGATTGAAGGTTCCCGCACTGGGCGTCTCATAGACTTCGATCCGGATGAGCGGGTCTGTGCCGGTACCGCCGTAGTAAAATGTCGCCATGGAATCCCCCACCCCATCTCGCGCTTTCGCGCACAATCCGCCCGCGGCGAATCGTCAACAATATCTTAATCTGTGGGGTTTCAGGAAATGCCGCAATGGCTCAATTGCGGCCCGTTTCAAATCGGGACGCCCAATATTCATGTAATGACGGGGCGAACGTCGTTTTTCTTGTCCGCTTTCCATCAATGCTGATGGGGTTTTCCAATTGCGGGGTGACCTCTTCCCGGCTCAGTACCACCGGCAGTTTGCGTGGATGGACCACGCCGACCAACTTGCAGGCCAGGTCTGAGGAAGAGGCGCGGCGCGGAGACGATGCCGTCCATGGTCGGTCGGGAACGCCGGCATCGCGCTGCACAATCTGAAACCGCGTATATCCTCCCATCGCCCCTTCGAGCGGGCGCCCCAGGAACGCGGCGAATGTCAGACGTCCCGCACGTAGTTGCGCTGGGTCTCCCACGAAAACCGCCGCATGATCATATCCTCGATCTGCTGCTGGCGCAGTGGGCGGACGGGGCCAGCAGGAATGAGCATGTTCATCCAATGCCTCCTCACATGTCAAAGGAGCCAAGACGCTCTGCCCGCGCCGCGTGGCGCCCAATCGGGGCGCGGCACCCGCTTCTCTACCGGACCCTCACCACCCGCGCCCACCTGTGGCAACGAAAAGCCCCGAAAGGCACCGTTACTCGGCATTTCGCACGTGCATCACTTGATTGCGCAGCTTTGCGCCGAGACAGTTTGTGCTGGGTCGCCCCCCCTCCGCCATTCCACCCAAAAAAATCAACGGATTAGCAAGCAATTCGGCTCCCCTGCGCCTCCGCGCGCACCAAATTCTCGCGCGGAGACGCGGAGGGTTTCGGGGCGATGACCGGCGCATAATGCTCCGTTGCCGTCGCCCATTCCCCCTGTCCTACAACCACCCGCAGATGCCAAACTCGCCCCGCCCGCCGCCGCCGCGCGGCGCTGGCTCTTTGAACCGTGGATCCCCGTCCAGGCCCTCCTCCCGGCTGTTGGAAAGAGGCTCACCTTCGCGCTCCGCGAGTTCGGCGTAACGCATCCAAAATAAAACAGAAAGGTCCGACACACCACTCAACCGCTCACGGACGGCGGCGTCGTTCCTCCCTTTGTTTCAGCGCCAGTTTGAACTGCGGCGCCACCTACTGAATAGGGAACTGCAGGGCCGCTGTGCGTGCGAAGATGACATGGTCTTCAATCATGTCAGGCAGTCCTCATAGCGCTGCCTCAATATATTCTTCTGCACCTTCCCCATCGCATTGCGGGGTAGCTCATCCACGAAGAACAGCCGCTTGGGCGTTTTGAACGGCGCGAGCCGCGCCTTGGCGGCCGCGATCACCACGTCGGGATCGCCGGCGCCCGTGGCGATCGCGATGACCGCTTCGCCGAAATCCGGGTGGGGAACGCCGATCACCGCGCTCTCGATCACGCCATCCATCTCGTCGAGCAGCATCTCGATCTCCTTCGGATAGACATTATAGCCGCCGGAAATGATGAGATCCTTCGCCCGCCCCGAAATCCACAGCCGCCCCGCCTCGTCGATGCGACCGACATCGCCGGTTATGAAATATCCGTCCGCCGTGAATTCTTCCGCTGTTTTCTCGGGATTTCGCCAGTAGCCGCAGAAGACGCTTGGCCCTTTGATCTCGACCACTCCGGTTCCGCCGCCGGCGATCCTGAGATCGACCCCCGGCAGGGGGAAGCCGACGCTGCCCGCCACCCGCTCTCCGTCAAGCGGGTTGGTGGTGATGATCGCCGCCTCCGACATGCCGTAGCGCTCGAGGATACGCTTGCCCGTGCGCGTCTCGAATTCATCGAACGTCGATTCGAGCAATGGCGCCGAGCCGGAGATGAACAACCGCACATGCGCGGCCGCTTCGCGGGTGAAACCGGGATTGGCAAGCAGCCGGGTATAGAAAGTCGGCACCCCCATCATCACGGTTGCATGGGGAAGCGCCCGGACGACGCTCTCATCGTCGAACTTGCTATGCCAGAGAAGCGATCCGCCGGAAAGCAGCGCGCAATGCAAAGCCACGAACAGGCCATGCACATGGAAGATCGGCAGCGCATGCAAAAGCACATCGTCTGGACCGAACCCCCAGGCAGTGTGCAGCGCCAGCGCGTTCGCCGCCAGATTGCCGTGCGTTAGCATCGCGCCCTTGGATCGCCCGGTCGTGCCACTGGTATAGACGATCGCCGCCACTTCGTCCTTTCGCACGGGGGTGCTGACCGCCACTGGAGGAACCGTCTCCGCATCGCGCGCCAACGCCACGGCGTCATCAACAAAGAGCCGAGGCTCCGCGTCGCTCAGGAAATATTCCATCTCGGTGGAGGTATAGGCGGTATTCAATGGTACGAAGATCGCGCCGATACGCAGGGTCGCCAAATAAAGAGCGACCATCTCCACGCTCTTCGCGGATTGAACGACGATCCGATCGCCGGGCACGGCCCCGCGCGCGACCAGAAGGCCGGCAAGCTGGCCCACAAGAGCGAGCAGCCTCGCGTAGCTCACCCGATCGCCATTCTCCAGCAGGAAGCATGGCAGTTCGCGATCCGCGGGAAAGCGGTCGATCAGCAGATCGTGAAGATTATCGCCCATCGAAACAGCTGCTCCACCGTTTTCCATGCCGCATCACAGGCGCGGCTCAGGAGGGGAAATACTCCACGTCCTCGCAATTTAGCTACACGGCATTGCGAAAAGTTATTCTTCCTGAAGGCTGATCTGGACGTCCGCCGTCGGTGCAGCCGAGAGCCAGGTTCGATCGTCGGTCCCTTGAACGATCGATTTTCGATCATTGTCCGAATCCAGCGCTTACATCTCAGGAAATGAGGAAGCCGCCGCCCACCGCGATGGCCTGGCCGGAGATGTAGCGGCCCGCCGGACCGGCCAGCAGCAGGACCAGGCCGGCCACGTCCTCCGGCTTGCCGAACCCGCCCAAATGACGTTCGGGATTGGAGCCGGGCCCAGTCGCGCGAATGCCGCTGCTCGCCGTCGTTTCGGTGATGATCGCGCCCGGCAGAACCGAGTTGGCCAACGTCGAGGACGACGGTCTCGACATTCGCCGGCAGGCCCGCCTTGTCCATCCCCTCGATCCGGTCGGCGTCGTCGGCGAGGATCACGGTCGCCCCGGCATTCGCCAGCGTCAGGCCGGATGCCTTGCCCATGCCGACCGCGCCGCCGGTGATCAACGCGACCTTCCCTGACAAGTCGAACATCCCTGCAATGCTGGCGCCGTCCATTCTGCCTCTCCCGAGACTGTCGCGTCGTCATAGACGAGGAGCGCCGCGCCGCCATCGGCTTTAGCTTGCCTCGATCCGCGCGAGTATCGCCCCTTCCGAAACCTGTGCGCCCGCGCTGGCCATCAGCTCGGCGACGACCCCGTCGAACGGCGCGACGAGGGCATGCTCCATCTTCATCGCCTCGAGCATCATCAGACGCTGGCCCTTCCCCACAGTCTGCCCCTTCGCGATCTCCACGCTCACGATGCGCCCCGGCATGGGCGCCGCGACCGCCCCATCCGCGATACCATGAGCGCCGCTGGCGTGCTCGGGCCGGGGGCGGCCAAAGGGCCAGGCCTCGCCATCGAGGAAGACAATCCGCTCGCCGGCCACGTCACGGACGCGGGCCGCCGGCGATGCGTCATCCGCGAGCGTCACGACATGCGCGACATCGGCGACTTCCACCTCGATCCGCCGTTCGGGTTCGGCATTGACGCGAAAGCCCGCAAGCGCCTCCCAAGGATCCCGGCTTGATGCCGGCAGCATTGCGCGCGCCGCGGCCTGCAGAATGGCGGCCGAAGGCTCCGGCCCAGGCACCAGCCGTTCGGCGTGGCGCTCGATGAAGCCGGTGTCGAGGCAGCCGGCAACGAAATCGCCATCTGAGGCCGCGCGCGCAAGGAACGCAGCGTTGGTGCGGACCGGCCACACCTCGGTCGTGCGCGCCGCTTCGGCGAGGCGGGCGGCGGCGGCGCGCCGGTCGGGCGCATGGACGATCAGCTTGGCGATCATCGGATCGTAGAAGGGCGTGACGTCATTGCCCTGCTCGACGCCGCTGTCGACCCGTATGCCCTCGGGCAACTTCAGATGAGTGAGCGGGCCAGTGGAAGGAAGGAAGCCGGTCGACGGATTTTCCGCATAGAGCCGCGCCTCCATCGCCCAGCCCTCGATCGCAAGCTCTTCCTGGCGCTTCGGAAGCGGCTCTCCACACGCGACGCGGAGCTGCCATTCGACCAGATCCTGCCCGGTGATCGCCTCGGTCACGGGATGCTCGACCTGGAGCCTGGTGTTCATCTCCATGAACCAGATGCGGTCGGCGCGCAGCCCTTCCGAGCCGTCCGCGATGAACTCGATCGTGCCCGCGCCGACATAGTCGACCGCCTTGGCCGCCTTGACCGCCGCCGCGCAGATCGCCTCGCGGGTGGCGGCGTCCATGCCCGGCGAGGGCGCTTCCTCGATCACCTTCTGATGGCGCCGCTGGAGCGAACAATCGCGCTCGAAAAGATGGACGACATTGCCGAGCGTGTCGCCGAAGACCTGCACCTCGATATGGCGGGGGCGCGGCACATATTTCTCGATCAGCACGCGATCGTCGCCGAACGAAGCGGCTGCCTCGCGCTGGCAGGAGGCGAGCGCGTCGAGGAACGCCTCGGGCCCGTCAACCTTGCGCATGCCCTTGCCGCCGCCGCCGGCCACGGCCTTGATCAGCACGGGATAGCCGATGGCGTCGGCCTCGGCCCGCAGGCGTTTGGGCGACTGATCCTCGCCCATATAGCCAGGAGTAACGGGCACACCCGCCTCGACCATCAGCTTCTTGGCGGCATCCTTGAGCCCCATGGCGCGGATCGCCTCTGGCGGCGCTCCAACCCAGACCAACCCCGCCGCCTGCACAGCCTGCGCGAATTCGGCATTCTCCGAGAGGAATCCATAGCCGGGGTGGATCGCCTGCGCGTCCGTCGTCCTGGCGGCGGCAAGGATCTTCGCCTGATCGAGATAGCTTTCGCCGGCCGGCGCGCGACCAATGCACAGCGCCTCATCCGCCTCGTGCACGAACGGCATTGTGGCGTCGACGTCGGAATGGATCGCGATCGTGCGGATGCCGAGCCGTCGGGCGGTGCGGATGATACGGCGCGCGATCTCGCCGCGATTGGCGATGAGGAGGCTGTCGATCATCATCGCCTTACATCCGGAACACTCCGAAGCGCGGCCGCTCCGGGATCGCGGCGTTGAGCGTCGCCGAAAGGGCCAGCCCGAGCACATCGCGCGTCTGCACGGGGTCGATGATGCCGTCGTCCCATAGCCGCGCAGTGGCGTAATAGGGATTGCCCTCATCCTCATATTTCTGGCGGATCGGGGCCTTGAACGCCTCGGCTTGCTCGGGCGTCCATGTGTCGGCATCGCGGTGGACGGTCGCCAGCACGCTCGCCGCCTGCTCACCTCCCATCACGCTGATCCGGCTGTTGGGCCAACTGAATAGGAAGCGCGGGCCATAGGCGCGGCCGCACATGCCATAATTGCCCGCGCCGAAGCTGCCGCCGATCAGCACCGTGATTTTGGGCACCTGCGCGGTCGCGACCGCCGTCACCAGCTTGGCGCCATGCTTGGCAATGCCTTCGGCCTCATATTTTCCGCCCACCATGAAGCCCGAGATGTTCTGGAGGAACAGCAAGGGCACGCGGCGCTGGCACGCCAGCTCGATGAAATGCGCGCCCTTCAACGCGCTTTCCGAAAAGAGCACGCCATTGTTGGCGAGAATTGCGACCGGCATCCCCCAGATGCGCGCGAAGCCGCACACCAGCGTCGCGCCATAGAGCGGTTTGAATTCGTGCAGCTCGGAACCATCGACGATGCGGCCGATCACCTCATGCACATCATAGGGCGCGCGCACATCGGGGGGGATGATGCCGTAGAGATCGGTCGGATCGAGCTTCGGGGAACGGGGCTCCGCAAGGTCAATATCCACCACCTTGACGCTGTTGAGCCGTGAGGCGATCTCGCGCACGATCAGCAGCGCATGCTCGTCATTCTCGGCAACATGATCGACGACGCCGGATTTGCGCCCATGCGTTTCCGCGCCGCCCAGTTCCTCGGCTGAAATGACCTCGCCCGTCGCCGCCTTCACGAGCGGCGGGCCGGCGAGGAAGATCGTGCCCTGACCCCGCACGATCACGGTCTCGTCGGACATCGCCGGCACATAGGCGCCGCCCGCCGTGCAGCTTCCCATCACACAGGCAATCTGGGGAATGCCTTCCGCCGACATCTGCGCCTGATTGTAGAAGATGCGGCCGAAATGATCGCGGTCGGGAAACACCTCTGCCTGATGCGGCAAGTTGGCGCCGCCGGAATCGACCAGATAGATGCAGGGCAGCTGGTTCTCGTGAGCGATCTCCTGCGCGCGCAGATGCTTCTTCACCGTGATCGGAAAGTAAGCCCCGCCCTTCACCGTCGGGTCGTTGGCGACGATCATGCATTCGCGGCCGGAGACGCGGCCGATGCCGGCGATGACGCCCGCGCCGGGGGCTTCGTCGCCATACATGCCATTGGCCGCGAGCGCGCCGATCTCCAGAAAGGGTGAGCCCGGATCCAACAGACGATGCACGCGATCGCGGGGCAAAAGCTTGCCACGCTCAACATGGCGGGCGCGGTGCTTCTCGGGACCACCAAGCGCCGCAGCGGCGACCCTGGCCCGAAGATCTTCAGCCAGGGCGCGATTGTGCGCGGAGTTGGCGCGGAAGCCTGCGCTCGCAGGATCAACCAGGGTGGACAGCCTGGTCATGCGCCGATCAGCTCGCGCCCGATCAGCATCCGGCGGATCTCGTTGGTGCCCGCGCCGATATCGAGCAGCTTGGCGTCGCGGGCGAAGCGTTCGACCGGCCAGTCCCTGGTATAGCCCGCGCCGCCCAGCGCCTGGATGGCTTCGAGGGACACGCGCACCGCATTCTCGGACGCGAGCAGGATCGCGCCCGCAGCATCGAAACGCGTGGTCCGGCCGGCATCGCAAGCGCGCGCGACCGCATAGACATAGGCGCGCGCCGAATTGAGCGCGACATACATGTCCGCCACCTTCGCCTGCATGAGCTGAAACGCGCCGATCGGCTGGCCGAACTGCTTGCGCTCGCGCACATAGGGCAGCACCACATCAAGGCATGCCTGCATGATGCCGATCTGGATGCCGGCGAGCACCGTGCGCTCATAGTCGAGGCCCGACATCAGCACGCCGACGCCGCCATTGACCGGCCCCATCACATTGTCCTCGGGCACCTCGCAATCATCGAACACCAGCTCGGCGGTCGGCGATCCGCGCATGCCCATCTTGTCGATCTTCTGGCCGATGGAAAAGCCGGGGAATTCCTTTTCGATGATGAAGCTGGTGATGCCGCCCGATCCTTCGCCGGTCCTCGCATAGACGACCAGCACGTCCGCTTGCGGCGCATTGGTGATCCAGAATTTGGCGCCGTTCAGAATGTAGCGGTCGCCACGCTTCTCGGCGCGCAACCTCATCGAGACGACATCAGAACCCGCGCCCGCCTCGGACATGGCAAGGCTGCCGATATGCTCGCCCGAGATCAGCTTGGGGAGATATTTGCGCTTCTGCTCGGCGCTGCCCCAGCGGCGGAGCTGATTGACGCACAGGTTCGAATGCGCGCCATAGCTCAGCCCGATCGAGGCTGAAGCGCGAGCCACCTCCTCCTGCGCGACCACATGTTCGAGATAGCCGAGCCCGAGCCCGCCCCATTCCTGCTCGACCGTGATGCCGTGCAGCCCGAGCGTGCCCATCTCGGGCCAGAGTTCCCGGGGAAACCAGTCCTCCGCATCGATCCGCGCGGCGAGCGGCGCGATGCGGTCGGCGGCGAAGCGAGCGGTGGTCTCGCGGATGGCGTCGGCCATGTCGCCAAGCGCGAAGTCCATGTCGGGAAGGCTCATATGGGCATCCTACGCCTCTATCGGGAAGCTTCGATACCATAGCGCGAAGTCACGGAAAAATTGCACTATCCTTGGTGCATGCGATTTCCCGTTCCGAGGCATGGGCCCACTGCTCACGTCGCATCCGCCGAGGCCCAAAAATGAAAAAGGATCGCCGAGGCCAAAGCCCCGGCGACCCCTCAACATGGTCAGCGGCCGGAAGTGCCGGCCCGGGAGACCCCCGGCGTTCTAGAAACGCGTCTCCCGAACGGACTGAACCGACCCCCACGCTGAACCATGAGACATCGGATCACCTCCTTTCGCTAAGTGGATAACAAGACGAATGTTATGCATGCCGCACTGACGAACAAGTCTTGTTTTAAAAATTATTTTCGGCAATCCTCGATGGCTCGCGCCGGCTCCGCCCAAGCGGGCACCACCAGGCGCTCGCCCGGCCCCGCGGCTGCCGCCCCCCCAATCACAAAACGTCCCCGGCTGAATGCAATCCGGTCGAGAAACGGATCGCCCGCCGGAAGGCTCACCCCGATCCGTCCCGCCGCGCCCGCCACCGCCGCCGCGCGATAATTGGCGATGCCGTGCGAGGTGGTGATCGTCGTCGGAACGCCGCCGTCGATCGGCGTTCCGATCCATGACAGCGTGACCGTCCGGCTCGCCAGATCACATCGCAGGATCAGGCTCGCCTCGGCCCCCGCCATCCCGAACATCGCGCTCGAACCCGCCTCATCCGCCCGATAGGCCCACGCCCCCGCCGCCAACGGCAGATCCCGCCAGTCCTGCGCCACCGGCGCGGGCGGAGGCGGCGCCGGCCGGGCCACCGGCACAGGTGCGGGCGCCGGCTGAGGCGCGACGCAGGCCGCGAGCGGGACCAGTGGCAGAAGGGGGAGGAATCTACGCATCGGGGCACTCCACAGAACGATGATCCCCGACACCATGGCCGCTCGGCCCACGCAAAGTCGAGGGACGATCGCGATCGGATGTGTCCGGGCCGGGCTCAACAAGTTCACCGTCCCCGCTTGCCCATCCTCGCCGCCTTCATCTTCCCGAACCGCGTCGTCCGCGTGCCCGGTTTGCCGCTCACCGCATTGCCCCGCACCGGCGCTGTTCGCTCCTCCACCGGCAGGCCCAGCTCCTCCGCCTCCAGCTTCCTGATTTCGTCGCGCAGGCGGCCGGCTTCCTCGAACTCCAGGTCCGCCGCCGCCGCGCGCATCCTGGCCTCCAGCTCCTGGATATAGGCGCGCAGGTTGTGGCCGACCATGTGGGGCCGGTCCTCGATACCGGTGTCGACGGTAACCTGATCCTTGGATGCGAGATGGCCGACGATGTCGGTGATGTTGCGCTTGATCGTCTCCGGCGTGATGCCATGTTCCAGATTATAGGCCTGCTGCTTGGCGCGGCGGCGCTCGGTCTCGGCCATTGCGCGCTCCATCGATCCGGTAATGCGGTCGGCATAGAGGATCACCTTGCCTTCCACATTGCGCGCCGCGCGACCGATCGTCTGGATCAGCGAGGTTTCGGATCGCAGGAACCCTTCCTTGTCGGCATCGAGGATCGCGACCAGCCCGCATTCTGGAATATCCAGGCCCTCGCGCAAAAGGTTGATGCCGACGAGCACGTCATAGACGCCGAGCCGGAGGTCGCGGATCAGCTCGATCCGCTCCAGCGTCTCGACGTCGGAGTGCATGTAGCGGACCTTGAGCCCGGCCTCGTGCAGATATTCGGTCAGATCCTCGGCCATCCGCTTGGTCAGCGTCGTCACCAGCGTGCGATAGCCTTTGCTCGCGGTCTCTCGCGCCTCGTGCACCAGATCGTCGACCTGGCTGTCCACCGGCCGCACCTCGACCGGCGGATCGATCAGCCCGGTCGGCCGGATCACCTGTTCGGTGAAGACGCCGCCGGTGCGCTCCATCTCCCACGGCCCCGGCGTCGCCGAGACGAAGAAGCTTTGCGGGCGCATCGCATCCCATTCGTTGAAGCGCAGCGGCCGGTTGTCGATGCAGCTCGGCAGGCGGAAGCCATATTCGGCGAGCGTGATCTTCCGCCGATGATCGCCGCGCGCCATCGCGCCGACCTGCGGCACCGTCTGATGGCTCTCGTCGACGAACAGCAGCGCGTTTTCCGGCAGATATTCGAACAAAGTCGGCGGCGGCTCGCCCGGCAGCCGGCCGGTCAGGAAGCGCGAATAATTTTCGATGCCGGCGCAGCTGCCGGTCGCGGCGATCATCTCGAGATCGAAATTGGTCCGCTGCTCCAGCCGCTGCGCCTCCAGCAGCTTGCCCTCCGCGACAAGCTCCTTCAGCCGCTCCGAAAGTTCGTGCCTTATCGCTTCACCCGCCTGCTTAAGTGTCGGACCTGGCGTGACATAATGCGAGTTGGCGTAAATCTTCACCGACTCAAGGTTAGCCGCTTTCCTACCGGTCAGCGGATCAAATTCGACGATCTCCTCGATCTCGTCGCCGAAGAAGGCGACTCGCCACGCGCTGTCTTCATAGTGAGAGGGGAAAATTTCCAAATTGTCACCCCGCACCCGGAAATTGCCGCGCGCGAAGCCCGCGTCGTTGCGCTTATATTGCAGCGCGACGAGCTTGCGGATGATATCGCGCTGGTCGACGGTCTGGCCCTTCTTCAAATCGAACACCATCGCCGAATAGGTCTCGACCGAACCGATGCCGTAGAGGCAGGAGACCGAGGCCACGATCAGAACATCGTCCCGCTCCAGCAGCGATCGCGTCGCCGAATGGCGCATCCGATCGATCGCCTCGTTGATCGAGCTTTCCTTCTCGATATAGGTATCGGTGCGCGGCACATAGGCTTCGGGCTGGTAATAATCATAATAGCTGACGAAGAATTCGACCGCGTTTTCGGGAAAGAAGCTCTTGAACTCGCCATAAAGCTGCGCGGCGAGGATCTTGTTGGGCGCGAGCACCAGCGCCGGCCGCTGCAGCTGCTCGACCACCTTGGCCATGGTGAAGGTCTTGCC
>Ga0307408_100002698_pt1 | contig 12307 bp, 10 predicted proteins | sample 322Cmetagenome_FD_202116 | JGI IMG/M metagenome (GOLD analysis project Ga0307408, IMG submission 202116) | Maize rhizosphere microbial communities from greenhouse at UC Davis, California, United States - 322HYB-C-3 | ecosystem: Host-associated > Plants > Roots > Rhizosphere > Soil | place... | reverse complement strand
TGGCGAACGGCAGTTACGGCATGGGACCCGACGCCTTTGGCCACATGGGCGCCGGCGGCACCATCGGTTTTGCCGACCCCGAGCGCGGCGTGGCGTTCGGCTTTGCCTGCAACACCATTGGTTCCTACGTCTTGATGGACCCTCGCGCACGCGGCCTGGCGAATGTGGCGATGGGGTGTCTGTAGCACTCGGCAGATAGGCTAAGGCAAGGACATCGGTTCTTCTTGTGGCGAGGGGATTTATCCCCGCTGGGTTGCGAAGCAGCCCCAAAAGGTTGAATGCGACCGCCAGACATACCGCGGTGCAGGCCTCGGGGGTCGCTTCGCAACCCAGCAGGGATAAATCCCCTCGCCACAAGTTCATCTTCTTCTTGAGCTTGAATCCCATCGCCCCCAACCCGCTCACACCCCAGGCGGCACCGCCACCTCCGCCACCTGCGGCTCGGCTGTTCCGGTATCAGGCGAATCTTCACTACCACCCACCCGAGGCAGCGCCGCCTTGGCGATCATGTCCGGTTGTGCCAGCAACCTGCGTGACGCTTCCACCGGCATCAGCAGACGCCCCCTGACCCGGCCGCGCCCGGCTGGATTGAGCATGCGCAACTCGCGTTCATGTACGCCGGATACCTGCGCCAGTTGCGCGAGGTCCACGGGTTGCGCCAACGCGACCATCTGGAAGTACGGCTGGTCGGCAATCGGCGCCAGGCTCACGCCGTAGCTCGCTGGCGCGTTGACCAACTGCGACAACGCCAGCAGCCGTGGCACATAGTTCTGGGTTTCTCCGGGCAACGACAGGTTCCAGTAAGTGGTCGCCAGGCCCCGGGCGCGGTTCCGGGTGATGGCGTCGCGCACCCGCCCTTCCCCGGCGTTGTAGGCGGCCAGCGCCAGCAGCCAGTCGCCGTCGAAGTAGTCGTGCAAGTAGGACAGATAGTCCAGGGCCGCCCGGGTGGACGACGGAATGTCTCGACGCTCGTCGTAGTCGCCCCGTTGCTGCAATTGATAACGACGCCCGGTGGCGGGAATGAATTGCCAGAGCCCCAAGGCCTGGGCAGGCGATTGCGCATTGGGGTTGAACCCGCTCTCGATCGCCGGCAGCAGGGCCAGCTCCAGCGGCATGTTGCGCTTGTTCAGTTCGCCGACGATGAAGTGCAAGTATCGGCTGCCGGCGCGTCCGGTCTGGGTGAGAAACGCCGGGCGCTCCATCAGCCAGCGGCGTTGCTCGTCGATACGCGCCACACCTTGGGTCTTGGCCTGCAAGGAAAACCCCTGGCGCATCCGTGCCCACAGGCTGCCACCGCTTTGCGGCGATGATTCGCCAATCTCGATGATCGTGTCGGTGGGCGCCGGTTCGAGCCAGCGCAACTGGGCGCGATACGGTTCATTGGCGAAACGATCGCCGATGGTCAGCTGCGGTTCGAGGTGTTGACACCCGTACAGCAAGGTCCCCATGGCGAGCAGAGACAACCCTTTGGGGACAAATCGAAGGGCCGGCGAAAGTGCAAGTGATCGGGACATGGGCGGTCAACCTTGAATGAGGTGGCGCCATTGGGTGGCAGATCAGCTGCCAGCGGTTCCACGCGGCGCAGTGGAACCGAAATGCCGCAGGTGTCACTCACGATGGGCAGCAGGCGCTCGTCGGTGCCTGGATGACAATGCGAGGTCAATCATGGCGTCACCCACCTATTGCAAGCTGATCGATCAGCTCTGCGAACTCACGATGATTCCTACCCCGTCAGCGTTCTACGAACAGGCAAACCTGTCGGTCAAGGAAGTCGATTTTTCCCTCAAGCACACACCCGGCGTGGGCGAGGGAGACGTGTTCATCTACTGCGGCTTCGGGCCGTTGCCCGTGGCGAATCGCGAAGCGGTCATGCAACGGCTGCTGGAAACCAACCTGTACCTGCTGAGCGGCGCGTTCTGCCCGTCGCTGTCGTACAACCGCGACAGCGAACAGGTGGTCCTGATCGGCCACGTGCCCCTGGACAACCTCAGCGCCGAGCGCCTGCTCGGACTGATGGGCGGTGCTGCCGACATGGCGCTTATCTGGCGGGAGGGCTACTTCTTCGACGGCGCCAGCCCGGGCCAAGCCGCCAAGACCACCCAGCAAAAACCCACCCCGCGTAGCGCAGGGCTGAACAACGCCCTGTCGATCTAGGAAAGGAGAACATCACATGCCAGCAGTATCAGTAGGCGGAACCTCAAGTTCGGCGCCATTGCACCAGCAGCAGGATGATCGGATCACGCCGGTGGGCACCAGCCTGGCCGGACAGGTGCGTCCTTCCACGACTCCCCTGGTGCCTTATCACTTCGAAGGGAAAGCAAGCGACAAGACCCAGGAAACGCTCAAGACCAGGCAGCATCGCCTGACGGTGATGATCAACAAACTCGGCAAGGAAAACGCTGATAGCAACCCTATCGGCTATGCACGCCAACAGATGGTTCTGGAAGGTACCGCGTTGGACTACGCGCCCAATGCAGGCTATCAGGACATCCAAAAGCACCTTGCCGAACTTGGCGGCACGCCTCATCCAATGCTGTCCGGCCACGAAGAAACCGAAGCATTCGTCAAGGATTTCAACGAGTACCTAGGCAAGAACGAGGCCGATCGGGAAGAAAGCGGCGGTTTCAAAGCCGTCTGGGACAAGCATTGCGAGCGCGTCGGTAACACCCTCGGCGCCTATCACTCGCTGTGCCAGGAAGTGATCGACCAAACCCCGGGGGAAGACGATCGCAAGCTGCTGGAGAGCAGCCATAAAGCCTTCCGTGGTTATGCAAAAGGCGTCACGCAAGCCATGACGCAAGACATGCCCCAGCGACTGAACAGGTTCATGGAAAGCCGGATCGAGCACGCGCAACAAGCGGCGAGCAACGAGAGCCTGCCCCAGGCCGACCGAGACAAGGCGAACGACGAGTTGAGCCAACTGCGTGAGGTCCGGGATGAGCTTGGCGAGTTCCTCAAGAAAGATGACGACAAGCCCGGTACCACAAGCGAACTGGCAAAAGCCACGAAGAAGAACGAAGTGCTGGACACCGCGCTGAAGAATGTCGGACGCCAGGACTACGTGGCCGAACTCAAGACCCACAGCGGCTTCGTGACGGGCCTGGCCGTATTTGCCGACGCGGGGATCCCCCAGGGCTTCGCGTCTGCCGGACACTTCGGCGCCAGCACCGCGGCAATCGACGAGGCGATGGCGGATCAGTCCTTTGGAAAACATGTAGCGGCGACATCAACCGTCCTTGGTACCGCCCACAAGGTCATCAGCGACGGTCTGCGCCCGTTTATCCAAGTCGTCGTCGACAAGACCATCGGCCGGGGGTTGGAAAAGGTCGACCCGCTGGCGGTGTACCCCAAGGCCTTGCAAGACATCACCGTGAATGGGCGGCGGGTTGCCAACGCCCAACGTGACACCCTCGACGCGACACAGAGCGACAAGCGAGCCGATTTCAAACTGAAACAGAACGCCAACAACTTCGGCACCATGAGCGGCGACTTCACCGGTTACCTCGCCTTCGGCGCGGCCCATGCGGTACGGGACACGATAGACCAGTTCACGTCCGTCAACGCCTCCGGCATCGCGGCTCGCAGCGTCGCCTCGGCAGTGGGCGGCACCTTCATGGCGGGCGGCCAGGCGGTGGCCAAATATGCCCAGACCCACGGCGACGAGCAGATCCCCACCTATCGCGTCACGAAGGAAAACCGCGAATGGAAAGAGCTCCTGCCCAAGGCGTTTGCCGAAGCGACTGGCAAGCTCAACCCGATCAGCATGGCCAATGTCAGTGACTTGACCAACCGAATCGTCGGTGTCGGTCCGGGGATCGCCATGCGCACCGGGGTCGGAGACGCCGCCGCGGTGGGTGAAAATCCCGATGTCCGGGAGAAAATGGAGCAGATTGTCACGACCTTCTTCTCCTCCGGCCTGACGCTGCTCCCATTCTTCGCCAACAGCGTGGCGGCACCGCTGGAAAATAAAGCACTGGGCGATGGCACGGACGACCTGACCAAGCGAGCGCAGGTACCGTGGCAGAACGTTACCAGTCCAAACCGCGACACCCTGCCCCACACCCAGACCGAGGGCTTGACCCGCAACCTCGAGAACGCCTATCACGTCACCCGGGGCCTGACCCAGGTGGTTCCGCAAAGCACCCTTTCCGCGCTGAACATCACCGCTGACTTTGCCAAGGGCGTGGTAACGAGGCCGAAAAAAGCGGGCGATGGCCTGGAACTGGCAGAGCGCGGCGAAGCGCGACCCCAGGGCGGACCGTCCACCGAAGCCACGCCCACCACCCGGCCAAGCTGAAAAACCGCCGGGCCATCGCCAGACGGTCCGGCATCCTTCCCTCCTCGCTGGCCACAGGCATTCGCCTGTGGCCAGCCCTCGCGACACTCCGAATCACTTCTCTGCGCTCCATGACAACGCTCAACGTCTGCCTTTGCATGGCAAGGAAACTTGCTCCCACTGGCCTGTAGGAGCTGCCGAGCGAAGCGAGGCTGCGATCTTTCCACTACCCATTGAATCTGGAGCGAAAGATCAAAAGATCGCAGGCTTCGCCAGCTCCTACAGGCCAAGCGCCCTCGCCGTGGGCGATTCGGTTGATGGAAAGGAAAATCCCTCCGAGGAACGATGCACCGGCACGCGATTGCATGTTAAACAGGGAATCAGCAGCAAGATCATGGGACCGCTGCCACTCGAATAAGGATCAACCATGAAACGCACCCTCGTCGCCTTCCTGTCGCTGATCGTCACCGCAATCATCGTCGCGGGCGGCTACCTCTACAGCAAGCAGCCGACCCGCCAGGGCACGGTGCAGTTGCAAGGGCTGCAGGGCTCGGTGACGGTGCGCTATGACGAACGCGGCGTGCCGCACATTCGCGCCGAGAACGAAACCGACCTGTACCGCGCCCTCGGTTATGTCCATGCCCAGGACCGGCTGTTCCAGATGGAAATCATGCGCCGCCTCGCCCGGGGCGAACTGGCGGAAATCCTCGGCCCCAAGTTGCTCGACACCGACAAGCTGATGCGCAGCCTGCGCATTCGCGAGCGCGCCGCCAGCTACGTCGCCGAGCAGGATCGACAATCGCCGGCCTGGATCGCGACGCAGGCGTACCTGGACGGCATCAACACCTATCAGCAAACTCACACGCGGCCGCTGGAGTTCGATGTGCTGGGCATTCCCAAGCGTCCCTTCACCGCCGAAGACACCGCCAGCATCGTCGGCTACATGGCCTACAGCTTTGCCGCGGCCTTTCGCACCGAACCCTTGCTGACCTACGTGCGTGACCAGCTCGGTGCCGACTACCTGAACATCTTCGACCTCGACTGGCAGCCCCAGGGCGTACTGCCGCAGGCTCCGGCAAGCGGTCCGACACTGACCGCCAGCGCTTGGAAAGACCTCAACGCCTTGGCGCGCCTGAGCGAGCAGGCCTTGGCCGACAACGGCCTGCCGCAATTCGAAGGCAGCAACGCCTGGGCGGTCTCCGGCAATCGCACCCACAGTGGCAAGCCCTTGCTGGCCGGCGATCCGCATATTCGCTTTTCAGCACCGTCGGTGTGGTACGAGGCGCACCTCTCGGCGCCGGGGTTCGAACTCTACGGCCAGTACCAGGCGCTGATGCCATTTGCCTCGCTGGGCATGAACAAGGATTTCGGCTGGAGCATCACCATGTTCCAAAACGACGACCTGGACCTGGTGGCCGAGAAGGTCAACCCGGACAACCCCGAACAGGTCTGGTACCGGGACCGATGGGTGGACATGACCCGCAGCGAACAGCAGATTGCCGTGAAGGGCCAAGCACCCGTGACACTGGTGCTGCGCCAGTCGCCCCATGGGCCGATCGTCAACGATGCCCTCGGTGCCAATGCCGGCAAGACGCCAATCGCCATGTGGTGGGGGTTCCTGGAAAGCCGCAACCCGATCCTCGAGGCGTTCTACCAGCTCAATCGCGCCGACACCTTGGTCAAGGCTCGCGGCGCGTCGGCGAAGATCCATGCGCCCGGCCTGAATGTGGTCTGGGCCAACGCCAAGGGTGATATCGGCTGGTGGGCCGCAGCCCAATTACCCAAGCGGCCGGCTGGTGTGAAGCCCGGTTTCATTCTCGACGGCAGCAGCACCGAAGCGGACAAGGACGGTTTCTACCCGTTCGGCAGTAACCCCCAGGAAGAGAACCCGGCCCGGGGCTATGTGCTCTCGGCGAATTTCCAGCCGGTGGCGGCCAGCGGGATCGAGATCCCCGGCTACTACAACCTGCCCGACCGCGGCCAGCAACTCGACCGGCAGTTGAGTGAAAAGCAAGCCAAATGGGACATCCAGACCACCCAGAAACTGCAACTGGGCACCACCACCGCCTACGGTCCGCGCTTGCTCGCGCCCTTGTTGCCGATCCTGCGCGAAGCGGTCAGCGACCCGCAGGAACGCAAGTGGGTGGAGCAACTGGCTGATTGGAAGGGCGACTACCCGCTGGACTCCGTCAGCGCCACGCTGTTCAACCAGTTCCTGTTCGACTTGGCCGACGTTGCCCTGCGTGATGAACTGGGGGACAGTTTCTTCGAAACCGCGCTGTCGACCCGCGTGATTGACGCCGCGCTTCCCCGCCTGGCCGCCGCCAAGGACTCGCCGTGGTGGGACGATCGCTCGACGCTGGGCACCGAAACCCGCGCCGACATGGTCATCAAGGCCTGGCATCGGACCCTGGTGCACCTGAAGGCCACCTTGGGCGAGGACGCCAGCCAATGGCAGTGGGGCCAGGCTCACACCCTGACCCACGGCCATCCGCTGGGCCAGCAGAAACCGCTGGACCGGATCTTCAACGTCGGCCCATTCGCCGCCCCCGGCACCCATGAAGTGCCGAACAACCTCTCGGCCAGGATCGGTCCGGCGCCCTGGCCAGTGACCTATGGCCCCTCCACCCGGCGCATCATCGACTTCGCCGACCCGACCCACAGCGTCACCATCAATCCCGTGGGCCAGAGCGGCGTGCCGTTCGACAAGCACTACGAGGACCAGGCCGAAGCCTACATCGAGGGGCTGTATCACCAGGCGCACCTGGCCGAAGAAGAGGTCACGGCCAACACCCGCGGTACGTTGAAGCTGCTACCCGCCAGGGCGGAGTAAATCTTTTCGACCATCAGCAGGCCCTATCGCCTTGGATGGTCAAGACTACAAGGGCCCAAACCCATTTATCTCGAAGGAGTCCACGCAATGTTCAATAACTGGTCCGAGCTGCTGCCTACCATCAAGAGCGCCTTTGGCGCCTTGGGCAAAAGCAATCCGAAAATGGTCAAGGCCTACATGGCCCTGGATGAAGCCGCCGCCGAGAACGACGTACTCGACGCCAAGACCCGCGAGCTGATCTCCATTGCCGTGGCGATCACCACCCGCTGTGACGGTTGCATCGGCGTACACACCGACGCCGCGATCAAGGCCGGCGCGACCCGCGAAGAAATCGCGGCCACCCTGGCGACAGCGGTCTCGCTGAATGCCGGCGCGGCTTATATCTATTCCCTGCGGGCGCTGGAGGCCCATGACGCACTGAAAAAATGAGCTCAAAGCATCGCGGCGAAATTCAACCTGAACTGTTGCGGTGTCACGCCCAACCGCCGATTGAATACGCTGCGCATGTGTTGGGCATCACGAAAGCCGCATTGGTATGCCACGGTCTTGAGCGGTGCCCGAGTGCTTTCCAGCATCACGCGTGCCGCGTCCACCCGGGCCTGCTCGACGAACTCCGCCGGCGTGACCTTCGCCTCCCGGCTGAACACGCGGGAGAAATTGCGTGGGCTCATGTTCGCCGCGTTGGCGAGGTCGGCGATGCCCAGGTCACCGTTGAGATTCGCCAGCACGTACGCCTGGACCTGAGCCACGGTGGAGGTCGGCTCGGCATGGGGCGTGAGGAACGGACTGAACTGCGATTGACCGCCTGAACGCTGGGTGAACACCACCAGCCGCTTGGCGACATTCAGCGCCACGTCCGGCCCGTGGTCCTGCGCCAGCAGGAACAGCGACAGGTCGATGCCTGCCGTAACGCCCGCCGAGGTATAGAGCTCGCCGTCCTGCACGTACAGCCGATCGGCTTCGACCCGGGTCGAGGGGCACATCTGCGCCAGCGCCGAAGCATCGCCCCAATGGGTGGTGACGGTCCGCCCTTCGAGCAGTCCGGCCCGGGCCAGCATGAACGCGCCATTGCAGATCGAACCAAAGCGCCGGGCCCGTGCGCAGGCCTCGCGCAGCCAGGCATTGAACGCCGGGCCAAAGTCCATGAACGGCAATTGCGGCCCGCCCGCGACCAACAGCAGGTCGTACGCCTCCGATGCTTCGCTGAAATGACGGTGGGGATTGAGGGACATTCCGTTGGAGCAAGACGTCGCACCGCGCTCGACGCCGATCACTTGCAACCGATAGTGATCCTGCGTGGCGAGAAAGCGATTGGCTTCGCAAAACACATCCATGGGGCCGCTGACGTCCAGGGATTGGGCGCCTGTGAACACCACGATGGCGATGGATATTTCCATGATTCTGGCCGACCTGTCCGGATTGACCACCGAACCCTAGCCAATCCGGCGCGCAGAAGCCAGATGGCATGAAACCCGAGTTCATTGGCCGTAATCGCAGCCATGGCGCGATTGCTGCGCCATACCCCGGCGAACAGACTGGAACCTCAGCGCCGCCACGGCGCACCGTCAAGAGGAGAGCAGCATGAACAGCATCGCCGGCATCCAGATCCCCGACAGCGCCCTCGCCCGGGCCACCACCGAATACATTCGCGACATTGAATCGGACCTGCTGTACCACCATTCCCGCCGGGTGTTCCTGTTCGGCGCGTTGAGCGGCCAACGCCAGCAATTGGCTTACGATCCGGAGCTGCTGTACGTCGGCGCGATGTTTCACGATATCGGGCTGGTCGAAGGTTATCGCAGCGACGATGAGCGTTTCGAGGTGGATGGCGCGAATGCCGCCGCAGCGTTTCTCAAACCCTACGGGTTGAGCAACGACGACATCGAGCAAGTGTGGCTTTCGATCGCGTTGCACACCACGCCCGGCGTGCCCAAGCACCTGCGCCCCAACGTCGCCCTGGTGACCGCTGGCGTGGAGATGGACGTGCTGGGCATGGATTACGCCGCATTCCCGGCCGCACAACGCGACGCCGTGGTACATGCGCATCCCCGTGGGGAAGGCTTCAAGGAATGCATCATCTGCGCCTTCGCCGACGGCTTGCGGCATCGTCCGCAGACCACCTTCGGCAATGTGAAGACCGACGTGCTGAGGGATCAGGAGCCGGGGTTCAAGCCGATGAACTTCGTTGAAGTAATCCGCAGCTCGCCTTGGAATTCATAACCAGCCTGTACACCACCTTCGCGAGCAGGCTCGCTCCCACAGAGGATCCGAGCCAGGCCGCGAATTTATGGACACCACAAAAACCTGTGGGAGCGAGCTTGCTCGCGAAGGCGGACTGACCGTCAACACCTGCATCGACTGCCACACCGCTATCGCGAGCAAGCTCGCTCCCACAGAGGATCCGAGCCAGGCCACGAATTTATGGACACCACAAAAACCTGTGGGAGCGAGCTTGCTCGCGAAGGCGGACTGACCGTCAACACCTGCATCGACTGCCACACCGCTATCGCGAGCAAGCTCGCTCCCACACAGGATCCGAGCCAGGCCACAAATTCACGGACCACAAAAAACTGTGGGAGCAAGCTTGTCCCCACATTGGGGTTCTGCGTTACCTCAGGCCGAAGCAGTCTCCGCCCGGCGTACTTCCGGTTGTTTCCAGGAATCGGCGGCGCTTTCCTCGATGGCTTGCTGGATCGCCCGCTTGCGGTTTTCTTCGGCGCGGCGGCTGAAGTACCAGACCAGGAAGGTCACCAAGGACACCGCCAGCAGGATCAGGCTCGCCACGGCGTTGATTTCCGGTTTCACCCCCAGGCGTACCGCCGAGAAGACTTCCATCGGCAACGTGGTGGAGCCAGGGCCGGAGACGAAGCTGGCCAATACCAGGTCGTCGAGGGACAGCGCGAACGACATCATGCCGCCTGCCGCCAGCGACGGCGCGATCATCGGAATGGTGATCAGGAAGAACACCTTCCACGGCCGCGCCCCGAGGTCCATGGCCGCCTCTTCGATGGACAGGTCCAGCTCACGCAAGCGCGCCGACACCACCACCGCCACATAAGCCGCACAGAACGTGGTGTGGGCGATCCAGATCGTGACGATGCCACGCTCCTGGGGCCAGCCGATCATTTGCGCCATGGCCACGAACAGCAGCAACAGCGACAGACCGGTGATCACTTCCGGCATCACCAATGGCGCGGTGACCAGGCCACCAAACAGCGTGCGGCCCTTGAAGTGGGTGATACGGGTCAGCACGAAGGCCGCCAGCGTCCCCAGGGCTACCGCAGCGATCGCGGTGTAGCAGGCGATCTCCAGCGAGCGCACCACCGAGCCCATCAGTTGGGTGTTGTCCAGCAGGCCGACGTACCACTTGACCGACCAGCCGCCCCACACCGTCACCAGTTTCGAGGCGTTGAACGAGAAGATCACCAGGATCACCATCGGTGCGTAGATGAACAACAGGCCCAGCACCAGCATCAGGCTTGAAAAACTGAAGCGCTTCATTCCTTGCCCTCCATTTCCTTGGCCTGACTGCGGTTGAACAGGATGATGGGCACGATCAGGATCGCCAGCATCACTACCGCCAGGGCGGATGCCACCGGCCAGTCACGGTTGTTGAAGAATTCCTGCCACAGCACTTTACCGATCATCAGCGTTTCCGGACCGCCCAGCAGCTCCGGAATCACGAACTCGCCCACCACCGGGATGAACACCAGCATGCAGCCGGCCACGATGCCGTTCTTGGACAGCGGCACGGTGATTTTCCAGAAGCTGTTAAAGGTGCTCGAGCCCAGGTCGGACGCGGCTTCCAGCAGGCTTGGGTCGTGTTTGACCAGGTTGGCGTACAACGGCAGGATCATGAACGGCAGGTACGAATAGACCACGCCGATATACACCGCCAGGTTGGTGTTGAGGATCTGCAGCGGCTCGCTGATCCAGCCCATGCTCATCAGGAAACCGTTGAGCAAGCCATTGTTGCTGAGGATGCCCATCCACGCGTAGACGCGGATGAGGATCGCGGTCCAGGTCGGCATCATGATCAGCAGCACCAGCACCGTCTGCATTTCCTTGCGGGCGTTGGCGATGCCGTAGGCCATCGGATAGCCGATCAGCAGGCACAAGGTGGTGCTGATCAGGGCCATTTTCAGCGACCCAAGGTAGGCGGCGATGTACAGCTCGTCCTCGCTCAACATCACGTAGTTGGCGAGATTGAGCAGCACCTGCAGTTTCTGGTCGACGTAGCTGTAGATCTCGGTATACGGCGGAATCGCCACGTCGGCTTCGGCGAAGCTGATCTTCAGGACGATGAAGAACGGCAGCATGAAGAACAGGAACAACCAGATGAAGGGCACCCCGATGACCATCTGACGGCCACCGGGCGTTATTCGGGCGAGTCGGCGTTTGAATTTGCGCATGTTCATGAGCGAAGCACCACGCCGCTGTCGTCTTCCCACCAGACGAACACCTGGTCACCCCAGGTCGGACGTTGGCCACGGCGTTCGGCATTGGCGACGAAGGACTGCACCAGCTTGCCGCTCGGCAATTCGACGTAGAACACTGAATGGCCGCCCAGGTAGGCGATGTCGTGGACCTTGCCGCTGGACCAGTTATGCTCGCAGGTCGGCTGCTCGGACGTGACCAGCAGTTTTTCCGGGCGAATGGCGTAGGTCACCGACTTGTCCTGCACCGAGGTGCTGATGCCGTGGCCGACGTAGATGCTGCGGTCCAGGTCCTTGCAGGTCAGCACCGCGTGGCCTTCGGCGTCGTCCACCACTTCGGTCTCGAAGATGTTGACGTTGCCGATGAACTCGCAGACCAGGCGACTGGTCGGGGTCTCGTAGATATCGATCGGGCTGCCGATCTGCGCGATCCAGCCCAGGTGCATGATCGCGATGCGCTCGGCCATGGTCATGGCCTCTTCCTGGTCGTGGGTCACCATCACGCAGGTCACGCCGACCCGCTCGATGATTTCCACCAGTTCGAGTTGCATCTGCGAGCGCAGCTTCTTGTCCAGGGCACCCATCGGTTCATCGAGCAGCAGCAGCTTCGGCCGCTTCGCCAGGGAACGGGCCAAGGCCACGCGCTGACGCTGGCCGCCGGAGAGCTGGTGCGGCTTGCGCTTGGCGTACTGGCTCATCTGCACCAGCTTGAGCATCTCGGCCACGCGGGCGTCGATCTCGGCCTTGGGAATCTTGTCCTGC
>Ga0307408_100002697_pt1 | contig 12310 bp, 5 predicted proteins | sample 322Cmetagenome_FD_202116 | JGI IMG/M metagenome (GOLD analysis project Ga0307408, IMG submission 202116) | Maize rhizosphere microbial communities from greenhouse at UC Davis, California, United States - 322HYB-C-3 | ecosystem: Host-associated > Plants > Roots > Rhizosphere > Soil | place: USA... | reverse complement strand
GCAGTCTGTCTTCAATGCTATATACGCTAATATAAACCGGCTGGAAAATGATGAGGCTGAAACCATTCGCCAGAAAAGACGAATGCCATATAGATGGCTGGCAGGTGTAGCGGCTTTATTATGTATTGCCTTAAGTGCAGGATTGTTTTTCTTTAAGCGAAATACTGAAAAGCCAGAAAATACTTATGTGGCTTATCCTATTAAACCAGGTGGCAACAAAGCCACACTAACCCTTGCCAACGGAAACAAGTTAATCCTTACTGATTCCCTCCAGGGGCAATTGGCAAGCGAAGCCGGAGTAACAATATCCAAAACCAACAAAGGCGAAATAATTTACGCTGCCGGTGCTGGAAACAATGACGATGGGGCATTACAATACAACATCTTATCTACAAAGAATGGCGAGCAATTTCAGATCATTCTTCCCGATGGCTCTCATGTTTGGCTTGATGCTGCATCTTCTTTGAGATACCCGGTAACCTTTAAAGGAAATGAGCGCAAAGTAGAGCTAACCGGACAAGCCTATTTTGAGGTAAGTCATAATGCGGCTAAACCTTTTATAGTAAAAACATCGCAAACTGAGGTGCAGGTTCTAGGTACACATTTTAATGTTTCTGCTTTTGACGACGAGCAAGACACCAAAACAACCCTGCTGGAGGGTGCAGTCAGAATTAAAAGCTATCAATCTGCGGCGCTATTGAAACCTGGAGAACAGGCGGTATTAAACAATAACAACAAACAGCTAATTGTAAGCAAGGATATTGATGCAGACAGGGAGATTGCCTGGAAAAACGGCTTGTTTGATTTCAAGAAGGCTGGAGTAGAGGAAATTATGGTTAAAGTTTCGCGCTGGTATGACATCAACGTTAAATATGAAGGAAAAATCCCCGAAACAAAGCTTACCGGGAGAATATCGCGGAGTGTAGACATTACAGGCTTATTATCCGTACTGCAATTTGAAGGAATTAAATGGCGGATTGAGGGACGTACCGTTATTATCAGCAATTAAACAAAGGGAGGCTTATGTTGCCTTCCATATATTTTAACTAACAATTATTCATCCAACAATTATGAAGAGAGTACGAAAGCGATCCTAAGAATTTTACCCTTATATGCTGCTTATCGGTCAAGCCCAGGCATCATATCTCCTACCCATTTGCTAAAAAAAAACCGGGCAGTGCTGTAACACCATCCCGGCTATAGCTAGGTACGAAATCATCAGAAATAGCGAATTAAATCTAACGTTCAACCCTAATTTTCAAAGTTATGAATTTTAAATTAAAGCGCGCACATGCGTTGTGGCGTGCTTTGTCAAAGTTTTTATTAATTATGAAGCTAGCAATTATCATTTTGATCATGAGCCTTACCCATGTAAGTGCCAGGACTTATGGTCAATTGATTAACCTTCACGAAAAAAACGCGTCTGTTCACAAAGTTCTTAGTATCATCGAGAACAAAACCGGATATCATTTTATATATGATGATAAACTGGATGTGCTTTTAAAGGCAAAAACGGTAGATATTCATATCGAGAAACGACCTGTTAAAGAGGCCCTTGACCTGTGTTTCAAAGGGCTCCCGATTAGTTACCAGATTATTCAAAACACTATTGCTTTAAAAGAGAGCGAGAAAGCAGAAAATGCAAAGGCGGCCGCTGCAATTCAAAAGATAAGCGGTACGGTAACTGACGAAAAAGGAGAATCTCTCCCTGGCGTAAGTGTGGTTAACAAGAATACAAATACTTCAGTTATCACCGATGTCCGTGGCGTTTTTTCTATTAATGCATCTGAAGGTGATTTGTTAATTATCAGCTTCCTCGGTTATCAACGTGCTGAATATAAAATTACAGCTGGCGATATAACATCTTCTGGTGATAAAGGTGTAAAACTCAACATTAAACTTCAGCCATCTAATACTACCCTAACAGAGGTAGTGGTTGCGGTTGGTTATGGAACGCTGGATAAAAAAGAAATTTCAAGCGCAATAACGCACCTTTCCTCTAAAGATTTGAATGCATTTGCAGGCAATGGGGTGTTAAATTCTATCCAGGGAAAGGTGGCTGGTTTAAGTATTACCAATACAGCGCCAGCTGATCCAAATTCCTCTCCAAGTATTCAGCTTCGCGGGGCATCTTCGCGAAATGCTGGTTTAGGCCCTTTATATGTAATCAATGGTATTGCCGGAGCAAATGTTGATAACCTCAATCAAAACGATATTGAATCAATTGATGTATTGAAAGGGGGAGCTGCTTCTGCTATTTACGGAACGCGGGGTAGTAATGGTGTTATTATTATTACTACAAAAAAAGGCACTAACCAGCCTAAGGCTTTTTACGATGGCTATGTTAGTGCAGACGTGCCAACGAATGAAATAAAAGTGCTGACCCGTGATCAGTTTTTAGAGCATAACAGAGGGGTGGATTACGGCGGTAATACGAATTGGCTAGATGTGGTAAAAAGAGATTTTGGCTATCAGCACAAACATACAGTACAATTTTCTGGAGGTAACTCAAAGACTAACTATATAGCATCTTTTGACTACCGCGATGCTACAGGGCTTGACCTGCGTTCAACAAAAACAGAATATGGTGCACGGCTCAAGTTAAATCACACCTCAGCCAATAACTTGTATTCGGTTGCTGTAAATATTGCACCAAGGTCTTTCAAATATAATAATGCAAGCTATAATGCTTTTAGGCAAGGGATAACCCTAAATCCGACGCTCCCTGTTATGGATTCTACCGATCCAACCAAGTATAATTTTATCAATACAGGGTTTGTTGGTGCATATAACCCGGTAGAAGAATTGAAAACGACATTAAGCGGAAGTGAAGCCAAATATTTAGACTGGAGTTCGTCGTTTAAGTTGAATATACTTAAAAACCTGTATACAGAAATTACCCTGGGAGAGCAGGGAACTGATTTTTTTGATTTCGACTTTACCCCTTCATATAACACCGGTGCTATTAATGGAAACGCAGGCCGAAGCTCTGGCGGAAGAGCCTACAATAAGGGAGATAGAAAAAGCTTCGATTGGATCGGCAATTATGCATTGAATCTTAAGCAGCATTCCTTTAAACTACTGGGTGGGTATTCTTACTACTATTCTATCTTTTCGGGGGTAAATGCAAGTAGCCAGGGCTTTACGTCAGATGCATTAACCTATAATAATCTGGAAACAGGTGTGTATAATGTTGCTATTCCAGATGGGGCTTCAGGTGATTATACGTTTAGAAGTGTTGGAACTTATAAAAACGATTCAAAACTGATCGCCTTCTTCGGCCGCCTTAATTATGATTTTGCGAACAAATATTACTTGTCGGCCAGTCTTCGCCATGAGGGCTCATCTAAGTTTGGATATGATCATAAATGGGGGGATTTCCCTGCTGCATCTGCTGGCTGGGTGATCTCAAAGGAACCGTTTTTCCCCACTTTGCCATGGCTTAGCCAGCTGAAACTGCGTGTGGATTATGGTGTAACGGGTAACCAGGATTTTGGCAACTACCTTTCATTAGACACCTATCGTGGCGAAGGGAATTATGCGTTTAATGGTATAAGCTACCAGGTATGGGGCCCCAATCAGAATACCAATTATGATTTAAGATGGGAAAAAGCAGAAAACTTCAACGCCGGTTTAGACTTTGAGTTATTACATAATAAACTAACAGGGAGTCTAAATTACTACGTACGAACAAACAAAGATTTGTTGGGCGACTACAAAGTTCCTTTGCCTCCAAATCTTCAACGAATCACTTACGCCAATGTAGGAACAATGGAAAACTCTGGCCTGGAAATTCAGTTGAATGGCTCTGTCATCAGTAAAAAACGTTTTACCTATAACGTTTCATTCGCGGGCGCAACCAATGACAATAAATTTGTTTCTTTTTCAAATGCAATTTATCGCGGAGGCAGCTTCAATGATGAGGTTTATCTGTCTTCTCCCGGCTCTCCTGGTTCAGCCCAGCGCTTACAGGAAGGAAAGCGCATTGGAAGCTTCTTTATGCTACGTTCGGCAGGTGTAGATGCTACGGGAAGATTGATGGTGTATGATAAAAATGGGAACGTGATTCCGGGAAGTATGGCTACTATAGACGACAAGCAATTTGTAGGGAACGGCTTGCCTAAGTTCACTGCAAGCCTGGGAAATACATTTACCTGGAAAAACCTTGATCTGAGTGTTTACTTGAGAGGTGCTTTTGGATATGATCTGTTTAACACCATAGCTTTTTACACCGGCACGCCGGTTACTCAGAGTGGTGCCAATGTTTTAGCCACAGCTTATGATGGTGGTAAATATGCTGCACTTACTAATCCTGAAACCTATTCAAGCCTTTCAGATTACTTTTTGGAAAAAGGAGATTTTGTTAAGATCGACAATGTTACACTGGGACTCAATTTCAAATCCCGTAAGAAATACATTGAGGGCGGCAGGTTTTATTTAACAGGAAGGAATCTGTATACGTTTACAAAGTATAGCACAGGCGACCCTGAGGCAATAAATGTTAACGGACTAACGCCGGGCATCAATTCTTCTATATCCTACTACCCTTCTACTACACAGATTATTGCAGGATTTCAACTTAAATTTTAAAAATTAATCTGAAACAAAATGACACTCATTCATAAATATATCAACAGAATAGCGATCGTATGCTTCATTTCGCTTTTCTCTTTTGGTTGCACCAAACTGGATGAAACACTATATGATCGTATTACATCAGAAAACTTCTTACAAACCAAAGATGATGTGATCAGGGACTTTTTGAGGTCCTTCGAACATGGCTACTGGTCAATCCAGGGAGGAGGTTTGTATTATGCTCAGGAACTATCTACTGATGAATTGATGACCCCAAATAGGGAGGGTGATTGGTTCGATGGGGGATTGTATCAGCGTATCCACTATCATACCTGGACCCTGCAGGATGATTTTACCACCAATATGTGGAATGCTTTATTTCAGGGAATCGGTTTGGCGACCAACTCACTGGAGGATATCCAGGCCATTGACCCTGCAAAATTTAATCTGACGGAAGCTGACAAATCAGATTTTATTGCAGAATTAAGAACGCTGAGGGCTTGGTATAATTTACGCGCATTCGATTTATACCGTAACATTCCGATTGTTACTAAAATAAAAGGCGAACGCGTTATGCCTGCTCAATCAACACCGCAGGAAACGTTCAATTTTATTGAAAAGGAACTATTAGAAGCCATCCCGGGGCTACCCACCAGGCAGTCTCTTGGAGTTAATTCAATAGGCCGCTGGACAAAAGGTGGTGCTGCTGCATTATTGGCTCGCTTATATTTAAATGCCAAAGTTTATACTGGTCAGGATAAATATGCTGAATGTGCTGCTATTTGCCAGGACATCATTAGCGGGAAATATGGTAACTATAGTTTAGAACTTCGCTGGGACGCTCCTTTCGATTACAACAATGCGCAGTCGGCTGAAGTTATTTTTGGTTTTCCATCCAGTGCGAAAACGCATCACCACTACAGCGGAGATATGTTTTGGTGGGTAGCACCGCACCAGGCGCACAACTTTTTTGGATTTACAAACTGGGGCCCAATGAATACCAGGTTTGCATTGCAGCCCGGAAGAAATGTGGATAGTGTGGAATACTCATTTACCATGGGTAAACCTTTTATTAAATTCCAAAAGTATCCAGACGACCTGCGCCTGAAGAAATATAAAAACTTAGGTAGCAGTAAACGTGAGGGAATGTTTTTATACGGTTATCTGCCCTATTACAATAACCCGAACCAACTGGTGAAAAGTAACAGGGGGTACACCATCTTCGTGCGCGACCAGGTTGGCTGGTTCAGGGATTTGCCTCCGGGACAAAAATTGGCGGACAAGGAATCTAACATGAACCATGCCGATGATAATTCGGGAATATGGGCCATAAAATATCCGCTATATCCAACAGGTGATCCGAATGCCATTGCTTCTTCATTTGCTGAGATACGGCTGGCTGAGGTATATTACTCCCTTGCGGAATGTAAGTACAGGGCTGGCGATAAGGCTGCTGCTGCCGTACTTTTAAATGAAGTGCGTAAGCGTAACTATCCGGCAGCGTCACCAAGTTTGTATAATATCAACGGAAGCCAGTTGACCGATCAGGAGATGCTGGATGAGTGGGGCCGTGAGTTTTTATCTGAAGGCCGACGCCGTACTGATATTATCCGTTGGGGCAAGTTCAATACAGGCACCTGGTGGGATAAGCAACCCGATGCGGATGATCATACCCAAATTTATCCTATTGGCCAGGAAGTAATGAATCTGTCACCACAGTTGAAGCAAAATCCAGGTTATTAACAGTCTAACGAACAACCTTTAAAATTTAATCAAATGCAGCAATTAAGCACATTGTCCATGAGCTTCGGAAGAGCTATGCACAAGATGTTCATAAATACAGGCTCGTTTTCAATACTTACCGCGTTAATTTTTTTCGCTTCCTGCAACAAAGATTTATCAGCGCCCGAGCCTTTGCCATTGGAAACCGGCGTTCTTTCTGCCTCAAAAAATGAGGTAGTACTGGATGAAACCAAAGCCAGAGAAGAAGCGCTTACAATTTCATGGAGCACCTTTAAAAATTCATTAATAAACTTTACCCTGATTGTTACTGCCGGGGATAAGGTCGATTCGATGGCCGTATCGCAAAGTACGGTTAGCAAATCATTTACCAATAGCGAATTGAATACTGAATTGATTGATAAACTTAGTCTTCAGGTGGGAGTTGCGACAGAGTTAAAGGTACAGGTAAAGGCGCTTATTCCTTCTAATGGAAAAGTTGCGGTTTCCAATGTTATTACAATAAGAGTTACTCCTTATTCTCCGACACTCAATTTGGTTAAGGGAGGCAAATTTAATGCAGGAGATGACAGCAAATGGACACTACTGAACCTATCTCCTGGAGTTACGGTCAATTTTACAGATGGTAAAGCCGTATGGAAAGGTAATAACTGGGGCCACGTGGGAATATATCAGGCCATTGAGGTAGAAGCTAACAAAAAGTACCAGCTCGACATGAATGTATCCGGCAGCGGAGCCTCTGATACCTGGTTCCAGGTGTATATAGGGAAAACAGTTCCACAAGCAGGTCAGGATTACACCGATGGTGGCAGTCGTTTAGGTTTGAACACCTGGAGCGGGTGCGGAAAAACTTCGTTCGACGGCTCTCTGACCGCTCTCAATTGTGATGGCACAGGCAATGTAATTCAATTTCCTACATCAGGAACTGTATACTTAGTGATCCGTGGTGGCGGAGTTGACCTGGGAACTACAGGTATCTCTATTGACAATGTTGAACTAAATCCCATAGAAATGCCCAACCTGGTTCAGGGAGGTAAATTTGACGTGGGGAATGAAAGCAAGTGGACTGCTCTGAATATCTCTTCCGGAGTTACGGTTAGCTTTATAGATGGAAAAGCGGTATGGAAAGGTAATGGCTGGGGCCATGCGGGGATATACCAGGCCATTCAGGTAGAAGCTAACAAAAAATATCAGCTTGCTATGAACGCATCTGGTAGTGGGGCTTCTGATACATGGTTCCAGGTATATGTAGGTAAAGCAGTTCCCCAGCAAGGGCAAGACTATTCTGAAGGCGGCAGTCTTCTGGGCCTGAACACCTGGAGCGGTTGCGGGAAAAACCCGTTCGACGGACCCTTAACCTCTCTTTCTTGTGATGGTTCAGGAGGTATAGTTCAATTCTCCACATCAGGAACGGTATACTTAGTGATCCGTGGCGGTGGAGATAACCTGGGAACTACCGGTATCTCCATAGACAACGTCGAATTATTTCCTATAGACTAGTAGTTCAGGTATTACCATTAAAAACTAATGCAATAGATCCGGCTGGAATTTAATGCCAGCCGGTTTTATCCCACTTAATAATGCGGTTGTAAAGGTGCGGTAGCCTTTCTCTCCCTCAGGGAGAACCCAATGCTATTAAGTTAAGCAATTTGTCCGGCGTGGGTTGACCTTTCTCTCCCTCTGGGAGAGATGCCGAAGGCAGAGAGGGTAAAAGACTTTGCAAGATTATTTTCATGCGATTTATCACCTCACCTATCCCCCGTCCGTACCGTCCGGGCGAACTCTCCTCGAGTAGAGGGGAATACAAGTCGCTTAGGAATGCAAACCACTATAACAAACTTAGATTCAATACCCATTAAAAAAACACACTCATAAAATATGAATAAACAACTTCTCGGTGTAGCCATCTGTCTTTTGACTACATCTGTTTCATTGCGGGCACAAAGCAAAAAAGCAGGAAGTACTCTGTTTCCTGTTAAAGGCAAAGAAGTTTCAGTGTATACAACAGCACAGAATACTGATTACCGCCTGACTAAAACAGGGACATTGACGTTTACCGCAAAAGCCCAGCCTGAAGAAGGCGATTTTTCGGTTTTTGTTGATCCTTCACAGACCTTCCAAACAATGTTAGGCATTGGTGGCGCCCTGACGGATGCCTCCGCAGAAACTTTTTACAAATTGCCGAAAGACAAACAGAAAGAATTTCTGGCCGCTTATTATGATCAGGGCAAAGGAATTGGTTATACCCTGGCCCGCACGCATATACAAAGCTGCGATTTTTCGACCGAAAGCTATAGTTATGTTAAAGACGGCGACCGGGAATTAAAGACTTTTGATATCAGCCATGATGAAAAGTACCGGATTCCTTTTATAAAAGAAGCGATTGCTGCCGCGGGCGGTAAATTAACCCTGTACGCTTCTCCATGGAGCCCGCCGGCTTTTATGAAAGATAATAATAATGTGCTGCGTGGCGGCCAGGTATTACAAGAGTATAAGCAAAGCTGGGCTAACTTCTATGTTAAATTTATCAATGCCTACCAAAAGGCCGGTATACCAGTATGGGGATTAACCGTGCAAAATGAACCTATGGCTGCTCAAACATGGGAATCGTGCAAATACACCGCCGAAGAGGAAAGAGACTTCGTTAAATACTATCTGGGGCCAACACTGCAAAAAAGTGGCCTTGCTAATAAAAAACTCATCATCTGGGACCATAATCGTGACCTTCTTTACCAACGTGCCAGCACGTTTTTGGAAGATCCAGAAGCGGCAAAATATGTTTGGGGAATAGGGTTTCACTGGTATGAAACCTGGAGCAATGCCGGCCCGCAATTTGAAAATGTACGCTTAACACATCAGGCTTTCGCCGGTAAAAACCTGCTGTTTACAGAAGGCTGTAATGAAAGGTATGATGCCAACAAGGTAAACGACTGGGCATTGGGAGAACGATATGGCCAGTCGATGATCAATGATTTTAACGCCGGCACCGTCGGTTGGACTGACTGGAATGTACTGCTTGATGAAAAGGGCGGCCCAAACCATGTGGGCAATTATTGCTTCGCACCGATGCATGCAAATATCAATACCGGTGCTTTAACATATACCAACTCCTATTATTATATCGGGCATTTCTCAAAATTCATCCGGCCGGGAGCAAAGCGCATAGCCAGCTCGGCCAGCAGGGATAAATTGATTACTACGGCCTTCCGGAATACAGACGGAACGATCGCTGTAGTTGTAATGAATAAAACTGAAGAGAAGATTGATTATTTACTGTGGATAAAGGGCATGGCGACTAAGGTAACCAGTAATCCGCATTCGATAGCAACTTTGCTTGTGAAGTAAAATAGAATGCATAAAATATTTAATATGATTTCTAGAATTATTGCGTACGGACTTTTAGTCTTTTTTTCAACGATCAATATTTTATCAGCACAAGCACAGGATCCCTGGATATTGAAAGCTGATAACATTAATGGCCGCTATTATGGTGAAACTGTTGCCAACGGCGCAGTCGGTATAGTGACTTCAAATGAGCCTTTTAAAATTCAAGACGTAGTCCTGGCCGGAGCTTACGATCTATATGGACGTGGACGGGTTGGTAATTTCCTGAAGGGGTTTAACCTCTTAAATATGCGTTTCCAAATCGATGGTGGGTTGAATGTTTCAGGAATGAAGCAGCAGCTGAACATGCGTAGCGGCACCTTCAGCACCACGTTTAATGAAGGCGATAAGGCAACGGTTAGCTATACTTATTACGCCTTGAGGCAGCTACCCTATACCGTATTGCTAGACGTTTCCGTTACCGCGAAAAAAGATATCACGATCGATGTTGCTAATCTATTGCAGGCACCTGATGCCATAAAAGATGTTCAACATTATTACCGTGTAATCGACAATCGACCACACGCGATGATTAGCTTATTGACCTCTACTGGTAAGAGCCCTACCGGTAAACTGTCAATGGTTGCCTCTACTACTTTTTTACTGCCTGAACACCTTGACGAGCAACCCAGGCTAATCAATGAATCATGGGACAGTAATGAGAGCATACTTAAATTTTCAAAGAAGATAAAAGCCGGCGAAACGTATACCTTTTCGTTAGCAGGCTCAACGCTAACATCGGCCCAACACGACGATCCGCTTAATGAAGCTGAGCGCTTAACCATTTTTGCAAAACAGGAAGGAAGGGAACGCCTGCTTAAATTCCATAATAAAGCATGGGATGATTTATGGAAAAGCGACATACAGATTGAAGGCGATCCACAATCTCAGCAAGATGTTCACGCCATGTTATATCATTTATATGCATTTACCCGCGAAGGCTCTTCTAACTCGCCTTCACCCATGGGGCTTAGTGGCCTGGGCTATAATGGTCATGTATTCTGGGACACTGAAGTCTGGATGTATCCCGCTTTACTGGTTTTGCATCCGGAGCTGGGCAAATCATTGGTAGAATACCGGTATCAAAGACTTGACGCAGCGAAACGCAATGCATACAGCAAAGGATACAGAGGAGCTATGTATCCCTGGGAAAGTGCTGCCTCCGGCGCCGAGGAAACTCCGGTGTGGGCATTGACCGGCCCCTTCGAACAGCATATTACCGCATGTGTAGGGATAGCTGCCTGGAATTACTATTGTGTTTCGCAGGATAAAGCCTGGCTGAAAGAAAAAGGCTGGCCGATTTTATCGGCAACGGCTGATTTTTGGGCAAGCCGTGTTGAAAGAAACGGCCCGGGGAAATACGAAATTAATAACGTGGTAGCCGCAGATGAGTGGGCTGAAAATGTAGATAACAATGCGTTCACCAATGCTGCAGCCAAAGCAAATTTAAAATTTGCTACCGAAGCGGCAAAGGCAATCGGCATCAGGCCAGATGCTGACTGGATGAATGTGGCCAATAATATCCCTATCCTGAAATTTGAAAACGGGGTGACCAAGGAACATGGAACTTATAACGGGCAAAGTATTAAGCAGGTGGATGTGAACCTGCTGGCTTATCCGCTTCATGAAGTTACTGCACCTGAAGCTATTAAAAAAGACCTGGAATATTACGAATCTAAAGTGGGGCATGGGCCTGCCATGACACATGCTATCTTTTCAATTTTGTATTCGAGGCTTGGCTATGGCGAAAAAGCATTCGAGGCTTTTAAGAACGGATATAAGCCTAACCAGCTGCCTCCGTTTGGTGTACTGGCTGAGCATGCAGGAGGATCTAACCCATATTTTGCTACCGGGGCCGGAGGCTTGATCCAAGCGATGCTGAATGGCTTTGGAGGGCTTGAGATTACACCTAGTGGAATTATTCAGGTAAAATCAAAATTACCGGCCAACTGGAAATCGTTGAAGCTAACCGGAATAGGCCTTGAGAAAAAAACATTTACAGTAAAATAAATAGCAATGAAACTAATTACGACACTTCTTTGGGGACTTTTGATAGCTGCGGCCAGTTGCAGTAAAAAGTCAAATAACGATAGTGAGCAGAAGCCTTCCGGCGAAATAACGCCTGCAAAAACAGATGTTGCCATGTGGCTTACAAATCCAGACAAATCTCAACTGCTTGCCAAACAAAATACAAGTTTATTATTCAGCAGTGCCTCCAACCTGAATTCAACTATTAATGTTGATACAACCAGCGTTTATCAGTCAATAGATGGGTTTGGTTTTTGTCTTACCGGCAGAAGCGCTGCCTTAATTAACGGCCTGCCTGCCGAACAAAGTCAGGCTTTGATCAATGAGCTCTTTTCAACACAGAACTCAGGCATCGGTATTAGTTATATACGTATAAGTTTAGGCGCATCAGACCTGAGTTCTTATACATTTACCTATGATGACCATGGGCCGGATACTAACCTGCAAAACTTTTCTATAGCTGTTGAGCAGGTTGATTTGATACCAGTATTGAAAAAAATCATCGCGATTAATCCCAATATTAAAATCCTGGCCTGCCCCTGGAGTGCACCTGCATGGATGAAAACGAATAACAAACTGGAGA
>Ga0307408_100002696_pt1 | contig 12315 bp, 9 predicted proteins | sample 322Cmetagenome_FD_202116 | JGI IMG/M metagenome (GOLD analysis project Ga0307408, IMG submission 202116) | Maize rhizosphere microbial communities from greenhouse at UC Davis, California, United States - 322HYB-C-3 | ecosystem: Host-associated > Plants > Roots > Rhizosphere > Soil | place: USA... | reverse complement strand
TTGTGACGGCGAGCCCCAAGGCATTTGGGGCGTTACTGGCAGCTGGTTTAAGTTTCAGTCTTACCATACAGGCTTTCGCAAATATGGCTGTTGCTGTAGGCTTAGGTCCTGTAACTGGGGTTCCGTTACCATTGGTAAGTATGGGTGGTACCTCAATTCTATTTACCAGCGTGGCATTTGGGATTATACTAAGTGTTAGTCGCGATGTTGAGGAAAATAAAAAGGCAGGTGCTTTAGATGCATCAGAAGATAAAGGAAAAAATAAGAAGGTAATTGTAGGAGATCTGGCGGTTTAAACAATATGAAAGTTATCATTAGCGGAGGCGGAACAGGGGGGCATATCTTCCCGGCGGTTTCAATAGCAAATGCTTTGAAACGTATCGATCCTGCTATTGAAATCCTGTTTGTTGGAGCCAATGGCAGAATGGAGATGGAGAAGGTGCCTGCCGCTGGTTACAAGATTATTGGCCTGGATATTCAGGGATTTCAAAGGAAGGCGTTATGGAAAAACATATTGCTCCCTGTAAAAATCCTCAAAAGCTTACTGAAGGCTCGTTCGATTATTAGAGATTTTAAACCGGATGCAGCTGTTGGGGTAGGTGGTTACGCCTCGGGGCCATTGTTGCATGCAGCCGGGAGAATGGGTATTCCTTACATTATTCAGGAACAAAATTCTTATGCCGGCATCACCAATAAAAAGTTAGGTGCAAAAGCAGAAAAAGTGTGTGTGGCTTTTGAAGGAATGGAAAGGTTTTTTCCTGCGAATAAATTGATGCTCACCGGAAATCCTATCAGAAAACAATCTGTCGAGATTGAAGGAAAGAGAGAAGAAGCCCTTACGTCTTTCGGATTGTCGCCATTGAAGAAAACCATTTTGGTAACAGGCGGAAGTCTAGGCGCCGGAACTTTAAATAAAAGCATGATTGCAGGATTGCAGAAACTGATTAGTGAAGACGTTCAGTTAATCTGGCAAACCGGCAAATATTACTACCAGTCTCTTGTTGGGCAGGTAGGTGAAAAGCCGCATCAAAATGTGGTTGTACTCGAGTTCCTTAATCGCATGGATTATGCTTATGCTGCAGCAGATGTGATTATTTCACGAGCCGGAGCTGGAACGATAGCTGAATTGTATGTGGTAAAGAAGCCAGTAATTCTGGTGCCTTCTCCGAATGTGGCAGAAGATCATCAAACCAAAAATGCGATGGCATTGGTGAACAATAATGCAGCAATTCTGGTGAAAGATGCTGTTGCTGAAGAGCAATTGGTTGATAAGGCAATTGGATTAATTAAGGATGATTTAAGAGTGGCTGAATTAAGTAACAACATTGGCAAACTGGCTTTACCCGATGCTGATGTGGTGATAGCAAAGGAAGTGATTAAGATAGCCTCTAAGGGAGCTGGAAGGTAAAAGGATAACGTGGAGGTGAGAGGATTAAGGTTAAAGGCAAAAGGTATCCTTAATGGGTTTATAAAATAGAAGGTTCGAAAATAGAGATGAAGTTATATAGTAGAGAAACGCTTTTAGAATTATGCTTAAAACGCATGCAAGAGCCTTTCTTCTTTTAGCTTTCACCTTCAACCTCAATAAAAAAATGGAATTAGAGAAAATAAAACAAGTTTATCTGGTAGGAATTGGTGGGATTGGTATGAGTGGCCTTGCCCGTTATTTCCATAAAAGGGGATGCGAGGTTATTGGTTACGACCGTACCCAAACTACGCTAACAGATAGCCTTGCTGCAGAAGGAATGAAGATCACTTATATCGATGAAGTGAGCGAAATTCCTGCGCATTTTCAAACTCCGTCAGAAAACCTATTGGTGATCTTCACGCCGGCAATTCCCAAAGATTCACCTATTCTGAACTTCTTTCAGAATAATGGTTTCGATTTGAAGAAACGCTCGGAAGTGTTGGGCATTATCAGTAAAGGAATGTTTACGGTTGCTGTTGCTGGTACACATGGAAAAACGACTACATCAACCATGGTTGCTCATATTTTGAAGCATTCGGGTTTTGATTGTACGGCTTTCCTTGGCGGGATTTCATCAAATTATGATACAAACGTTCTTTTCGGAAGTAATAATGTAGTGGTTGTTGAGGCTGATGAGTACGACAGATCTTTCCTTCGTCTTCATCCGGATGTCGCCATCATCACTTCTATGGATGCCGATCATTTGGATATCTACGGCGATGATTCTCATGTAAAGGAGTCATTCAGATTGTTTGCATCGCAGTTGAAAGAAGGAGGGAAGTTGATCCGTAAAAGTGGCTTGCCATTAGACGGAGGGACAACCTACTCCGCGAAAGAAGAGGCTGAGATCTATGCCGCAAATGCCCGGGTAATAAACGGGACTTTCTTTTTTGATTTTAAAGGCGAAGGCGTTGAAATAAATGACATTGAACTTGGTTTGCCAGGAATGCATAATGTGGAAAATGCTACAGCCGCAATTCAGGCTGCGCTTTTACTGAATGTACAACCTGCAAAGATTAAAGCGGCATTAAAGGATTTCAGGGGAGTAAAGCGTCGTTTTGAGTACATTCTTAAAACGGAGAAAAAAACGTTCATTGATGATTACGCACATCATCCGGAGGAGTTGAGAGCTTGTTTGTCGGCAGTAAAGCAACTTTACCCTGGCAAGAAGCTGACTGTAGTGTTTCAGCCGCATTTGTATAGCCGCACGAGAGATTTCGTAGATGGTTTTGCCGAAGTGCTGGATATGTGCGATGAGCTGGTGCTGCTTGATATTTATCCGGCCAGAGAGTTACCGATCGCTGGTGTAACATCGCAAATCATTTTTGATAGGATGAAACTGGAGAAAAAACAGATTTCATCGTTAGGAAATGCTGCGGTAATTATAAAAGATTTAAATCCTGAGTTACTGCTCACAGTAGGCGCGGGGGATATAGATACATTGGTTTTACCACTAAAAGAAATTTTAGAGAATGCTTAAACGAATAAACTGGAAAGCTGTATTTATTGCTTTTGTCTGGGTTGTTAGCCTTGCAGGGGTGGTTGCGCTTATGAGTTTTATTGAGATTAAGAAGAACGAGGTAAAATGTAAAGACATCAAAGTAATTATTCCTGGTATTGAAAGCTTTATAGATCGCCAGGAAGTGGATTTGATACTTAAAAGAACGACCGGCGAACTGGTTGGGAGGTTGCTGCATAATGTAGATATCCACAAGATTGAAGAAGCGTTAAAAGCCAATCCATATATCGAGAACGCCAAAGTATACGCTGAAATGGATGGCGTAATCAATATACGCATAAATCAGCGCGAGCCTGTCCTTAGGATTTTGAACGTTGCCGGACAGGATTTTTATATCGATAAGAATGGATTTAAGCTGCCTTTGTCGCAAAGCTTTGTTCCAAATGTTGTGGTTGCGAATGGTTTTATACTTGAGAATTTTTCCGGTAAGGTTGATACCTTAAAAACCGATCTGGCTAAAGGGCTTTATCAAACCGCGATGTTTATCCGCAGCGATACTCTGTGGAATGAGCAGATTGAACAACTATACGTAAATAATAAACGCGAGATAGAAATGGTGCCGCGTGTTGGCGATCACCGGATCGTGTTAGGAGAGGCAGACTCCCTGGATGCAAAATTCAGAAATTTGCGGGTGTTTTATACAAAAGCCTTACCCAATGTTGGCTGGGACGCTTATAAAACAATCAATATTAAATATGCCAACCAGATTGTTTGTGAACGACGCTTCATAGACAGTACTGCAATTACGAAATCTCCGGTTGTGATTAATACAACAGCCGATACGATAAAAACAATTCAAGACACTTTAACAACAGCAGCAACTCATTAAATTTATGGAAAAAGGTACTTCTACATCATCGAAAAGCTCTCCTATTGTTGTAGGATTAGACATCGGTACAACTAAAATCTGCGTAATAGTTGGCCGTAGGAGCAGTCACGGAAAAATAGAAATACTGGGTATAGGGAAGGCAGAATCTGCGGGAGTAACTCGTGGTGTGGTATCGAATATCCAAAAAACTGTTCAGGGGATACTTCAGGCAGTAGACGAAGCAAGTTCACAATCAAACGTGGACGTGAAAATCGTTAATGTCGGTATCGCCGGGCAACATATCAAAAGTCTTCAACATCGCGGTATTCTCACACGTAAAGATCTGAACAACGAAATCCAGCGTAAGGATATCGAGAAGCTGATCGAAGATATGTACAAATTGGTTATGCCTCCGGGAGAGGAGATCATTCATGTACTTCCGCAGGAGTTTACTGTAGACAATGAGCCAGGTATTAAAGATCCTATCGGGATGGCTGGTGTTCGTCTGGAGGCAAATTTCCATATCATTTCAGGTCATGTTAGTGCTGTTAAGAACATCCTGAAATGCGTTACCAATGCAAGTCTTGAAACGCAGGAGTTGATCTTGGAACCATTAGCTTCTTCAGAATCTGTTTTGAGTGATGAGGAAAAAGAGGCAGGTGTTGTTTTAGTTGATATAGGTGGTGGTACAACTGATATCGCAATTTTCCACGAAGGAATTATTCGTCATACTGCAGTTATTCCTTTCGGAGGTAACAGTATTACAGAAGATATTCGTGAGGGATGTGCTGTAATGCGTAATCAGGCTGAGTTGTTAAAAACGCGTTTCGGATCAGCCCTGGCTGATGAAAATAAAGAGAATGAAATTATTTGCGTACCAGGTTTACGTGGTCGGGAGCCTAAAGAAATTTCTGTGAAGAATCTTGCTTATGTTATCCAGGCAAGAATGGAGGAAATTCTTGAGCACGTTTATTACGAGATAAAAGCCTCAGGTTACGAAAAACGGTTAATCGCTGGTATTGTGATCACGGGTGGTGGTGCTCAGTTACGTCATTTACCTCAATTGGTAGAATATGTAACTGGTTTAGATTGTCGTGTGGGCTATCCTAACGAACATTTGGCGAAGAATGAAGTATTGCCAAAGAATATTTACGACGATTTGAAGAGCCCAACCTTCGCAACAGGTATCGGACTATTGATAAAAGGAATCCAAAAAGCAGAAGAGATGGTGGAAGTAGTGAGACAACCAGGTATTGTTGTAGAAAAACAGCAGCCTGAAAAGCCGAAGAAATCATTCGGATTATTTGATAAATTGCTTCAAACGGGAGCTAAATTTATCAAAGACGATATTAAGGATGAAGACTACATTAAATAGTTTTCCACAAGGCTTAAGTTTTCCACATAATTAACAGTTGTGGAAAACGTTTGTGTAAAAAAACTTAATATTACAATTGGGTAAAGGTATAAGAACTGAAAATCTACTAAGCTGATAATTAGCGCTATGCAGTTTGAAATGTTAAAAGAAAAATCATCAATTATTAAGGTAGTTGGTGTTGGTGGCGGCGGTGGTAACGCTGTAAACCATATGTTCCGTCAGGGAATTACTGGTGTCGACTTCATTATCTGTAATACAGATGCTCAGGCATTGGAGTTGAGTCCTATTCCGAATAAAGTTCAGCTGGGTGCAAGCCTTACTGAGGGAATGGGGGCTGGTTCGATACCGGAAGTTGGGAAAAACTCTGCAATCGAAAATATAGAAGATATTAAGCGCATGATTGGTGCCAATACCAAAATGTTGTTCATAACAGCAGGTATGGGTGGTGGTACCGGAACAGGTGCGAGTCCGATTATTGCGAAGGCCGCAAAGGAGATGGACATTCTTACTGTTGCTATTATAACTACGCCATTTTCTTTTGAAGGAAAGCGTCGTAAAATGCAGGCAGAAGAAGGTTTGGAAGAGTTGAAAAAGTATGTTGATTCATACCTTGTTATCTCTAACGACCGTATGCGCGAGATTTTTGGTAACCTTACTTTAAGTGCAGCTTTCGCGCAGGCTGATAATATTTTAACAACTGCAGCAAAAGGTATCGCCGAGATCATCACCATTCCGGGATATATCAACGTCGACTTTAAAGACGTGCGTACCGTAATGAGTAATAGTGGTGTAGCTATCATGGGTAGTTATACAGCCGAAGGCGAAAATCGTGCGCTTCGTGCGGTTGAAGGTGCTTTGGCCTCTCCATTATTAAAAGATAGTGAAATTCAGGGTGCTCGCTATATCCTTTTAAATATCAGCTCAGGTTCTAAGGAAGTTTCAATGGATGAGGTAAGTGTAATTACCGATTACATTCAGGATGAAGCAGGGTTAGCAGCCGATTTAATTTGGGGTAACTGTGTGGACGAAAATCTCGGAGACAAGATTATGGTTACTATCATTGCTACCGGTTTTCAAACTAAAGAAGAGCGTGAAGTAGAAAAAAGCCAGCAAAAGAAGGTTTCTTTATTGACTCCGGAAAATGCGCCAATGGTTAAGCCTGTAGCTCTAGTTAATTCATTTATTGAGCCAGAGCAGAAGGTAGAGCAGCCAAATGTTGTAAAGACAGGTGATGAAGATATTCAGTCGGATTTGTTCGGCGGATTTTTCTCTCAGAAGAACAGTATAGAGGATAGAGTGCCGGCAGAACCAAAGATCGTTCGTCATACCTTGCACGATGAAGAGCCTGCTGCGAAACCAGCTGAGCCGTCTCCATTCGAGTTTGGGGTAAAAACGGTGGAATCAGAGTTCCAATTCGGTTCTTCTAAAGCTGAAGAATTAGCAACACCAGAATCATTCAGAACTCCTGAAGTTTCTCATCCGGTACAGCCACAACCTGTAGCGTTCAATCCGGATGATAATAAGACAGATGAATCAATTGAGGAGCAGTTACGCAAATCGAGAGAGCGTATCCTTCGCCTGAAAGATCTAAGTATGAAATTACGCACTGCAAACGGCTTGCAAGAGCTAGAAAATGAGCCTGCTTACAAACGTAAACAAATGGCTTTGCAGCAAACTCCGCATTCATCCGAGTCTCAGGTGTCGAGATTTACGATATCCAATGAAACAGGAGAAATTCGTCCGAATAACTCTTTTCTTCATGATAATGTAGATTAAAAGACAAGAACATAAGGAGCCTTTATCGATTAGATAAGGGCTTTTTTCGTTTATGGATGTTACCGTAAATGAAGGGAAACAATCCTACTAGCTTTGTAATTTAACAGTTCTGTGCCGCAATTAAATTGTTTATCAGGTCATTAAACTTTAAATTTGCGCCCATTATCCTAATAATAACTTTTAAAAATTAACACGTTGGATTTATTTGATAAGATAGCAAAACACATGGGGCCAATTGGGCAACATCAAAAATGGTCTCATGGATATTTTTCATTTCCAAAATTAGAGGGTGAGATTGCCCCTCACATGAATTTTCGCGGGAAAGAGCATTTAGTGTGGAGCCTTAATAATTATTTAGGACTTGCAAATCACCCTGAAGTAAGAGAAGCGGATGCTAAAGGAGCTGAGGAATTTGGTCTTGCTTATCCGATGGGAGCAAGAATGATGTCGGGAAACTCAAGTCATCACGAAGCCTTAGAGCAGGAATTAGCGGAGTTTACAGGTTTTGAAGACGCATTTCTTCTTAACTATGGTTACCAGGGAATGGTTTCTATTATTGATACCCTTGTAGATCGTAACGATGTTATTGTTTATGATGCAGAGTCACATGCTTGTATCATCGATGGCGTTCGTTTGCACATGGGAAAACGATTCGTTTATCAACATAACGATATTGATAGCTGTCGTAAGCAACTGGAGAGAGCTACCAAACTGGTAGAGCAAACGGGTGGCGCTATTTTGGTGATTACTGAAGGGGTTTTCGGTATGTCTGGAGCGCAAGGAAAGCTTAAGGAGTTAGTTGATCTAAAGAACGAATTTAAGTTCCGTTTACTTATAGATGATGCTCACGGTTTTGGTACTATGGGCAAAACAGGTGCTGGTACTCACGAGGAGCAGGACGTAATCGACGGTATTGATGTTTACTTCGGAACCTTTGCTAAATCAATGGCCGGAATAGGTGCCTTTGTTGCGTCGAAACAAGAAATAGTTAACTTCCTTCGTTATAACATGCGTTCTCAGACCTTTGCTAAGGCTTTGCCTATGCCAATGGTTATAGGTTTGCGCAAGCGTTTAGAACTGCTTAGAAATAGGCCAGAGCTGCGTGAGAAGCTTTGGCAGATTGCTACTGCTTTACAGAATGGTTTACGTGAGCGTGGATTTGATCTGGGCGTAACAAATACGATGGTTACTCCGGTTTTCCTGAAAGGCGAGTTGCATGAAGCAACTGCAATTACGATGGATTTGCGTGAGAATTATGGTATTTTCTGCTCAATTGTGGTTTATCCTGTCATCCCTAAAGGCTTAATGGAGTTGCGTATTATTCCAACCGCTGCACATTCACTAGAAGATGTACAACGTACCCTGGATGCTTTCTCAGAAGTTCAGGAGAAATTGAAAAGCGGATATTATAAGGAAGCTAAAGCAATGCCAGTGTAAAGATCGAATAATCAAAATATTAAGAAAAGGTGCTTTAGGGCGCCTTTTTTGTTTTCGTTAAGGTGTATCTGTTAAGAAACTCAATTGCTCTGCAGAAGCCATTGTAATGGTTAGAAACAGAAGTTTAGTTTGATGTTAATAGCTAGTATTAGAGCTACTTAGCTGGATGAAACAAGAAAGAAACGCACTATGAATATTTTCTAAAATATTTTTTTTTTTGAAAAAAGCATTTACTTTCGCTTAGCTTATATAAACTATTAACTTATTTAAAACTAAACTAAGCACTACAATGGCAAATTACGAAAGATTTACCGAGCTAAAGGAGCTAATCTTAAGCTTGGATGGTGACGCAGACAAATTCTACAATAAAGGAAATAGCGCTGCTGGAACAAGAGTGAGAAAAGGTTTACAGGATGTAAAAAACTTAGCTCAAGCTATCCGTCTTGAAATCCAAGAATCAAAAAATGCTGCTACAGCGAAATAGGTGGTAACAGCAAAAAATAAAAAAGCCTTAATGTTGTCCATTAGGGCTTTTTTTATGCTTAATATTTTTTGTTTTAGGATTTTGTAATTGCTTCGTAAGCAACTCTTATTTTTTCTGAAGTACCGTTGCTAACACTTACCAATGGGAGTCGTAATGTATCAGAACAGATTCCAGCATGTTTTAAAGCTGCTTTCACGCCTGCCGGATTGCCTTCTGAAAACATCAAATTGGTAAAGTCGATCAATTTATAATGTAAAGGCTGCGCCTCTTTAAATTTGCCTTCAAGGCATAAACGTATCATGTCAGAGAATTGACGAGGAATGGCGTTTGCTACAACCGAAATAATTCCGGCTCCACCCATCGCAATCATCGGTAATGTAACCGAATCATCGCCGGAGATAAATAAGAAATCTGCAGGTTTATCTTTTAAGATCTGATTAAACTGATCAAAGTTGCCTGAAGCTTCTTTTACACCAAAGATATTTTTGAAATCTGAAGCCAAACGCAGGGTGGTTTCGGGCGCAAGGTTGCTGCCGGTTCTTCCCGGAACGTTATATAAAAGAATTGGTAAAGCCGATGCCTCTGCTATTGCTTTATAGTGCTGATAAATTCCTTCCTGAACAGGCTTGTTATAGTACGGACTTACCGAAAGAATAGCTTCATACCCGGCAATGTCAAACTTTTTAACAGCTTCAGCAATTTCTCTGGTGTCGTTGCCGCCAATTCCTGCCATCAAAGGCACTCTGCCATCTACCTTCTCGGCTGTAAACTCCCAAACTGCCTTCTTCTCATCCTTGCTTAGTGTCGCTGATTCACCAGTGGTACCTAAGGATACAAGGTATTCAACTCCACCATTTATCTGGTGATTAATGAGGTTTTCTAAACCTTTAAAATCTACTTCTCCGTCTGTTGTAAAAGGCGTTACCAGGGCTACACCCGTTCCGTAAAATTTGTTCATTATCTTTCTTAAACCCAGTTTGCTTCAAAATAGAAATCTACTTTGCTGCACACTATAAAATAGCCCGCTAATTTAGCAAAGAGATATGGAATGTAAGGAATTAGATTTGAGATAAAGCGCATTAATAACTATTTCAACATTTCTAACAGATCTTTGTCAGAGATAATTGGGATGTTCAGTTTATTTGCTTTTTCCAGTTTGGAAGGCCCCATATTATCCCCGGCTACCAGGTAGTTTAATTTACCCGAAATGCTGCTCAATATTTTTCCACCGTTAGCTTCAATTAACTGCCCTAATTCTTCACGACTAAAGTCCTCAAATACGCCAGAAATAATAAAAGTTCTTCCTGAAAGTTTATCGCTGGCCAGGGAAACTTCTTTCTCTTCGGCCTGGAATTGCAAACCAGCTTGCTGCAGTTTCTGAATTTGCTCGATATGCTTTGGATTCTTAAAATACTCTACCAGGCTTTCGGCAATTCTTCCTCCAATTTCGTCTACCGATGTTAATTCATCAAAGGAAGCGTTCTTTAAGCTATCGATATTCTTGAAATGAGTGGCAATTTTGCGAGCTACTGTTTCGCCAACATAGCGTATTCCAAGGCCGAAAAGCACCTTCTCAAACGGCATTTGTTTCGACGTTTCAATTCCATTCAACATATTATTGATCGACTTTTCACCAAACCGTTCCATCTGCTTCAGTTCTTCATGTTTTTCGTGAAGAATATAAAGGTCGCTAATGTGGGAGATTAACCCCTTCCTGTAAAGAGCCTCAATAGTTTCATCTCCTAATCCATCAATATTCATCGCCTTCCGGCTGATAAAATGCTGCATTTTGCCAACTATCTGCGGCGGACAGCCTTCGTCGTTCGGGCAATAATGCACAGCTTCGCCCTCTTTACGGATCAAATTACTGTCACACTCTGGGCAGATAACTGGATACACAAACTTTTGGGCCTCCGGAGCTCGTTTCAGGGTATTTACGGAAATGATTTTAGGAATAATTTCTCCGCCCTTTTCAACAAAAACGGTGTCTCCTTCGTGCAGATCCAGGCGTTCAATTTCGTTAGCATTATGCAGTGTAGCGCGCTTAACGGTGGTTCCTGCTAGTAATACCGGTTTTAGATTAGCTACAGGGGTAACTGCTCCTGTTCTTCCTACCTGGTAGCTAACGTGTTCCAAAATGGTTTCTACTTGCTCTGCTTTATATTTATAAGAAATGGCCCATCTCGGCGATTTGGCCGTGAAACCGAGTTCGTGCTGCTGGGCATAGTTGTTAACTTTTATAACGATTCCATCGATATCGTAACTTAATCCGAAGCGGTTTTTATCCCAGTAATGGACAAAATCTAATACTTCGTTAATGCTTTTACAGAGCTTGTTATGTTCGCAAACATGGAACCCCCATTCGTTTACCGCCTGTAAACTCTCCCAATGCGTTTTATAAACTGTTTTTTCTGTGTGGAAGAAATACAGGAAACAGTCCAATGGGCGTTTTGCAACCTCAGCAGAATCTTGCAGTTTGATTGTCCCTGCTGCGAAGTTTCGCGGATTGGCATAAGGAACTTCTCCTTTTTCAAGGCGTTCGTTGTTCAGACGGTCAAAAGCGGCACGATGCATAAATACCTCACCACGTATTTCAAAAATGTCTGGATAACTGGCGGACTTTAATCGTTTTGGGATACGATTGATCGTTTTTACGTTAGTTGTAACATCATCGCCCTTGGTTCCATCGCCACGGGTAACAGCTCTTACCAACACTCCATTCTCGTAAGTAAGGCTCATAGACAAACCATCAAACTTCAATTCGCATACATATTCAAAATTGTCACCGATTGCTTTTTTGATACGTTCATCAAAGTCTCTTAAATCTTGCTCGCTGTAAGTGTTCCCTAATGAGAGCATCGGCCAGCGATGTTTTACCGTTTTAAATTCTTTGGTGATCTCTCCTCCAATTTTCTGAGTAGGTGAGTTTTCGTCCTGCAAGTCAGGATGCTGTTTTTCAAGCGCTTCAAGCTCCTTCAGTTTCTGATCGAAATCAAAGTCTGAAATGGTAGGCTGAGCAAGTACGTAATAGTTATAGTTATGTTGGTTTAGCTCTTTTATCAGAGCATCCATATGGGCTTTAACTTCATTTAACGACATGCAACGAAGATAGCAGTTTTGAATTTTAAAATGCTCCAGATGCCTCATTTGGCGAGTGCATTATCAGAAATAAAAGTATTGTGGGAGGTTGTTTTCAGGTGAAAAGCCTCCAAAAAATGATTTATCTTGCCGCACCAAAAAATACATCAATGAAACTTAGATTAAAGATTGTTCCGCTTGTTTTGCTTTCTGCTTTATTGCTTTTAAATAGTTGTTCTGTTACTAAGAAAACAAACACCTGGTTCAAAAAAGGCGACTGGTATAATGGCCTATCGATGGTACCGTATGCCGATATTGATAAAAAAGAATTTGAAGGTCAGTATAAAAAGAATAAAGCCTGGTGGGACCT
>Ga0307408_100002694_pt1 | contig 12318 bp, 8 predicted proteins | sample 322Cmetagenome_FD_202116 | JGI IMG/M metagenome (GOLD analysis project Ga0307408, IMG submission 202116) | Maize rhizosphere microbial communities from greenhouse at UC Davis, California, United States - 322HYB-C-3 | ecosystem: Host-associated > Plants > Roots > Rhizosphere > Soil | place: USA... | reverse complement strand
GACGGGTAGAAGTTGCCATTACGGTATCTCCTTTAGCAGCCTTTTCCTGGTTACCCATACAAAGGTTACAACCCGGACGCTCAAGATACAACATCTTCTCGTATTCAGTACGCGCCGCAGATTTAGGGGCATTATCGTCGAATTCGAAACCAGCGTATTTCTGTAAAACATCCCAGTCACCTTCAGCTTTAAGTTCATCAACGATGTTATAAGTAGGAGGTGCCACTACAAGCGGTGCCTGAAACACAACCTTACCTTGTTGCTCTTCGATGTTTTTAAGCATTTGAGCAAGAATTTTCATATCTCCCTTGTGAACCATGCAGGATCCGATAAAGCCAAGATCCACTTTTTTCTCTCCTCCATAGAAAGACAGAGGCCTGATGGTGTCGTGTGTATATCGTTTAGAAACATCAGCATTATTTACATCTGGGTCAGCTATCATTGGCTCTGCAATCAAATCAAGATCAACAACAACCTCAGCGTAATACTTAGCATTTGCATCTGGAGCAAGAGCCGGTTTCTCACCTGACTTAATCTCTGCGATTCTCTTATCAGCTTTATTAATCAATCCCTGAAGAACCTGTTTCTCGTTGTCCATGCCTTTGTCGATCATGATCTGGATTCTACCTTTGGCAATCTCTAATGATTCGATCAAAGTGTCATCCTCAGAAATACAGATCGAAGCTTTTGCCTTCATTTCTGCAGTCCAGTCAGTAAAGGTAAATGCCTGGTCAGCAGTAAGAGTTCCAATGTGAACCTCGATCACTCTACCTTGGAATACGTTCTCGCCACCAAATTTTTGAAGCATCTGAGCTTGTGTAGCATGAACCACGTCACGGAAATCCATGTAATCTTTCATGTCTCCCTTGAACGTTACTTTAACTGATTCAGGAATTGGCATTGAAGCTTCACCAGTAGCAAGTGCAAGAGCAACTGTTCCTGAGTCAGCACCGAAGGCAACGCCTTTAGACATCCTTGTATGAGAGTCACCACCAATAATGATAGCCCACTCGTCTACAGTAATATCGTTAAGAACCTTGTGAATTACGTCAGTCATTGAATGATAAACGCCTTTCGGGTCACGAGCAGTGATCAGTCCGAAGTCGTTCATGAATTTCATCAATTTTGGAATGTTTGCCTGAGCTTTTTTATCCCACACTGAAGCAGTGTGACAGCCTGACTGATATGCTCCGTCAACGATTGGAGAAATCACTGTAGCAGCCATAGACTCCAGTTCCTGAGCAGTCATAAGGCCAGTTGTATCCTGTGAGCCTACGATGTTAACCTGTACACGAACATCCGAGCCAGCGTGTAGCACTTTACCAGAGATTGTGCCAACTGCATTTTTGTTGAAGATTTTTTCTACTGCTGTAAGGCCTTGCCCTTCGTTAGAAATCTCTTTTGATGGAGCAAATACAAGAGGAGTTTCGATCTCCAGAAGCTTCGCAGCGAATGTCTGAAGCTTTTTACCAAATACAATAGCGTATGATCCGCCAGCCTTTATGAATTCCATTTTCTGAGGCGTGAATGCCTTAGAAATGTCAATCAGTTCCTGGTCGCCGTTATAAAGTTTCTTCTTCTTGGTGTTAATCGTAAGAACAGTTCCAGTTGCAACAGAATATACCTGCTCAAGAACAGGTTCACCATTCTCATCGCGTACAACTTTACCATCTGCATCCAGCTTCTTTACCCAGTTTTTAAGGTCGATACCGATACCACCAGTAACGTCAACAGTTGTAAGGAAAATTGGAGAAATACCGTTTGTACCTCCAACAATTGGAGCAATATTTACGAATGGAATGTATGGGCTTGCTTTTTTACCCGTCCAAAGAGCCACGTTATTCACACCCGACATTCTTGATGATCCTACGCCCATAGTGCCCTTCTCAGCAATCAACATCACGCTCTTGTCAGGATGTAAGGCTTGCAATGCCTTGATTTCCGCTTGTGCTTGAAGAGAAATCATACATTTACCATGAAGTTCACGGTCTGAACGTGAGTGCGCCTGGTTACCCGGAGAAAGCAAATCAGTTGAAATATCACCTTCACCGGCAATAAAAGTAACCACCTTAATTTCTTCAGCTACGTCTGGCAGTTTAGTAAAGAATTCAGCGTGTGCGTAACTTTCAATAATCTCTCTAGCGATTTCATTGCCACCTTTGAATGCCTCTTTCAGACGGTCTGTGTCCGCGTCATAAAGGTAAACTTGTGTTTTAAGTACGTTTGCAGCTTCTTTCGCAATAGCGATATCATTACCCAGGGCAAGATCAAGCAGCACCTCAATTGATGGGCCACCCTTCATGTGAGATAGTAACTCAAATGCAAAAGCAGGTGTGATCTCTTTTACTACAGATTGGCCAAGAATGATTTCTTTTAAAAACTTAGCTTTTACACCAGCAGCACTTGTGGTACCAGGTAAAGTATTGTAAATAAAAAATTTAAGAGAATCTTCCCGATGTTCGTTGCCTGAATCTTTAATTTGCGTAATGATTTCGCTAAGTAATTCAGCACCGTCAATTGGTTTTGGATGAAGCCCCTGAGCTTCTCTTTCTTCGATCTCTTTAATGTAATCCTTATAAATACTCATAACAGAAGTCTTTTCAATATTAAAGGCTGATTTGTAAAACAGTCACGGTTAAGGCCACTTTTTCTTTACCTGCTGCAAAAGAGCTGCGGCCTGTTACATCCTGCTTACAACATAGTCGGAAGCAAAATCAAAACATACGAAGCCCATCTTTGGCATATTTGTCCAACATTTCCTTCTCTTAGTGGAAATAAAAGGACTTTTCAGTTAAAGTTGATAGTTTTCCTGCAGTTTTTATTGCCGCTTCTACGCGGACAGCAAGATTACCGTAACCTTTCTAAACCATTTCTACCATCAAACGCCAATAGTAATTGATTTTTATTTGTTAAAAATTAAAAATCAGCTATATACGGCTGAATTCTCGCGAAATTACGAAAAATGGCGGATAGATATTGTCTAAATCAGATCAATTTTTATTTAGAAAAGTTCTAAGGATACGGTTTGTAAAAAAGTTGTTTCAAAATAACAATTTCCAATTCAACAATAAATATCCATTGCACATTTCATTATATGAAGAAAATTCCCACTTTATTCATAAAGGTGCAATTAGATAAAGCTATTGTTATTGATCTCTAAATCCTATCTTTTTCATACTCAGGATGGTGCAGGTTGCCCAACCTGTAAATAGGTCTTAATATCGTGATAACTAACATCCTTAAGAATCAATTATAACAACCAATTCATGAAGAGAAATTTACTAAAAACATTTTTTCAAAAAGTTAGCATCATTCCATTTGCAATCGCTATCCTTTGTACCGATTCCGGCATAGCTCAAGTAAATGGTGATTTGAGAAATCGGCCAAACACTTCTGGAGGATCTATTTCGGCCACTATTTGGGAAGCCTATGATTCAACTACAGGACTATGGACAGCAAGTGCCAACCAACCCACTGGTAATGTTTTAAACCTATTCATTAGAGATGGAGTAACCCAGTCATGGAACTCGTCGAGCGGCTTAACCGGGAATCTAACGATTGGAGAAGGTAATGCTGCCACTGCTACTGCTACAATTGATGGTTCCGGAACTGTTACAGGCATCACAATTACGAATTCCGGGCAACTAACAGTTATACCTGCTGTGCAAATTCTCGGTCCATGCACAACAGCAGCTACAGGCACTGTTAATAACGTCTCTGTTACAGGATATGAAATTACCAACCCGGGATCAAATTACACCACAGCTACAGTAAAAATAGGAAATGTCTGGTCTGCCAATACCGCATACACCGCAAATACCCAAGTTAACAGTAATGGCAATTTATACACATGCACGATGTCGGGCACCAGTGATTTAACTTCTGGCCCAAGTGGTACCGGAGATGCAATCACAGATGGTTCAGTTGTCTGGAAATATACAGGAACGGCTGCAACAGGAACAGCAACTATTGGAACTGTAACTTTAGGCTCTACCACTTACACTAATGGTATAGTCAGCTTAACAATAGTGTCGGGCACTGGCTATACTAGCTTACCTACAATTACAATTACAGGAGATGGATCAAATGCAACTGCAATTGCCAAAATAGGCGTAAATTCCATAAATATAACATCAGCTGGATCTGGCTATGCTACCGCCCCAGCAGTAATTTTGGGTTCATGTTTTCTATTGGGAAATCAAAGCAATTCTGCAAGATCTATTACTGTCAGTGGAAATTTAGAATTCAAAATGGGAGCAACTTCTTTATCTGGCGGGCCGTCTCAAAGTGCGGCCCTTACAAACACCTTTAATTTAGGCGGTAATTTAATAGCTGCATCTCCAATTAATTTCTATTGGAAGTCTGGCCCAACATATACAGCTATTACAAGAGTCTTCTTTACCGGAACACCAACAATTTCTGGAAACGGACCTATTTACTTTGCAAACATGAGTGTACCGGCTTCTAAAACGCTTACATTAAATAACTCAACAATATATCTGACTCAAGCAACACCTGTAACCTTAGGTACCGGAAGCAATATAGATGCGTCCAATGGAACTGTTGGATATTTAACATATAGTTTAGGAGCTGTAGCACAAACAATTGCTAACAATACTTTTGCAAACAATACAGTTAAAAATCTAATTATTAACAACACCTCAGGAGTTACTACAACCGGAGACTTGACAGTTTCAGGCACATTAACACAACAAGCTGGAATATTCACAATTCCAGCAACCAAAACACTAAGAGTTAGTTCGGGGAATGCCATTGCAGGTTCTTTTAGTTCAACAAGCTATATTAATACAGCTTCCGACGCAGCTGCAGGAACGGTAGGTATAGTTCAAATTGATGACATAAGCACTGCAAGAACACTGCCTTTAGGGAACAACAGCACATATTTGCCAGTTACTATAACTCCTGCATCAACGTCAACTTTTACAGCTAATGTTTTTAAAGGAGCAACTGATAACGGAACGGCAAATGGAATAGCCACTTCAGATAAAACTAATTTAGTTGATGCAATATATACTATTAACAGAACAGCTGGCAGCGGCAGTGCTCAGCTAACGTTAGGTTTCCCGTCGGCTCTAAAAGGAAGTGGATTTACAAGTAATAATTTTGGAATTTCACATTATAATGGCAGCACTTGGGATGCGGTAACTGGATCAGGAGACAATACAGCCAATACAGCAACAGCCACATTCAATGTATTTAGCCCCTTCCGGGTAGAATTTTCACAAACAACTTTAGGTATATCGTTAACTTCATTTTCGGCAAGAGCCGACTTTAATACAGCTAAAATAAGCTGGATCACATCATCCGAAATTAATAACGAAAAATTTATTCTAGAGAAATCAACAAATGGTATTAATTATACAGCCATTACTGAAGTAAAAGCAAAAGGCCCATCAAGCTACTCAGTAACAGACTACAATCCGGCTAACGGCACAAACTACTATCGTCTAATTCAATATGACCTAGATGGAAAAGCAACAAGTTTTGGCCCGAAAGCGGTTGATTTCAGCCTTACTAAAAACACAGCATTCTTAGTATATCCAAACCCTGTCAATGAATACATTTCATTCAATTTGGACGGAACTTTGGGCAATACAGAGGTAGTTCTTACTGACCTTAAAGGCAGAATTATTCATAATGAAAGCATTAATAGCATTGGTTCTGGCAAATACACCCTTACCTTTAAGCAAAAGCCAGCTCCTGGCCAATATGTGCTACGAGTAATTAACAATGGCCAACACAAAAGCACATCTGTAATAATTCTTTAATCCTTCAATCAATTTCTTAAAAAAGGCTACAACGCTTCAAAACTGTAGCCTTTTTTTGTCCAAAACTCTAAAGCCCTTGGGAGCACATATTCCAATCGTTCAAATGCCTTCAAGCTATCATGAAAAACAACAATAGATCCCGATTCTGTAGACTCTAATACGTTTTGCAAGCATTTTTCAGGCCGCAAATTCAAATCGAAATCACCACTTAAAACGTCCCACATTACTATTTTAAGTCTGGGATATTCATTCTTCAACTTTGAAACTTGAGAACGCTTAACTCTTCCATAGGGAGGGCGGAAAAGCTTAGACTTTGTCAAATCATCACAAAGCCTGAAATTTTCAAGATACACCTCATCTTTAGTTTTCCAGCCCTTTAAATGATTGAAAGTATGATTACCAATGGCATGCCCTCCTGCAATCAGCATCTGAAATACATCAGGATGTTTTCGAATATTATCACCAATACAAAAGAAAGTAGCTTTTGCATTGTATTTCTCTAGAACAGAAAGAACAAATGGTGTAACCTGCGGAATCGGGCCATCATCAAAAGTCAAATAAATAACCGGCTTTTCGGATGTCTTCCTCCAAACAAGGCCCGGATACAACCATCTTAGCCAAAAAGGAGTTTTTATGAGATACATGAATCAGATACAGACAATTCTCGCAAAGATAATTTTAAGGCTCTCAAAACTGTCTTATTTTAATGCCTGTTTTGAAATAAAGCTGTTATAAACGTATCTATTCCATACAATCCCCTTAATAATTAGTAAACTTGTGCCCCCAACAAAAACCGAACTGTAACTTTTTAATGGATAAAACTGCTAAAATAGCCGTAATTGGAGGAGGAAGCTGGGCAACAGCAAATATTAAAATGCTTTTGGATAACCGTAGCCCAAAAGAAATTTACTGGTGGATGCGTAATGCAGATGCGATTGAACATATTCGCAAATATCGGCATAACCCCAACTATTTAAGTTCGGTTGAAATTAATATCCCTGCAGAAAACATCAGCGATAACTTAAACGAAGTTATAGCCAAAGCTGACATGGCCTTATTGAACGTTCCAGCGGCTTTTTTAAAAGATGCCTTGAAAAATATCTCTTCGGAAGAGCTAAAAGGCAAAAAAATAATATCAGCAATTAAAGGTTTCGTGCCTGACGAAAACTTGATTATTGGCGAATTTATCCATTGCAAATACGGCATCCCACTTGAAGATATTATTGTGATAAGCGGGCCTTGCCATGCCGAAGAAGTTGCTCTGGAAAAACTATCTTATTTAACAATAGCATCACCCAATACCCAGCTAGCTACATTCTTTGCCAGTTTGCTTACTACCCGTTATATAAAAACAAACGTCTCTGACGATATCTATGGCACCGAGTATGCGGCGGTATTAAAGAACATTTATGCTGTTGCTAGTGGGATATGCCACGGAGTTGGTTACGGGGACAACTTCCAGGCTGTGCTCATTTCTAATGCAATCAGGGAAATTAAACGCTTTGTAGACGCGGTTCATCCAATTAATCGTGACATTAAAGAATCTGCTTACCTGGGCGATTTATTGGTTACTGCCTACTCACAATTTAGCCGGAACCGAATGTTCGGAAATATGATCGGCAAAGGCTATACGGTTAAATCTGCTCAATTAGAAATGAATATGATTGCTGAAGGCTATTACGCTGCGAATGGATTACACCAAATCAATAAAATCCACAAAGTGAATATGCCTATCTGCCGGGCCGTATATGCAATCCTCTACGAAAAACACTCTCCGCATATTGAGATGAGGCTTTTATCAGAAAAACTTTCTTAGTGGCCTCAGCCTTAAGAACAGTTGGGTTTTAGCAAGCTTTTAAAATAATACTTCGCGAAGCCTCAATTTCATATTCCCCCAAAACCAACTCGCTTCGAACATGTTAGTACAACACTAACACAATTACAGGCGTTCAAACTGGTAAGGTTTTTGATCGTCATAAAGGCAAACCTTAAAAGAAATCTATAACTATGAAAAACTTAGCTATCTGGGGAATCGTTGCCGGCGCTGCTGCAACCGCATTTGTAGCAACATACAAAAAGAAAGACGGCTCACGCCTTTCTGAGGGACTAATGGACTCAGCGAAATCATTCGGAAATAAACTTTCCCATCTCGGGCAACAATTTATCAACCGCTTACTACATAATGTTACAGGCCCCAATGGAGAACCTGTATACCTTGATATGTACGACAGACAGTTTTATGAAAACCAGGAAGGAAAAAGGGTCTACCTCGACGTGAACTAATCTAAATACCTATGAAAACAAAAATAGCAATAGCCTTACTCAGCGCATTCTTTTTTATGGGCCAAGACTCATCCTCTCAAGAGAAGAAGGATACCACGACTTTTGGGCAAGACGTGAAGCAAGCTGGAAAATCTACCGGAAAAGCAGTTAAAAAAGCTGGAAAAAAGGTAGGCGAAGTTGGGGCTAAGGGCGCAGCGAAAGTCAAAGACAAATCTGTCAAAGGTGTAAAAGGGCCTAATGGAGAAACCGTCTACATTGATGAACATCAAAATAAATACTATATAAACAAGAAAGCAAAACGAGTTTATATAAAATAAAAAATGCCCGGCAAGCCGGGCATTTTTTATAGGTTACTTTATCTTAAAAGCGTCTTCTGCGCTCTCCGCTTCCACTTCTTTCGCGATTTCCGCCTCTATCTTCTCTCTTCTTTCCAGAGAAATCACGAAAACCACCGCTTCTCTCACGGCCACCTTCACGCCTTCCGCCAGAACGGCTTCCACCGCTTCTGCCACCGCCATCGCGGTCACCGGCAACTTCAATCCTTACACTACGTCCGTTAAACTCTGCTCCTTTAAAATTTTGCTGAACTGATTCAGATAAATCGTTCTCAACTTCAAAAAAGGTGTAAACGCCCTTCAGGTCAATTTTACCAATAGATTTACCACTGATTTTAGCTGTATTACAGATAAAACCAAGCATATCGCCTCTGGTGAAATCATCCACAGACCCTAGGTTGATGAATAAACGAGTATACTCACCTCTGCTTCCACCCCTTGGGAAACGCTCTCCACGAGCAGTGCCACGTTCTTCATGCGCAGGGGCATTTAAATCTGGAGCATCCTTGTAGTAATCAAGGAAACGGTTAAATTCTAGGGATGCAAAACGTTTGATCAGGTCCTCTTTGCTTAAGTCCTTAAACTCTTCCATGATACGAGGGATGTACTGTTCAATTTGCTCTTCGTTTACTTCAACGTTATGCACTTTATGAACAAGGGCAAACAGTTGTTTTTCACAAACATCAAACCCGTTAGGGATTTCTGTTTTTACAAACTGTTTTCCTATTACACGCTCTATCTGGCGTATTTTACCAATTTCTTTTGAGTTGATAATCGAAATAGAAACACCTGTTTTACCGGCACGTGCTGTACGTCCGCTACGGTGAGTATAATTTTCAATCTCGTCAGGCAATGAATAATTAATAACGTGTGTCACGTCATTAACGTCGATACCTCTAGCTGCAACGTCAGTAGCAATAAGCAATTGCAAGCTACGCTCGCGGTAGCGTTTCATTACTTTATCACGTTGTTGCTGAGAAAGGTCGCCATGCAAAGAATCGGCATTATAGCCATCTTTAATAAGCGCCTCAGCAATTTCTTGAGTTTCAATTTTTGTACGGCAAAATACAATACCAAAAATCTCAGGGTTAAAGTCTACAATACGTTTAAATGCTGCGTACTTGTCACGGGCACGTACAACATAGTACTCGTGGTCGATATTAGCATTACCTGTATTTTTAGAGCCCATGGTTAATTCATGTGGATTATCCATGTACTTTTTCGCAATTCTGCGAACTTCCGCAGGCATAGTAGCCGAAAACAACCATGTTTTTTTATCATCCGGAGTGGTTGACAAAATTTGGTCGATATCTTCCTGAAAGCCCATATTAAGCATCTCATCTGCCTCATCCAATACAACGTATTGAACTTGGCTAAAGTTGATTGCTTTACGGTTAATAATGTCTAGCATACGGCCAGGGGTAGCAACTACAATCTGCACGCCTCTTTTAATCTGGCGTAATTGGTCTGAAATACTTGCACCACCGTAAACGGCTACAACATTTACATTTTTAATGTTTTTTGAATAATTGTTCAGATCGTTAGTAATCTGTAAACAAAGTTCGCGGGTTGGGCACAAAACAAGTGCCTGTGGATAATTTTCTTCAAAGTCCAGTAATTCTAACAAAGGCAGGCCAAATGCTGCCGTCTTACCGGTTCCTGTTTGAGCTAATCCGACAAAATCGTTGCTGCCTGAAAGTAATACCGGGATTGCTTGTTCCTGGATTGGAGTGGGATTGGAAAATCCCAGTTCAGATATGGCATTAACAATATCATGACGGATACCCAGTTCACTAAATGGGTTCATGATAATAATAAATCGTGCGGCTTTATTGCCGACTGGGCGCAAAGATACGCTTTATTTTCATATGTAAGGATCGATGTCCCGATTTAGCATTTTTTAAACTATTCACTGACAAACAAGTACTTAGCCATTACCTAATATTCTTACAATGGCTAAGTGTCTACAGGCTGGGGAGAAACTCTGCCTATTGCATTGTTATAATCCCATTACCTTATAAATTTAATGCTAGTGGAGGAAGTGTGGCTTTTATAAGTAGCCACTAATAAGCCTCTTTGTACCACTGGGATTTCAAGCTTATTTACTCCTTTACTAAAATCCAACCACAGATCGACTAGCTTTCTACCAGAGAGGTCTGTAATGACTATTTGCCCTTTAGATGAGGTGGGTGAATTTACACTTAATTCAATACCACTTTCTGTAGTTGAACCAACTTGCAATAATGATGGATCTGAGTTTACTGCGATGATCTTCGAATAGGAGATTTTTCCATTCAAATCCACCTGAGCCAACTGATAATAAACGGTGCTCTCATAAGAAGAAAAATCAGTAAACGAATAATTATTTAATGCATTTCCTTTCGAATTCACTTTACTTATAACTGAAAATGACTTCCCATCAACTGATTTTAAGATATCAAAATGACTGCTGTTTTTTTCTTCGGAAGTTGTCCAGCTAAGTTGCTTATAGCCGCCCAGAGCATTCCCTGTGAATGATAATAAAGATACCGGAAGTGTTGAGGCATGGATGATTGTTAAGTCATCAATGCGCCAATTGCCAGCAGCTACCGAAGAGCCATCTGTGCCATAAATTCGTAGTGTGACAGGATTGCCTTGCCCTGGTTGCAAAACCGAACCAAAACCTGCAGCAAATATTGTCCAGGTGCTATTATTTGAAACTGCTCCACTAACCAGCGGCGAAGTATAGTTATCAACACTTGAATAAACATAGTAATTTTTTGGCCCCGAAGTAGTTGAACGCATTCCAAATGATAAACCCGAAATTTTAATAGAAGCATTGGCCGCCGCCGTTAACGTAAGCTCAAAATAACTGGAGGTAGACGAAGAGATAGCTCCTGTTTTGGCTGCCATTCCCGCGTTATTCCCTCCTGAGGCATTGTCGTACCCTGATGACGGGCTGGAGGACAGCAACATATCAGCATTGCTGGTGCCGGTATTACCAATAGAAACAGCACTAACGGTAATTCCCGTCGGCGTACCCGAGCCATTGTTTGTAGAATCAAAGTTCCAATAAATTTGGCCCTGTACAGATAGCGCTGCAAATAGCAAGGCTATAAATAAAAAATTCTTCATAATTGTGATAATTTTTAGAGGCCACAATATGAAGAAATTTCTCGAAACTTAAAATAGTTTACAAAAACTACCTTAATCTATCAGCAGAGCGCACCAGCCTTTCGTCGCTCCTAATACCTCTTAAGGCTAAGATAATAAACAATACCGCCAAAGATGGAAGAATAACGCCTATGCCATAGTTTTGAAATTGGAGCTGTATTCCGTCAATAACACCTTTCGCAGATTGAACCAGCCAAAAACTGAAACCCAATATCGCTACAATCGCCACATAGCAGTAGGTAATTTGTTTCTTTCTATTCGCATATAGAAAAATCACGGCTGAAGGCATTAAAGCCACAATAACAGTCGCAATTGTCAACAAAGTAAAAGGCTCAACCAATACCACCTCTTTCCCTGTGTACTGATAAAGTCCCGTAACCTTCACCGCTTTTGCTACTCCTTCTGCATCTGTAAACTGTATGTAAGGAAATAAAAATAAAGCTAGAATTGCAATGGTTGCTAAAAACAACCAAACAGTTTGTATACGCTGTATCATAATAAGATTTTAATATGATGCAAACATATAGTTTTTTGCATTTGGTTTTAAATACCGCGATTACATCCTCGTTATTTAAATCTTCAATTTAGAAATGATATTGAAATTGGATAATTAATTTTGTCTGTGCAACAAACGAAACGCTTTTTTTTAGAATTGGCTTATGATGGCAACCAATACCATGGCTGGCAAATTCAACCCAACGCCGTAACCGTTCAAGAGGTTCTGGACAAAGCTCTAAGTACACTATTTAGGCAAAAGG
>Ga0307408_100002693_pt1 | contig 12319 bp, 12 predicted proteins | sample 322Cmetagenome_FD_202116 | JGI IMG/M metagenome (GOLD analysis project Ga0307408, IMG submission 202116) | Maize rhizosphere microbial communities from greenhouse at UC Davis, California, United States - 322HYB-C-3 | ecosystem: Host-associated > Plants > Roots > Rhizosphere > Soil | place... | reverse complement strand
ACCTGCGGGTGCGAACCCAGAATGTGGGCAACGCACTGTTCGGCCAGAGCGGCGGCTTCTTCATCACCGAATCGAGCGGCTCCGGCCAACTGGTGGTGTCGGGCTTTGGCGCGCTGCATGAAGTCGACGTGGAACCGGGCAAGGAAGTCGTGATCGACAACGCCCACGTGGTGGCCTGGGACAGCGCCCTGCGCTACGAACTGGCCGTGGCGACGCGTTCCGGCGGCGGTCTGTTCGGCAACCTGGTCAACTCCGTGACCAGCGGCGAAGGCATGGTTCTGCGCTTCGCCGGCCGCGGCAAGGTGCTGATCTGCTCGCGCAACCGCGAAGCTTTCGTGGCCTGGATGATGTCGCACCAGTCCCGCTAAGACGATTTACCTCCGTTAAACGCCCCCATGGCGTTCTTCCTTGCGGTGGTCCTGGAAACAGGCCACCGCTTTTTTTATTGGAGGGCCAGCATGCCGGCGTTGTACAGTGCGTGCACCAGCATGGGGGCCAGCAGCGATTTGCTGCGTTCCGCAGCGATCGCAGTGCAAAGCCCGAGTACGAAGACGGGCGCCATTGCCAGCGGCGGATGGATGACCGCGAACAGCGCGGCGCTGGCCAACATCGCCTGCCAGGCAGGCAGCGAACGTCTCAGGCCGCCGAAGACCTGGCCTCGGAAAATGAACTCTTCAAACAGTGGCGCAGCCAGCACGGCGAGCGGCGCCAGCCACGCCAGCGCAACCGGCTGCGGGGGAGCAGGCACGGCGCCGAAGTGGCGCAGGACGGCCAGCCACAGGAAGCCGCCTGCCAGCGCCGGCAGCGCCATCAGCAGGCCCCATCCGAAAGCGCTGCGCCAGGCGGCGCTCCATGCTCCGTTCCACAGGCGGGGTACGCCTGCGGTCCCGCTGCGCCAGTAGAGCAGCCGCGCCAGCCCATAAACCAGGGCGCCTGCCAGGGCAAATGAGAAGGTCGCGGTGGGCATGGTCAGCGGCTTGCCGGCCAAATACAGGGCGCCAGCGACCAGTAATTGCAGCAGGAAGAACAGGATGGCGCCGATGATGCCGTCCGATGCGGATACGCGCGGCGGAGGCGAGGCCGTGGGGTCAAGCAGGTAGGGCAGCGAGTCGCGGGCGCGCTGCCACAGCGACAGCGCAAGGGCTGCCAGCAGCACGATGGCGGCCAGGCGGACGTGCCATGCGCGGGTATTCAGGGCGTAGGTATACAGCGACGACAGGATCAGGTAAGCGTAGGCGAAGGTGGGGCGCACGCGCGCGCGCATGTCCTGCGCCAGCGGATCGCAAGCCCATACGCCCAGCGCTACGGCTATCGTCGCGAAGATCGGGATGCCGGCCATGACCAGCACGAGCTGCGACAGCAGACGCCCATCGGCCGGCACGCCAAACCACAGTCCCATCGCGAATACGGACAGTGGATAGATCAACGCCAGTACCGACCAGAGCTGCGCTTTTTCGGCCAGCATGCTGCCGATGCTCTGCGGATAGGTATACAGCAGCCACAGGGCGTGGCCTTCGGTATTGATGGTCTGGAAGGCCGAGAGCATCAGTACATAGGCGCCCAGGCCGAACGCGACCGACGACAGCAGCGCCGGATCGGCGATGAACTGGTCCAGGTTCTTCACCTGGCCGTTCAGCACCAGCTGGCTGCCGAAGATGATCAAAGGGATCAGTAGGCTTTGTACCAGGAAGTTGCGGTCGCGGCTTAGCAGGCGCAGCTCGCGCCGTTGCAGCGGCGTGCCAACTGCCCAGCCGGAGACAACGGGGCGCGTGGCGCTGCTTCGGCCAGTCTCGCGAGAACCGGTGGCGACCACGCCGTCCGCCAGCAAGCGATTCAACAGGCGCAGGCCTGCCCATAGGACGAGTCCAGTCTGCGCTGCCAGCAAGGCGCCATAACCCAGGCCATGCAGCGCGTCGCGCGCATTCAGCGCCTGCAGCGCCAGGCCGGGCGGCGTCCACAAGGCCCAGGCCGGGAACTGCGCGGCCCAGCCGAGGGTCAGGGTGGCTGCCGGCATCGCCAGCGACATCGCGAGGTACATCAACGGCATGCTGGCGACGGAGGCGATGGCCTGCAGGTTGCGAAGCTGCGATGGCGCGAGGCGCAGGCGCAGGCCCGTATCGGCTATCGTGCGCAGCGTTGCGGCGCACGCCAGCAAGGGCAGTGTGCATGCGGCGGCCAGCAACGGAGTGCTCCATCGGTAGCCGGAGTGCCAGGCTACAGCCATGCACATCGGCCACAGCGCGAGGATGCCTGAAGGGTTGGCCAGCGTGCGTTCGGCGATGCGCGCCAGCAGCAGGGTGCGGCGCTCCATGGGCAGCGTGACCAGCCACTCCAGGTCCCAGTCGGGCTGTGCCAGTTCCTTGCTTCCCAACGGCAGGAGGAAGGCGATGCCGAACAGGAGGCTGGCCTGCATCACGGCTGCCTGCATCAGCACGGGATGGAAGGGGGCCGCCTGCAGTTCCTTGCGCGCCTTGCGCATGGCCACGCGCGACGCTGGGTCCGATTCGACGGCCACGCACTGGCTGCCGGTGGGCAGCCGGCACTGCATGTTCAGCAGCGAAGTGCTGGCGGTATTCAGGAAGGCGGCCAGCATGAAGGCCGACAGGACGAAAGTGACCAGCCAGCGCGCATTCTTCTTGCTTCGCGTAGGCGCACGGCTCGGGCCAAGCCAGCCCTTGCGAAAGCGCAGGGCATTGCCAATGTTCAGCAGCCGCAGCAGCCGCAGGCGCGCAAGCAGCCAGAATGCACGCGGAGCACTGGGCAGGTCCATCATGCCGCCAGGCTGTCTTCGTCGGTGAATTTGAGGAACAGCTCTTCCAGCGTGCTGTCGGCGCTGCTGGCGCCGCGCAGTTCGTCCAGCGAGCCGGTGGCGACCAGGGCGCCGCGGTTGATGATGCCGACCCGGTTGCACATGCGCTGGGCCATGTCGAGCAGGTGGGTGGAAACGAAGATGGTCTTGCCGGCTGCCGCACTGGCAATCAGGCGATCCTGCACTTCGCGCGCGGCGCGCGGATCGAGGCCGTTGATCGGTTCGTCCAGGATCAGCACGGCGGGATCGTGCACCAGGGCGCACGCCAGGCCGAGCTTCTTCTTCATGCCCATCGAGTAGTTGACGGCGAATTCCTCGCTGACATCCTGCAGGCCGAATTCCTGCAGCAATTGCGCTGCGCGCTCGATGGCGGCCTTGCTCGGCATGCCGTGCATCTCCGCCACGAATTGCAGGATTTCCCGTCCACGCAGGAAGTCGTAGAAGATCGGGTTGTCGGGCAGGTAGCCGACGTGGCGCTTCACTTGCGCTGCATCGGCCTGGCAATCAAGGCCGTTGACCAGCACGCGGCCGGCGCTGGGCACCAGGATGCCCATCATCATGCGGATGGTGGTGGTCTTGCCCGCACCATTCGGTCCAAGGAAGCCAAACACTTCGCCGCGCCGCACGGTCAGCGTCAGCGGCTGCACGGCGGGAAAGTCGCCGTAGTGCTTGGCCAGTCCCTGGAATTCGATCATGGCCGCAAGCTCATGCCGATACGTTCCGTGCGCGGCGCCCAGTTGCCCAGGATGTCGGCGGAAACCAGCACGCGTTCGGCGCGGCCGATCAGCAGCTTGCGCGGCACGAAGCCGATGAAGCGCGAATCGCGGCTGTTGTTGCGGTTATCGCCCAGCATCAGGTAGCTGTCGGCCGGCACGGTGACCGGTCCGAAGTCGCGCTTGGCGTCGACTTGCGGCAGGACCTGGATGCTGTAGCTGGCGTTGGCATTGTGTTCCTGCAGCTGCAAAGCCTGCAGGTCGCCGACCTTGTCGATATGCTCGGTAGCATTGCCCAGCACCGCGTAGTCGGAAGTTTTGCCGTTGATGATCAGGTGCTCGCCGCGGATTTCGACACGGTCGCCCGGCAGTGCGGCGATGCGCTTGATCAGGCGGGTGCGGTCTTCCGGCGAGAAGAAGGTGACGACGTCGCCGCGCTGCGGTTCACCGAGGTGGCTGACGGAGATGTCGGTCAGCGGCACTTTCAGGTCGTAGGCGATGCGGTTGACGAAGACCACGTCGCCTTCCAGCAGGTTGGGATGCATGGAGGCGGATGGTATTGGATTCCAGTCGGCGATGGCGGTGCGGAATACGCCCAGGGTCAGCAGGAAGACAATGAAGCCTTTGTTTTCACGAATGAGTTTTTTCACGACCGGAGTCTCCGTCTGGGTTCAGGAAACTGCATCATCTTATCAAAACCTTAAGCGCCGCTTAGACCGAAGGCCGCCAGCATCTGGCGCTGTCCTTTCGGCGGCACCTGCAGCGCACGGCTGTCGAGATCCTGCTCGACCCAGCCGCGTTTCAGTGCCAGTTGCAGCAAGGCGGCACCAAGTGCGCCGCCAAGGTGCGGCTTGCGTTCGCTCCAGTCCAGGCAGGGGCAGGCGAAGCGGCGCCGCAGCTTGCGCAGCGCAGGCAAATCCATGCCAAGTTGCGCGAACTGCTGTTCTCCGGCTGCGCTCAAGTCGTAGCCGTCGCTGGCTTCCGCCAGCCAGCCCTGCGCTGCGAAATGGTCGTGCAGCCTGACAGCGACCGTGCCTGCCATGTGATCGTAGCAGGTGCGCGCGTTGCGCAGGCGGTCGGGCGTGTTGGGCTTGAACTCATTGCGTGGCAGGCCTGCGACCACCAGCAAGGCTTCCAGTGCGCTGGCAACTTCCTGGCTGGCGAGCTGGTAGTAGCGGTGCTTGCCTTGCGCCAGCTGCACCAGCAACTGCTCATCCTTCAGGCGCGCCAGGTGGGCGCTGGCGGTGGACGGACTCACTTCCGCTACTACCGACAATTCTGTGGCAGTGCGGGCGTGGCCGTCCAGCAGGGAGCACAGCATGCGGGCGCGGGCGGGTTCGGCGATGGCGCCGGCAATGTTGGCAAGCTTGGAATCCATATTTCGTTAGCGGGCGAATTGTCGTTGTGCTTTTTTCAGCATACTGCAATTTCTTGAACGTTGCCGGAGGAGTGAAATGCAAAAACTGGAATGGGATGCCGGTCGGGGTTTGTGGCTCGCGGCAGGCGCCGCGCTGGTGGAAGAAGTGCTCAGCCACCCCGTGCTGCGCGTGCGGCCGCAGGCCGAGCCGGTGCCGGCCGCCATTGCCGGCGGCAGCGCCGGAGAGGTGTTCGGCGCCCTGGTGCGCATGAATGACGGCGAGCGCCACGCCGCGCCCAAGCTGGCCCTGCAGCGAGCGCTGGCCTTGGCAGCCAGCGGGAAGTTGGCTCAGCAGCGCGCTCAGGCCGTAGCCCAACGCTTGCTGGCCGAAGGCCGGCCGATCGGCGCCTGGGCTTTCGAGGCACCTGTCAGCACCGTCGCCAGCCTGCTTGGCTTCAGCGACGCCCAGTTGCCCGCCGTTGCGCGCTGGATGGGCGATTTCGTGGCCTGCCTGTCGCCGTTGAGCAGCGCGGAACAGATCGGCCAGGTGCACGCCGCCAGCCTGCGGCTGCTGGCCGCCATGCGCGAGCTGCTGCAAGCAGCCCCGCAGGGATCGCTCGCCGCAACTGTCGCACAGGAGGCCGTCGCGGCAGGCTGGCAGAACGACCACGCCATCGTCGCCAACCTGGTCGGGCTGCTGTCGCAAACCTATGAAGCCACCGCCGGCCTGCTTGGCAACAGCCTGGTCGCCATCCAGCAAGGCGCGGCCAGGAGCGACGCGAACGCCCTGGTGGCGCAGGTGATGGAAAACGACCCGCCCATCATCAACACGCGCCGCTTCGCCGCCGAGCGCTGCGTGGTCGCAGGCGTGACAGTCGAAGCAGGGCAGGCGATACTGGTCATGCTCGGCGAAGCAAAGCGTGGTTTTGGCCACGGCCGCCACGCCTGCCCAGGCCAACAGCTTGCGCAGCAGATCGTCGCCGGCTGTATCGAAGCGCTGCGCGGCAAGCCGATGCCGCAGCTCACCTGGACTTACCGCGCATCGCTCAACGCGCGCATACCGGAGTTCCACCAATGATTGCAGTGATTTTTGAAGTCACCCCGGCCCAGGGCCGCAAGGACGCGTACCTGGACATCGCCGCCCGGCTCAAGCCGACGCTCGAGCGGATCGATGGCTTCATCAGCGTCGAACGCTTCCAGAGCCTGAGCAATCCGGAAAAGATGCTGTCGCTCTCATTCTTCCGCGACGAAGCGGCGGTGCAGGAATGGCGCCGGGTGGAAGCCCATCGCGCCGCCCAGCAGGCCGGGCGCGAGCGCCTGTTTGCGGATTACCGCCTGCGCATCGCCAGCGTGGTGCGCGACTACGGCCTCAACGAGCGCGCGGAAGCGCCGGCCGACAGCCGCGAACGGCACGGATGATCAATGTGCGCGCTTCTGCACCAGCGCGCTGCCCGCGCCATGGCGCTTGCCTTCGCTGACCGCCGTCACGGTGCCATCGGGATTGAAGACGATGGCGTTGGCAGCACCGATCTCCTCGACTGAGGCATCCCAGCGCTGGCCGAAGCGTTCCAGTGCCTTGGCCTGTGCGCTATCGGCAAAGCCCGGCTCGATGGAAGTGGCCGGGCCATTGCGCTCGGAAATGCGCGGTGCGTTCAAGGCGGCCGGCATGTCCATGCCCAGGTCGATATGGTTGAAGATAGTTTGCAGTACCGTGGTCACGATGGTGCTGCCGCCAGGGCTGCCGATGGTGAAGGCCGGCTTGCCGTTGCGGAAAGCGATGGTCGGCGACATGCTGCTGCGCGGGCGCTTGCCCGCTTCCGGCACGTTGGGATGCGGGCCGGTGAAATCGAAGTCCGTCATTTCGTTGTTCAGGATGAAGCCATAGCCCGGCACCGTGATGCCGCTGCCGCCCCACGATTCGATGGTGAAGGTGTAGGCCACGATATTGCCGTCCTTGTCGGAGACGGCAAGGTGGGTGGTGTGCGCGCTCTCCGACAGCAGCCGGGCTTTGGCGGCGGCGGCCGGGCGCAGCGGCACGCTCGGGTCCTGCTGGAACAGGTAAGGATCGCCAGGCTGCGCGTGGTGATGCGCCTGCGTAGGATCGATCAGTTCACGGCGCCGTGCGGCGTAGTCCTTGCTGACCAGGCCTGCCACGGGCGCGTCGACGTATTCCGGATCCGCCAGGTAGGCATTGCGGTCGGCGAAGGCCAGGCGCGCTGCTTCCATGTACAGGTGCTCGGCCTTTTCGCGAGGCATCGACTTCAGATCGAAGCCTTCCAGGATATTGAGCGCTTCCGCAATCGTCACGCCGCCGCTGCTGGGCAGCGGCATGCCGACCAGCTCATAGCCGCGGTAGGTGCTGCGCACCGGCTGGCGCCAGCGCGCCTCGTAGTTGGCCAGGTCGGCCAGCGACATCTGGCCCGCCCGCACCGAAACGCCCGCTGCGACAGGAGGCCGGTTGACCGCGTCGACGATCGCCTGCGCCAGCTTGCCCGAATAGAAGGCTTTCACGCCCCCGGTGGACAGCAGCCGGTAAGTCTTCGCCAGGTCGGGGTTGCGCAGCACCGTGCCGGCAGGCAGCGCCTTGCCATCCCGCATATAGCGCGCCGCAGTTTCCGGGAACAGCGCGAACTTTTTCTCGTTTTCCTTGACCAGCGCGACGAAGTTGTCGTTCACCCTGAAGCCATCCTGCGCGACCTTGATGGCCGGCGCCAGCACCTGCTTGAACGACATGGTGCCGTAGCGATCGAGCGCATCATGCCAGCCGCGCACCGTGCCCGGTACGCCGACCGCCATGCCGCTGGCAACGGCGGTGTCGAAATCCATCGGCTTGCCGTCCGCTGTGAAAGCATTGGACCGGAACGATGCCGGCGCCACTTCGCGATGGTCGAGCGTGATGACGCGGTTTTCCCTGGCCAGGTAGATGACCATGAAACCGCCGCCCCCCACGCCGCAGCTGAAGGGATCGGTCACGCCCAGCGTAGCGGCAGCTGCCACCGCCGCATCGACTGCGTTGCCGCCCTTGTTCAGGATCGCCAGCGCGGCTTGCGAGGCCGGTTCGCTGATGGTGGCCACGGCGCCGCCGGTGCCGCTGGCAAGCGGGCTCTTGGCCCAGGCCGGGGCGCTGCATGCCAGCGCAATGATGATGGAGGAAGTCAGTCGTCGGGGCAGGGCGGTTGGCGTCATGGGCAGCTATGTTGGCTGGGAAATATTTACCCGCAAGCTTACCCGATAATCCGGCGCCGGTGCCTTCAATGCCGGTGCTTCGGCCGGCTCGATCCCGAGCAGGGTGAAGGTCAGGCCGTTGCGCGTCACCGTCTTGCTGGCGCCCGGCATATTGTCGGCCAGCAGGAAGCTGGTATTGCCCTGGCGGTCGGTCAGTACAAAGCTGTAGCTGATATAGCCGGCCCAGACGCATACCGCGCCCTTTTTACAACGGCTGTCATTAACGCGCTCGAGCTTGAGCGTGACGGCAGGGGCCAGCGTGACGATTTCCCCTTGTGCCAGGACGTAGCTGGCGCTGGTGCGTGGTGCCTGACGGCTGGCTGCGTCGTCGGCAGGACTGCGGGTTGAGCCGCAGGCGGCGGCAATGGCGAGGACCAGGCCCGCCATGCCCAGACAGATCAGTCTAGCTTGCATGATGTTCTCCTCTGGCCTGAGAACAGCTTAGCAAATCGCAAACTATCGTGTTGCACTGTTGAGTCCACTCAACAGTAAGCGGGGCACTTTCCAACAAAAAAAGCGCCCCGAGGGGCGCCAGTTTTTATAGTTGGATTTCACAACTTATTTTGTGCGGCGCCGGCGGGCTACCCCCAAGCCCATCAGCCCGGCGCCAAGCAGTGCCAGGGAAGCAGGTTCCGGTACTTCGTTGCCCGGGTTTGGCGGCTCGTCATTGGCATTCCCCGCCAGCACCTGGAAATCGACGTTGGTGTTGTTGTCATGGATGTTCAGCGAGTTCAGCTTGAAGGTGTGCACTACGCCACCCGTCAGCGTGACGTCATCCCAGTAAGCCGAGAAGCCGGCGGGCTTGGTCTTGCTGACTGAACTATTGTCGAGGATGAAATCGAAGTCGAAGTCCTGGACATTTCCGCCGTTGGGCGGTGTAATGCCGAAATCGAAGGTCGTGTCGGACGTCACCTTAACGTAGAGAACCTCGAGATCCTTGATATGGATCCAGTCGGCAAACGTCCAGACTGAGTCGCCATCGGGGTTCCAGCCCGCGCTGATTGAACTGTCGACCGTCAGCATCAGCGGGTCGGCGGCGGTCTGGCCTGGTTTGGTGGGCCCTGCCGCTGCAGTTCCGGCTGCCAGGGTGATCAAGACGGTCAGTGCTAGCTTCTTCAACATGGGTAACTCCTCAGTTAATGTGCTCAGCAGTTACAAAGCAATCACTATGCCAGTAACTGAAACTCAGCCATATCAAGGACTTACCGATAGTTGCATAAGGGAATGTAAAAATTCCCGACATTAAGAAGCTTGTTCGAGCGTAAAAAAAAGCACCGGTCCTTGCGGAATCGGTGCTTTCCTTTGAGCAGTGCTGCCTTACATATAAGCGGCCAGTGCGCCCTTCATCTTCTTCAATGCAGCCGCTTCGATCTGGCGGATGCGTTCGGCCGACACGCCGAATTCTTCCGCCAGCGTGTGCAGCGTGGCGCCCGAGCCGTCGTCGTTGGCCAGCCAGCGTGCTTCCACGATGCGGCGCGAACGGGCATCGAGCTTGGACAGGGCGGTTTCCAGGCCTTCGGATTGCAGGCGCACTACCTGTTCCGCTTCCAGTACCTTGGTCGGTTCCATATTATCGGAGGACAGGTAGGCGATCGGCGAGAACTTGTCGTCCTCGTCGTCGGACGGCGCTTCCAGGGCGATGTCACGGCCGCTCAGGCGGGTTTCCATCTCGATCACATCTTCGCGCTTGACGTCCAGGGTCTTGGCCAGTTCGTCGATCTGTGCCGGCGACATGGCATCCAGGCCCTGCTTGTGGCTGCGCAGGTTGAAGAACAGCTTGCGCTGGGCCTTGGTGGTGGCCACTTTGACCAGGCGCCAGTTCTTCAGGATGTATTCGTGGATTTCAGCCTTGATCCAGTGCATGGCGTACGACACCAGGCGCACGCCCTGGTCAGGGTCGAAGCGCTTGACTGCCTTCATCAGGCCGATATTGCCTTCCTGGATCAGGTCGCCGTGTGGCAAGCCATAGCCCAGGTAGCCGCGCGCGATCGACACCACCAGGCGCAGGTGGGAGGTCACCAGCGTTTCCGCGGCCTTGATATCGTTCTTTTCCTTCAGGCTCTTGCCGAGCGCCACTTCTTCCTCGTGGGTCAGCATAGGCAGGCGATTGACGGCCGAGATATAAGCGTCCAGATTGCCCAGGCTCCCGCTGAAGCCAAGGGTCAGCGCGTTGCTGCCGGCAGGTACCAGTGCGTTTGTTGCGGTCATCTTGTCTATCCTCGCTTGAAGGGAATGCTTTTCAGAGTTACCAGCATGCACGACAGAACTTAAATGATTCTTAACCTCTATCATGCCGTTCTGAACATATATTAGCACTCTCGCTTGGTGAGTGCCAATCGCTGGGATTTTATGGCTCTGATAGCAAAAACACTATCGGCAAAGCGCTATTCCTTGCGTTGGATCAAAGTCAGGATACGGCGGGGAGCGAGTGCGGCTCCGTGCGGGTACGCACGAAATCCGGCGGCAAAGTCGGTGCCAGGTCTGTCAATCGGACACGGGCTCAGCCGCTAGCGGCTGAGCCCGTGTCCGATTGACAGACCTGGCACCGACTTTCAATTTAGGCGGGAAAGGTGGCGCTGGACGCAGAGCAGGGCGCCGACCAGGCCGAGGCTGGCGGACAGGGCCAGCAGGGCGGCAGTCGCTACCGGATCCAGCGGGGCCAGCTGGAATTCCGACGCGTACAATCTTGCAAACTCGGCAATGGCGCGGTTGAGCGGCTGCAGGACCAGTGCCACGCCGCCCAGTGCCACGCCGCCGGCGCACAGGCCGAGCAGGGCGCCGGTGTAATAGAAGGGGCGATGGATGAAACTGTCGCTGGCGCCAATCAGCTTGGAGACCAGGATCTCCTCACGCTGGGTCATTACTTGCAGGCGAATGGTGTTGAACACCACCGCCACCACCACCGTGGCCAGCGTGGCTGCCAGCAACAGCAGGGCCAGGCGCAGGATGCCCAGCAGGGCTGCCAGCCGTTTTACCCAGGCCGAGTCGACTTGCACCGATTCCACGCCCGGCAGGTCGCGCATCTGGTCGGCGATGCTGTCGATCTTGCTGCCTTCCGCCGCATTCTGGAAGGCGTTCAGCTTGACGACGTAGCTGTCCGGCAGCGGATTCTCGCCCAGCGTGGCAACGACGTCGGACAGACCGCTCTTCGCATTCAGCTGCTCCAGCGCTTTTTCGCGCGAAGTAAAGATGATCTTGGCGGTCGGTGCAATGCTGCGCAAGGACGAGGCCAGCGCGGTGGCCTGTTCGCGCGGGGTGTCGGCCTTGATGAAGACGCTGAGCTCAGGCTCGACCGCCATCTGCTCCGACATCGGCCGCACATTGTCGAGCAAGGTCACACCCATGAAGGGCAGGGCCAGTGCAATCGCAACCACCAGGATATTGAACAGGAAAGAGCCGGGCGCACGGCGCACGTGCACCAGCGCGGAGCCCAGGGCGAACAGGTGGTGGCGCAGCCAGGTGCTCATGCGGCCTCCTTCATCAGTTCGCCACGCTCGAGGTGGATCACGCGCGCCGCGGCGTCCAGGATTTGTTCATCGTGCGAAGAAATCAGGCAAGTCACGCCGACCGAATGGAAGGCGTGCAGCGCGTCGATCACCTTGCTGGCGCTGGCGCGGTCCAGGTTGGCGGTCGGCTCGTCGGCCAGGATGATTTGCGGGCGGTTGACGATGGCGCGGGCGATCGACACGCGTTGCTGTTCGCCGCCGGACAGGGCCAGCGGCTGGGCATCGGCGCGGTCCAGCAGGCCGACCTTGTCCAGCGCGGCGCGTGCGCGCTGTTCGGCGGCCGAACGCAGCGAACCGGTCACCAGCAGCGGCATCATGACGTTGGCCAGCACGGTGCGGTCATTCAGCAGGCGCTGTTCCTGGAAAATCAGGCCCAGGTTGCGGCGCAGGAAGGGAATGCCGGCGCGCTTCAGGGCGCCGATGTCCTGGCCGTTCACCAGCACCTTGCCGGAGCTCGGCCGCTCCATGGCGGCAATCATCTTGAGCAGGGTCGACTTGCCGGCGCCGGAGGGGCCGGCCAGGTAGACCAGCTCGCCTTTGGCAATGGTGAGGGAAATGTCGCGCAGGGCGACACCGTCCGGAGAATATTGTTTGCTGACGTGCTGGAATTCGATCATGTAGGCCGATGTTAAGCGAGCAGTGCTTCAACAAATTCAGCCGCATTGAACGGCTGCAAGTCTTCAATCTTTTCGCCGATACCGATGAAGTA
>Ga0307408_100002692_pt1 | contig 12328 bp, 11 predicted proteins | sample 322Cmetagenome_FD_202116 | JGI IMG/M metagenome (GOLD analysis project Ga0307408, IMG submission 202116) | Maize rhizosphere microbial communities from greenhouse at UC Davis, California, United States - 322HYB-C-3 | ecosystem: Host-associated > Plants > Roots > Rhizosphere > Soil | place... | reverse complement strand
GGTTATATTGGATTATTCCGCTGATAGACCGGCAGCAAACAATTGATATGCGTACCCGCACTGTTGATCTTGAGCAGCAGGAAACGATCACCAAAGATAGCGTTACCATAAAAGTGAATGCCGTATTGTGGTTCAGGGTAACAAATCCTAAGGATGCTGTGATAGAAGTTGCCAACTATACCACCGCTGTTTATCAGTTCTCAGTTACAGCTTTGAGAAATATCATAGGTCAGCATTTGCTGGATGAAGTACTTAAAGAACGTGAGAAAATAAACAGTACGCTGCAAAAAATGGTAGATGCAGCCACTTCTCCATGGGGCATTAAAATTGAGATGGTTGAAATGAAAGACGTGGAAATTCCGGGCTCTATGCAAAGGGCAATGGCAAGGGAAGCCGAGGCTGTTCGCGAAAAAAGGGCACGTATCATCAAAGCAGAAGCCGAGTTGGAAGCTTCGCTGAAATTAAGCCAGGGCGCCAGAGAAATGGAAAAAAGTCCTATGTCGCTCGAATTAAGAAGAATGCAGATGCTTTCGGAGATTGGTATCGATAATAATACCACCACTATTATGCTCATCCCGTCAGAATTTAGTCAGGCAGCCAAAAGCTTTACGGAAATGGTGGGCAAACAAGCGTCTTAAAACTGGAGAAGGGCAATTTGCTGGAATCGTGGGTTGAACTTGCAATCATTAAGTATCGTAGTTTGCTAGGGATAGCAGCAGAAATCTCAGCAAAAGCTGGAAAATAATTATAACAGGATGAAAAAGGAAACAAGGCCCATCATTAGCATTGAACCATCGCCTGCTGATAAAGTAGTTGAAGTTTTGAGTTGGATGGTTTTAGCAGCTTTATGGTTTTTAACGATTTATAACTACCAGGAATTACCTGAAACAATTGCAGTGCATTTTAATGTTGCTGGTAATCCAGACCGTTTTGATGACAAAAGCACTTTATTCGAACTGCCTGTAATTGCTTCGGTATTATTCATCGTATTGACAATTTTGTGCCGTTTTCCTCAGGCCTTTAATTATCCGGTAGCTATAACAATCGCCAATGCTGCACAGCAATATCGCAATGGAATACGGGTGATAAGGGGGCTGAAATTATCCTTAGCAGTGGTGTTTTTAATCATCAATTACAATGTACACGGTATTGCAATGGGGCAGGCTGAAAGTTTAGGCTCATGGTTCCTGGCAAGTATTTTAGTGATAATTTTTATCCCAACGCTGTTTGTTTTGCCCGGATTATTCAAAAAAAGAAACGGCTAAACGGCCATCCTACATACCATAAATATTAATTAAAATTTTAATTTTTTCAATTAACGGACTGAGCATTTCAGGGCCGATCAGGATTACTCATCCTTAAACTTTAGAATATGATAACAGAAATCAATCAACGAAAATGGCTGCTGCCATACTTAAAAATGCAGATTTTCCAAATCCCCGGGATTAGTAAAATTGAAAATTTGCCTGCACAACACTACCTTCCATTAACGACACAGGGCTAACCTAACACCCTTTTTCACAATTACAAAAAAGCCTGCCCATCGCCAACAAACCTCATGGCGGGGCAGGCAATTAATCAGGCTCTAAAACGAGCATTCAAATCTTATTTTTAATATGAGCACTCATAAACATCAACATAAATTATCGGCTGCGGGATTATTAATCAGCTTAGGTATTATTTATGGCGATATTGGCACTTCTCCCTTATATGTTTTCAAGTCTATTATTGGCGAACGGCTTATTACCGAAGATCTTATACTTGGAGGCTTGTCCTGTATTTTTTGGACACTTACTTTGCAAACCACACTTAAATATGTTTTAATTACGCTCCAGGCGGATAATAAAGGCGAAGGGGGTATATTTTCGCTGTTTTCGCTGGTAAAGAAACGTTCAAAATGGCTTATAATTCCTGCCGCTATTGGTGGAGCGGCCTTACTGGCTGATGGTATTATTACCCCGCCGTTTACAGTATCGTCTGCTATTGAGGGGTTGGAGCTTGTCTATCCAGGTATTCCCACCATTCCAATCGTAGTGAGTATTCTGGCCGCAATTTTTATCATACAGCAATTCGGAACAGCGGTTATTGGTAAGGCTTTCGGACCAGTAATGTGGCTTTGGTTTACTATGCTGGCGGTGTTAGGCTTAAACTATGTTGTTGAAATGCCTTTCATTTTAAAAGGTTTAAATCCATGGTATGCCTGGCATATTCTAAGCACACATCCGCAGGCATTTATTATTCTGGGCGGAGTGTTCTTATGCACAACAGGTGCCGAGGCTTTGTATTCGGATCTTGGTCATTGTGGCAGAGCAAATATCCGCGTAAGCTGGATCTATGTTAAAATCTGTTTAATGCTGAATTACTTTGGTCAGGGCGTTTGGTTATGGCAGCACCAGGGCCAAATGTTAAATGGAAAAAGTCCGTTCTACAGTCTTATGCCCGAATGGTTCTTGTTTTACGGAATTGGTATTGCAACGCTGGCAGCCATTATCGCCAGTCAGGCTTTAATTTCCGGTTCGTTTACACTGATTGCCGAAGCCGTTCGGCTGAACTTATGGCCTAAGGTTAAGATCAGTTATCCGGCCCTGCAAAAGGGACAGATTTATGTGCCGGCTATGAACTGGATTTTAATGGCAGGGTGCATGTTGGTACTGGTGTTGTTTCGCAAAGCGGATAATATGGAGCATGCATACGGTCTGGCTATTACGGTTACCATGTTAATGACCACAATTCTGGTAGCTGTATTTTTAAAGAACAAACATTATCCAACGTTCCTGATTGTGCTTTTTCTGCTTGTTTTTGGAGTGATCGAATTTGCCTTTCTAGCCGGAAACCTGCCAAGAATTGCTCACGGTGGGTGGTTCACTATTTTGCTGGGAAGCGTTCTGTTCTCTGTAATGTGGGCCTGGCATAAAGGACGACGCATTCGTAACCGCTATACCCGCTTTGTGCATGTGGAAGATTATTTTCCGGTGATCAGTCGCTTAAGTGAAGACGCGTCAGTACCAAAATATGCTTCCCAACTGGTGTACTTAACCAGTGCCAATTTCCATTCGGAGATAGAGCAATCGATTATCTATTCCGTTATTCAGAAATCCCCGAAAAGGGCAGATGTATACTGGCTTATTCACGTTGACGTTGCCGACGAACCCTATACCATGGAGTATAAAGTGAGCTCGTTTATTCCCGGCAAGCTTATCCGTGTTGACTTTAAACTTGGTTTTAAGGTGGAACAGAGCATCAATGTACTTTTCAGAAAAGTGGTGGAAGATATGGTGAAAAGAGGAGAGGTTGATATCGCTAGTAAGTACGAATCGCTCAAAAATTTTAACCTTAACGGGGATTTCAGGTTTGTTGTGATTGAGAAAGTGCTGGCTAACGCTTATAGTTTGGGCGTAGTTGACAGGGCGATTGCCATTTATCACCAATGGCTGAAGAAAGTAAGCCTTTCGGATATTAAAAGTTTTGGCCTCGATCTAAGTTCGGTAACTGAAGAAAAAGTGCCCCTGGTAGTAGACGTGCCGGAAGATATTTCGCTAACCCGGGTAGAATGGGCCAGGGTTTACTAATGATAAGTTGGAATTAAATAATCAAAATTGCAATCGTTTTTATAATTAGATAAATGATTGTTTTGCAGAATTTTGTGTGATTAACTAAGGTCGTTTAAAATAATTTATAGCTATGAACAGAATAGTTTTTAAATCCAAAGTCGGTCTTGAAATCCTGGTTCCGATACTGTTGGTAGTTGGAGGATTGTCCATTTTCTATGTTCTTAAGGGTTATTGGGGGGCTTTTGTGATTAATGTTCTAACGGCAAGCTTTGTTTATCATATCATGAAAACAACGTATTACGTGATTGGAGACGGCATCCTCACAGTGAAATGCGGTTTTCTGGTGAATAAGAAAATAGAAATTGCGACGATTCGTAAGATTGCTGAAACGCGAAACCCCATTAGTTCGCCAGCTTTGTCTCTGGACAGACTTGAAATTTTTTACAATAAGTTTGATAGTATCCTTGTATCTCCTGAAGACAAGGCCGGGTTTATTGCCTTGTTAAAATCCATGAACAATGGGATTGAGGTGTTGGCGAAAGGGTAGAAGCTAAGACTGTCCGTAGAGCCCTTTGAACTCTACGGACAGTTTCTTTTGTCTCCCGGACTCTGTGATCGCAGCCCTAATTACCGCTTAAAGAGAAATAAAAACTCTGTGAACTCTGTGCCTCCCTCTGTGTTCTCCGTGGTTAACTCGGCCACATTGCATTATCAATATCATTAACAATGGCATTAGAGCTGAAAATGGAAGGATAGAAGTTAACCAGGGCTCTGTAACTGCAACCTTAATTGCCGCTAAAAAAGCAAAAAACTCTGTGAACTCTGTGCCTCCCTCTGTGTTCTCTGTGGTTAATTCGGCCACATTGCATTATCAATATCATTAACAATGGAATTAGAGCTGAAGATGGAAGGATAGAAGTTAACCCGGGCTGTGATCGCAGCCTTAATTGCCGCTAAAAAAGCAAAAAACGCTGTGAACTCTGTGCCTCCCTCTATGCTCTCTGTGGTTAAAACCCTACTTGCCCGTACTGAAAAACTTAGGTTTTAGGATCAATTGACTCCAAACCCAGCAATTGAATTTCGTTCTGTCGGCAGCTGGCGTAGTAAGATTTTCAAGGCTTTTTGAACCATTCATCACAGAAAATCCAGCCTGAATAACCGCAATTTCAGAAATCCTGTATCCGGCAGTTAAGTCGGTTTCAATGCCTAAAAACTTATCCATTTCATTGCCGCCCGAAACTAATTTGCCCATCGAATAAAAGGCATGGGGAGTAAGTTCAGCATTGAAGCGGTCCTTTTTATATCGCAATGAAAAATAGTAATCCTGAAGTCCGATCTTGTTTAATCTGCCACCCACAATGAAGTAATCCATCAAGCCGTTGAATTTATGATTAGTGCCATAAAGAGGGCTGAACGAATGGTTTTTATTATCGGTTTCATCCATGTCTGTGCCCGAAATAAATTCTGTACCTAATACAAAAGTAAAGTTAGGCGAAGCCTTTAAACTGGCATCTGCACCTAAATTCCATGCGCTTAGCTTTTGATTGTTAGCATCCCTGCCGCCCTGATAATAACCTTCTGCATTAAAGGCAAAGGCGTTTTTTACAAGTTCCAGCCTGCTACCAACGGTTTGCGAATAGGCAACGTTTCTGTTGGCTGCGGTTACCGGAAGCGCTTTGTTAACGGTGTATTCCATCCCATTATTCAGAAAAAGGAAACTTAGGCCCAGGTTTTTAAATTTCTTATTTGCCCAAAGTAATTGCAGGTATTTATAATTGGCAACGTCGTAAACTTCTTCTGTAAGCGTTTCTGATTTGCTGTTTAAGCCAAAACCAGCCTGAAACTTAAACTGGCTTTTTACATTATCGTATTTAAACAAGGCGGCATCAAAACTGCGTGCCTGTTGTCCCCAGTCAGAGTTTCCAATAACGCGGGCATTGTCATAGTTTAATTCCTGTCTTCCGGCTTTGATAGAGGTTTGTTTGCCCAGGCCAAGTTCAACCCAAAATTCGTGCAGATCTAATGTGTTTTTATCGCCGATATTTTGTTGCTCAGTTGAGCCCCAGTTTCTTACGTCCTGTAAAGTAAGGCCAAGCTTTAATCTTTGGTTGGGATTATTGTAGGCTGCTATCACCCTGGACCGCTGCGTAATAAAAGTGGCCGCTTTGTCTAACGAATCATTTGCCGGGCGTAGTTTACCATAGCCATTGCGGTACTCAAACCGGGGCTTAAACTCTCCGCTCAGTGTAAAATCCTGTGCTTTAAGCTGCAATCCAGCCAGGAGCAAACAGGCTAAAAAAGTAAATCGAAAATGTGTCATGGGGGCAAAATTGACAATTTTACGGTTATCCCAAAAATGAAAAGGAAGCTTTAACGGTAAGTTTTAGTTAATGGTTACCAAAAACTGCTGTGAGTGAAATTTTATAGCCAAAGCATAACTATTTGATAAATACCACCGTAACAAGAATTGATTATCAGCGAAATAATTTGTAACGCGTATTTAAAAAATACATTATGAACAGAGCTAACTTAACCATTTTGAACCATGAGGGAGATACTGCTGAGGCGAATGTGATGCTGGAAGGGGATTTGGTGATTTCCAATTTGTCTGAAATAAAAAACCATTTATTGAAGATGATAGACAGGCAGGGGCCGGTAAAAATTACATTGAAAAATGTTGACCGTCTGGATGTATCCTTCGTGCAGTTGCTTATTGCGTTTAAGAAGGCGGCTGATAATGGCAGGCCTTTAAGAATTGATTTGGAAGACAGCGAATACATAAATAATTGGTTTGCTTTAGCAGGCCTGGATAAGAAAATTTTTAACTGATGAGCAGGACGGTATTGGTGGTTGATGATTCTGACCTGGTGAGGAGGATTTTGGGATTTACGCTGAAGAAAGAGGGCTACACCACTCTTTTTGGGGCCGACGGGAAAGAAGCTCTTGATCTTTTCGATGGGCGCAACATTGATCTGGTTGTTTCGGATTTGAACATGCCGGTGATGGATGGCCTGGAAATGATTAAGGGGATCAGGGGGATGAGCAACTACCGATTTACCCCTGTCGTGTTGTTTGTTTCAGACGCTGGTGCAGATGTAAAGCACTTCATCCGCACATCGGGCGCTACCATTGTATTTGATAAAGACGACATTAAGGAAAGACTCGCAACAACGGTAAAGAAGTTAATAGGCTAAAATGGATCAGTACAAATCCTCCTATAGAGATGAAGCACAGGAGCTGATTGCCGCAATGGAAACATCGCTGCTGCAATTGGAACATACTCCCGATAATGAAGCCATCATACAGGAGGTTTTCAGGGCTATGCATACGCTAAAGGGGAACAGTGCTATGTTTGGCTTTAAGGTGATTGCTGAGTTTACACATCACCTCGAATCTATCTATGAATTTGTGCGAAGCGGCCAGCAGAAAATTACGCGGCAGATACTGAATGTATCGCTTGCATCGCTGGATCATCTTTCTGCCCTGGTAAAGGACGATACTTTATCCTCTCCGGATCTTCGTCGTAAGCATCAGTTGTTGACGGTAAATGTGGTAGAAGTGGTATCAGCTATTCAGCAGTCTTTGGGGCTTCTGTCTCTATCTGATAATTTGGAAACTACATGCGATAGTACGTCATCCCCGGAAGGGAAAAAATATAAAATTTGCTTTGCACCACACAAGGACTTTTTCTATAATGGAAGTAATCCTTTGTATTATATAGATGAGCTTAAACTACTGGGAGATTGTTCAGTATCTCTTAAATATGATGAAGTTCCTTTGATTGGTGAGCTAACGGAAATTAACTGTTTTTGTTCTTGGGAGATAAGTCTGGAAACTGAAGCAGACGAAGAACAGATCAGAGCAGTTTTTCAGTTTGTTGAACATTTATGCGGCTTAGAAATAAGCGAATTAAATGAGCAAAAAGCAGCCCCTGTTGGCGAATTAAAGGAGCAACTTACTGATGAGAAGGTTTTGGACAAAGCGCCGGAAGCTGAGGCTGTAACGACTACGTTGGCTCCAAAGAAGAATGTGATTTCCAGTGTGAGGGTAAGCTCTGAGCGGTTGGACAATCTCATGTCATTGGTGAGCGAGTTGATTACTTTACAAGCTAAGCTTGGGACTTTGGCTGAGCAGCTGCCTCATTCTGAACTGATGGCCGTTACCGAAAATCTGGAGAAGATTTCTACCCGCCTTCGCGATAACGCTTTTAATATGTGCCTGGTGCCCATTAATAACATGCTTACGCCTTTTAATCGTCTGGTTCGCGATTTAGCTGCTGATTTGAACAAGGAGATAAACTTTGTAACCGAAGGCGCCGAAACCGAGCTTGATAAAAATATTATGGAGGGACTTTCTGATCCGCTGATGCACCTGTTGCGCAACAGTATCGATCATGGAATTGAGGCTCCTGATGTGCGGGAGCAGGCCGGAAAATCACGCTGTGGTACAATTGTGTTTAAGGCATACTGTTCGGGTACTAACGTTTTTATCGAAATTAAAGACGACGGTAAAGGGATGGACCCTGAAAAGATTCGCGAAAAGGCGGTGCAAAAGGGCATTATTGCTAAAGACGAGCTTTTAAGCGAAAAGGAAATATTCAATCTGATTTTCCTTCCGGGATTTTCTACTGCCGAAAAGATCAGCGAGATATCTGGTCGAGGCGTAGGCATGGATGTGGTGAAAAGAAAGATCACTGACATTCGCGGACAGATTAAAATTGCTTCTGTTCCGAATGAAGGTACTACCATTACCATAAAGCTTCCTTTAACGGTTTCAATTATTGACGGCTTGATGGTAAAGGTGAACGGAGCCGATTTTGTAATCCCGCTTTCATTGGTTGACCGATGTTTCGAGCTTCCCTCTCTAAATGTGCTGAATGCTTATAACAATGTCATCACGCTTGACGGAGAACAGCTGCCTTACATTAACCTATGCGAAGAATTTGGCGAGCCGGCAAGCTTTGCTACATCTCAGGAACTTATTATCGTATATCACGACGACCGCAAAGTAGCCCTGGTGGCCGATTATGTGGTGGGTAAATTTCAGGCTGTGTTAAAGCCTCTGGGGCCATATTTTCTGCAGATGGAAACCATCTCGGGCGCTACAATTCTGGGCGATGGACAAATAGCCCTGGTGCTGGATACCAATAAAATTATAGAACAATATATCGATCGCAAACGCTACGCAACATGTCAGTAAAAACACAAACAGGCTCTTATTTAACCTTTAAACTGGGCAGCGAACTGTTTGCTTTCAGTGTAAACAAGGTACTCGAAATACTGGAGATACAGCCTATTACGCATGTGCCGCAATCGCCGGATTTTATGCGGGGGGTGATTAATCTGCGGGGTAATATTCTGCCGGTAATTGATACTCGTATTCGTTTCCGTTTACCGGGAGTTGATTTCACTATCGATACATGCATTATTGTGCTGAGTATGGAAAATAATGGAGAGCCAGTATTGCTGGGAGCTATTGTTGATTCGGTGCAGAAGGTAATTGATATTGCTGATGATGAGATTCGACGCTCTGCAAGTATCAGCAGCTATTTTAAGGAGGAATACATTATTGGCATGGGTAAGATTGATGATGAGTTTATCATGATTCTGGATGTTGATAAGGTGTTTCTTGCAACGGAATTACTCTCGGCAGCCAGCGATAATTAATCAGAATTTAGGCATAAACATTTACATATAATCAAAAAATATAACATGATTCGGGATATAAAAATTTCAACCAAGTTGTTCTTCCTCGTCTTCTGTATGTCTGTAGCCATTATCGGAACAGGCTTCTACGGGGTAGGCAACCTCCGCAAAATGGATTTGTCTTTCGAGCAGCTTTATCGAAACCGGGTGATTCCAATCAATCATCTTAAGGTGATTTCGGATATGTATTCCATAAATATCGTTACGGCAATACATCAGATGAAGAACAAAACTTTAAACTTCAGAGATGGCAAACGGAATATTGCAAAAGCCCAGGAGGTGATTAATCAAAACTGGAAATCCTATAAAGCTTCGATGGTTATTACTGATGAGAAGCAGCAGTTTGAGCACGTGGAGGAATTACTGGCTAACTCATACGATTTGCTGGAGTCACTTAAAGGGATTGTTGAGCGTGAAGATATGAAAGCCTTGGGTGACTTTACAATTCAGGAATTTTATCCGCAGGTAGACCCGATGGCAAAAGAGATAAGTCAGCTAAGTGCTTTGCAACTTGCTCAGGCCGATAAGGAATTTAACGAAGCGGCAGAATTGTACGACCAAACCCGTGATCAATCATGGATACTAATTATTAGCGGTGTGCTTGTGGCGACATGTGTATCTGTTTTGATAGCCCGTAGTATTCATAAAAACATTGCGAATGCTTCGGAGATAATTCACAAGCTTTCTGAAGGCGACCTTACCATTGACATGGAAGTGGAGAATACGGATGAAGTTGGAAAACTGCTCAGCGATGTAAAGCGGATGATAGATAAGTTTAAAGACATTATCGTGTACGTAAATTCTGCTTCTGATAATATTGTGGCAGCCAGTCATGAGTTAAGTTCTTCATCGCAGCAAATGTCTGAAGGAGCTACCGAACAAGCCGCCGCTACCGAACAGGTTTCTTCATCTATGGAAGAAATGGTAGCAAACGTACAGCAGAACACAGAGAATGCGCAGCAGACGGAAAAGATAGCTATTAAAGCTTCTGGCGATGCATCAGAAGGAAATGAGGCGGTAGGCCGGGCTGTTGGGTCGATGAAGCTGATTGCGAATAAGATTTCAATTATTAGCGATATTGCCAGGCAAACTAATATTCTGGCGCTTAATGCGGCGGTTGAGGCAGCCAGAGCGGGTGAGCAGGGAAGAGGCTTTGCGGTGGTTGCTGCCGAGGTGCGCAAGCTTGCAGAAAAATCGCAGATGGCAGCCAGCGAGATAAACGAGCTTTCACAAACCAGTGTTGGTGTTGCTGAGCGTTCGGGAGTATTGCTTGGGCAGATTGTTCCAAGTATACAGCAAACCGCCCGTTTGGTGGAGGAGATCTGTGCATCCAGCGTTGAGCAGAATTTAGGTGTAGGGCAGATAAACAATGCCATGCAGCAACTGAACCAGATTACGCAGCAAAATGCAGCTACCTCTGAGCAAATGGCCGCCAGCGCCGAAGAGCTTTCATCACAAGCCGAGCAGTTAAAAGAGATTGTTTCTTTCTTTAAACTTGATAAAGTAATCAGTCAGCGAATAGTATCACCTAAGCTGGCAGTTCAACCCAGAGGCAGGTTTAATGGAAGCAAAACACAGGCTTCTGTAGCTAAATATAAATCCAACGGCATAAATCTTAATATGGATGAGTTGGATAATGAATACGAGCGATTTTAAGCTTTTGAAGTATGAGGCTTTGGGATACACATAATTACGCATCGCTGGTAATGTCGAATATAGACTTTAGCCGCTTGAGTAGCTTTATCTATACGAACTATGGTATCAAATTGCACCAGTCCAAAAAAACGATGCTTGAAGGGCGTCTACATAAGCGTTTAAAGGAGCTCGGTTTGCCATCTTTCAGGGCATATTGCGATTATGTTTTCAGTGCAGAAGGGCAGCGCTCTGAGCTGGTGCAGATGATAGATCTGGTAACAACCAACAAAACAGACTTCTTTAGGGAAGCCGTTCATTTTGATTATCTGATGAATGAAGTATTACCTCTGCATCAACGCAGCAAGCCTTTGGGTTCGCAGTTTAAGATATGGAGTGCTGGCTGTTCTACCGGCGAAGAACCTTACACCATGGCTATGGTATTAAGCGAATATGCCGAGGCTAATCATGCTTTTAACTTTAATGTTTTTGGTACAGATATTTCTACAAGGGTTTTAGAATCAGCTATAACTGCCATTTACTCTCTAGAAAAGGTTCAGCCAGTGCCATTAACTTTTAAACAGAAGTATCTTCTGAAAAGTAAGGATAAAAGAAGTCCGACGGTGAGGGTAGTTCCTGAATTGCGGGCTAAGGTAAGTTTTGATCGCCTGAATTTTATTGATGGCGACTTTAGTTCGGTGCCGGCTTTTAATGTAATCTTTTGCCGGAATGTTCTTATTTATTTCGATAGAGAAACACAGGAAAAAGTGGTGAGGAAATTATGTTCCAAGCTGGATCCCGGAGGCTTTCTTTTTCTGGGGCATTCCGAATCGATTACCAATATGGACCTTCCCTTGGTACAGGTTCAGCCAACAACATTTAAAAAGATATAGTGAGGATGAAAAAACTTTATTTATTCCCCGGAGAAGCATTTGTGTCAAAAACGCCTTACGTGGTGGATACTGTTTTGGGATCCTGCGTATCAGTGGCAATTTACGACACAGTGCTTGGATTTGGTGGAATTAATCACTTTATGCTGCCAGAATGGAATGGCGACGGGTTGCCAGGCAATAAATATGGAGAGACTGCAATTTCACATCTTATTCAAAAAATGCTTAACATGGGAAGTAACCGTGGAAATTTGATTGCCAAAGTGTTTGGGGGGAGTGAGTTGAATGATTCTAATGGCATATTTCAGATTGGAACCAGAAACACGAGTATCGCCTTCGATATTTTAAAGAGAGAAAAAATTCCTGTACTTAGTAGAAGTGTGGGTGGAAATTTAAGTCGTAAGGTGATTTTTTACTCAGACACGGGCGATGTACTGATCCGGATGATTAAACCTGTAAAATTAACACAAGCATCTTTTAGTAAACCTAAAACCTGAACCGGTATATGAAAGGTAAGATTAAAGTTTTAATTGTTGATGACTCGGCGCTG
>Ga0307408_100002688_pt1 | contig 12340 bp, 9 predicted proteins | sample 322Cmetagenome_FD_202116 | JGI IMG/M metagenome (GOLD analysis project Ga0307408, IMG submission 202116) | Maize rhizosphere microbial communities from greenhouse at UC Davis, California, United States - 322HYB-C-3 | ecosystem: Host-associated > Plants > Roots > Rhizosphere > Soil | place: USA... | reverse complement strand
GGCCGCCCGAAAGCGAGGTTCCACCAATTACAACAGCGGCTATGGAATCTAGTTCGTAGCTCATACCAGCGTTGGGTTGGGCCGAATCCAGTCGTGAAGTAACCATAATGCCGCCCACAGCAGCCAATGCTCCCGCAACGGTATAAACCACAACTTTAACTTTGTTGATATTGATTCCCGATAAACGGGCTGCATTTTCGTTGCCGCCAATGGCATAAATATACCGGCCTAAGGAAGTTTTATTGGTGATGATAATGGATGCGGCAACAATGATGCTGGCAATCCAAACCAAAACCGGAATTCCCAGGAACCAACCTGTGCCGATGTATCCGAACTTGCTTCCCAGGCTGGAAATAGGATAGCCTTTGGTCCAAAGCATCGTTAAACCTCTCGCTATTGTAAGCATAGCAAGGGTAGCCACAAAAGGCGGTACTTTGAAACGAGTAATAATCCATCCGTTAAAATACCCCAATGCAGAGCCTGTTAATAAGCCCGCTACGATGGTGCCTAATAAGGTAAAACCGATAAATAAATTGTTGTCCGGAAATTCGAGGCCAAACTTTAATAGTCCAGCGGCTACCGCTCCACTTAAAGCAAGTACCGAACCTACCGAAAGGTCGATGCCGGACGTAAGCACAATTAAAGTCATTCCCACCGAAATGCAAATATTCACCGAGATCTGGCGTAATACATTCCAGCCATTATCAACCGTAAGGAACTTATCAGACAGCAGGCTTAATGCCAGGCAAAGCACAAAAAGAGCTATGGAAGATTGAAATTTGGTTAATGTTGAACGGTATTTAGAAATACTCATTGTAAGTTTTATTAAATGGTTTTAGGGATTGCGGCCTTCAATATATTGTCTTCATTTGCTTCTGCGGAACTGAATTCGGCGGTGATTTTGCCTTCCGACATTACCAGCACCCGATCAGAAACGGCAAGTATCTCAGGTAGCTCTGATGATACTACAATAATGCCGAGCCCTGCTTCAGAAAGTTCGGTGATTAGCTTATAGATCTCATTTTTGGCATTGGCATCAATACCCCGGGTAGGCTCATCAAGCATTAAAACCTTGGGTTTTGTAGCCAGGCAACGAGCCAAAACTACTTTTTGCTGATTACCTCCGCTGAGATTTTTTACCTGCTGATGCGGTGACGGTGTTTTAATACGGAGCGATGCTGTGTATTTCTCAGCAAGCTCCAGTTCGCGTTTTTTGTTGAGTAATCCCGCCTGACGGATCTCATTTAAAACGCTTAAGCTGATATTGGTTTTAACATCTAAACCCAACACCAAACCATCTTTCTTTCGGTCTTCGGGAACAAGCACAATACCGGCTTGAATCGCGTCCTGCGGAGATTTTAGCTTTAAAAGTTGCCCTTCAATACTAACCGAACCGCTGCAAGTGCTGGGGTGTAGTCCTAAAATGCTTTCAAGCAGTTCAGTGCGGCCGGCTCCCATTAAACCAAAAATCCCGAGGATTTCGCCCGCTTTTAAGTTCAGCGAAACCTTATCAAGCAAGGTTTTCTTGCTGCCCTTGCTTTGCATACAAAAGTTGCTGATGTTAAGCAGTTCGTCAGCTTTCAAATTACGATGCTCTTTGTTTAGCATCTTAATTTCGCGACCCACCATTTTTTTGATGATGGCATCCTGGTTAATTCCCTCCATGCTGCCGCTTTCTGTCACCTGACCATCGCGAAGCACCACATATCGATCGGCAATGCGGAAAAGTTCATCCAGTTTGTGTGAGATATAAACGATAGCTTTTCCTTCATCGCGTAAAGCCTCGATTATCCCGAAAAGGATTTCAACCTCATGATCGCTGATGGCAGAAGTTGGTTCATCCATAATGATTACTTCCGAATCGGTTAGCAGCGCTTTTGCAATTTCAACCACCTGTTGCTGACCTACTTTCAAGTCGCGGATCAATGTGTCGGGACTAACGGTCAGCTTCAGTTTATTCAGCAGGTCTTGCGTTTTCTCACGCATAGCTTTTTTATTCAGCATATTCCAGCTGTTCGTAAGCTCTCTGCCCAGGAATATATTTTCGGTAATATTCAGGTCGGGAATGAGGTTCAGTTCCTGGTGGATAATGGCTATACCACGTTCCTGAGCCTCTTTAGGGTTGCCGAAACGAACTTCTTGTCCCTTAAACAGGATGCGTCCTTCGTATTCCGGATAAACTCCCGAAAGGATTTTCATTAAAGTTGATTTGCCTGCGCCATTCTCCCCAATAATCGCAGTCACTTTTCCGCCAGGCAATTCCATAGAAACCTCATTCAGGGCAATAACCCCGGTGAAGCGTTTTCCTATTTTTTCTGCTACTAACAATGTGTGCTGGTTTAAATATTATTTGATTTCAAGAATGAGCGGAATCACTTCCATATTCTTAGGCAGAGCTTTGGTTTGGTTTAGTTCGATGCTACCAACAAAATCCACCGTATCACCAACTTTAACTTTCGATTCGAAGGGTGGGAGCACCTCTGCCCGGATCAGTTTGTTAATCTCTTCCGAAACCGTGTTCATATCCATCGTGGTTGTAAATTCATCTACCGAAATAATGCCCGATCCATCTCTGGCAGCGTTGCCAATAATGTATTCTGTTGCCAGGATAACATCTGAAGGTAAACCGGCAACTTTCAGATAAGCATTGCTTTCGTCAATTTTTACTACCTGACCCTGACCATGTATCATAAAAAAGCGGATATCGCCATTGTTTTGTGCATGAGAATTGGCAAAAGCTTTACGCGGACTGTTTTTTAGCTCGGAGAAAAGTTTGCTTATCTCAACTGCCTCCACTTTACGTATAGGAAGTTTGTTGTGCAGGTAATCTTTAGCGTAAGCAAGCGCATCAAAGGCTTTAGCTTTTTCTTCCTTTGCCTTTACATCACTCAGTTTTTTTACATAAACCGAATTGTAAGCCACCAAAGCCACGGATGCAGTTATCAGCAGATATTTAATTCCTTTGTTCATGCTTAATCTTTTTTGCCGTAAGCAACGTACTTATCAATGTTTTCGGTATTCACCACTTCAACCGGGATAGGCAGCTTTTTAGGGAAATCGGTTTTGCCTTTAAAAAACTCGTCGGCGTAGGTGGCAGCCAGCTCTGCAATCGTTTTAGGGAATTGCATCGCTGTAGCCGTTAACTTGCCTTCCTTGATGGAATTTACAGCATCCTCGGCCCCGTCAAAACCGTAAACTTTCACTTTCTCGGCCTTTCCGGCAGCAACAAGGGCTTGGTAGGCACCCATTGCCATGGCATCATTCCCACAAAAAACACCATTGATATCAGGGTGAGCCTGTAAGATAGATTCCATTACTTCCATCGCCTTATTGCGGTCGAAATCGGCACTTTGCTGAGCCACCATTTTCAGTCCCGGGTAATTATCTACTACACTGTGAAAGCCTTTGGAGCGGTTCCATGTGTTATTGTCGGACACGATGCCGAGCAGTTCCACATAATTGCCTTTTTTATCTAATGATTGGACGAAAAGTTTCCCCAGTTCAATACAGGCCGAGTAACTGTCGGACAGTATCTGCGAGGTGGCCGCATCTTTAGAATTAACCTCGCGGTCCATGCAGAAAACGGCAACACCAGCCTCTTTGGCCTTGCTAACGTTCGCTACCGAACCAGCAGCATCGGTCGGATTAAAGAGAATGGCGTTGTAGCCGGATGCGATCGCATTTTCAAAGTGATCACTTTCCAGAGCTGTGTTGTTCTGCGAGTCGAATATCTTCGATTCATAGCCCAGCTCCTTTGCTTTTTTAGCAGCAGTTTCGGCCAGAAACACAAACCAGGGATTATTCAATGTTGAAACCACAATGGCTATTTTCTTTGGTTCTTGTTGCTTATCGGTAGCAGAACAACCGGCAAGTAAGACAAGCAGCAACACTGCTATACTTAATCTTTTCATAAAAAGGTTAGTTGGTAATGGTTAATTTTTTTGTTTTTCGTGGTGATGTTTATTTAAATCGTTTCAGGAAGATTCGCCACAGCGCAAAATATTATTTATTTCCGATGTGTTGTTCACTTTCTGATTTAGATATCAGCTTTCGTTCTTATTTAACAATTTCAAAGCTGTTTCAGTCAAACCGTCTTTTGAAATTCCGTAGTGATTAAGAATTTCTACCTGTGAGCCTGTTACCGTGTATTCGTCTGGTATGCCCACAATTTTAAACGGTTTATTGTATTGATGCTCCAGCAACCATGATGCACAAGCCTCGCCCAAGCCTCCGTAAACGCTATGCTCTTCTACAGTAATAATAGCGTTAGTTTGCGTTGCTATTTCTTGGAGAAGTTTAACGTCCAGCGGTTTGATGGTGTGCATACTGATAACCGTAGCTTCAATGCCATATTCATCTTTTAGCTTTTCTGCCGCCTGTAATGCAGGATAAACCGTTTCGCCGCTTGCAATAAATGCCAGATGAGCGCCTTTGGTAATTACACGGCCTTTGCCAAATTCGAAAATGTTATTCTCATCTTCGGTAAGCAAGGGCATGTTCTTTTTACCAAATCGCAGGTAAAGTGGCTGATTCATTGCTGCAGCCTGTTTAATGGCTTGTTCGGTTTCGTAGTTATCCGCCGGAGCGGCAATGATAAGGTTATTGATTGCCCTGAGCACAGCAAAATCGTGCAAACTGTGGTGGGTTGAACCCAATGCTCCGTAACTTACTCCCGCACTAATGCCGATCAGTTTTACCGGATTATCCGAGTACGCTACATCGTTTTTAATTTGCTCCAAAGCACGTGCTGTAAGGAAACAGGCTGGAGAAACGGCGAAGGTTTTTTTACCAGCAGAAGCTAGTCCGGCGGCAACACCCACCAGGTTTTGTTCGGCAATTCCGATTTCTACGATCTGCTTTGGGTATTTTTTACCGAAAGGAACCAATTTCCCCGATCCGCGTGAGTCACTGGTAACGGCAATTATGTTTTTATCGGTTTCGGCCAGTTCCTGCAATGCTTCCGAAAAAACTTCGAGGTTCGCTTTGGCACCTGCCTTACTTTCAACAACCGGGCTTCCCATAATATATTATTGTGTTTAAACTAATTCAAAAGCTTCTGTTAATTCTCTGATGGCGGTTTGATACTGCTCGGGGTTAGGAACACCATGGTGCCAGCTAAGCTGATTTTCCATAAAACTTATGCCTTTGCCTTTTACCGTGTTAGCAATAATTACACTTGGCTTACCCTCTACAAAAGGCAAGCTGTCAAAAGCGTTTTTCAATGCGCTAAAGTCGTGACCATCAATTTCTTTTACTGCCCAGCCAAAACTTTCAAACTTTTCGCCAAGCGGATCAGTGTTACATACATCGGCCGTTGGACCAGTAATTTGCAATGTGTTTTTATCTACTATGGCGCAAAGATTATCCAGTTTGTAATGTGCTGCCGTTAATGCTGCCTCCCAGTTTGATCCTTCGGGTAGTTCTCCGTCCCCCATAAGGGTAAAAACTTTAAAATCCTTTGCATCCAATTTGGCAGCTATTGCATTACCAACGCTGATTGGCAGACCATGTCCGAGGGCTCCGGTATTTTGCTCAACGCCTTTAATTTTTTTGGTGGGATGACCGATATAGTGCGATTTGTACTTGCACAATGTGTTTAAATCCTCCTCTGGAAAGAAACCCTTATCTGCAAGTACTACAAAAAGGGCCTCTACGCAATGTCCTTTACTTTGAATGTAGCGGTCGCGATCTGCAGAAGTAAATGTTTCCGGACTCACATTCAGTACATAATTGTAAAGCACGTTCAGAATATCAATACATGATAAGCTGCCGCCCGTATGCCCCGCATTTGCTCCCACAATGTATTTTAGGATGCGTTGGCGATAGAGATTGGACTTTTGTGTCAGTTCTTTTTCTGTCATAGCTTACTTATTATTCTGAGGGCGTTTGCCTCTGGTTATTTTTGTGTTTTCGGGGCGAGGGGAGGTTAGGCGCAACCTTCCCCTGTTCCCTGTAAACGGTTGATGATGGCATCAACCGTTAGCGTGTTATACTAACTAACCGCTGTTTAAGCCCTTTTGAGCCAGGGCCAGGGCTTGGCTTTTATTGGTTATATTGAGCTGTTTGTATTGGCTCGCAGAGGCGCAAAGACGCAGTTGAATGGTTTATAGACTGCCTTCTGTAAAATAATCTCTTTAGAAAACTATGTAAACTGCGTCTCCGCGTCTCTGCGAGAAATGACCCTCTTTTAGAAAACTATGTAAACTGCGTCTCCGCGTCTCTGCGAGAGCCACCTGCCTTATCTCTGCAGATCGTGGTTGTACACTTCCCAACCCATGTAATTGCCTAAAGCCTCCTGTAAAATGCCGGCCGTTTTTGATGCATTCATAACTACGTGATGCTCGAAGCCGTTGCGGCAAACGTATTGCATTAAGCCCTGAAGATTAGGGATTTGAGCAACAGCCCGGTTTCCAAAAGTATTTAAAGTATCGTCTGTTAAAATACCTTCGCCGATGTAAGCTTTGATGATTCCTTTAGGATCGTCAGTGCTGATGCGGCCATAAGTAAGTGCCGAAGCAGGAGTACGGCCTTCCAGGGCACCGTAAGTATTTTCAACACCTACAGAGGTTCCTAAAATTGGCGCATTGCTGATCTGAACGTCTGGTAAGAATGACTTGGCCCAGTTTCCACAATGGAATAAAACGCATTTGCTGTCGTCGTCAGCATAGTTGTTGTTCCAATCCACCAACGCGCTTGGCGAACCCGAAGCAAGTTGCATGGCATACATGCTCAGCGTTCCGGTAACGTCAACCTCGCAGGCACTTGGAAGCATATTTTCGCTCATGATGCTCATGCTGGTACATACGTTACAGCCATAGTTTTGCTGAAGCGAAGTCCAGCACTGAATTGCTGTAGCGTCCAGGTAATTATCTTCCATGAACTGGTTCAATACCACATCAAGTTTTGCGATCTGGATAAGCGCTTCGTCAGGCGTTTTGCCTTTGTTGGCGTAAGAGAGGATTTTGTCGAGATGCGCTTTTACGGCAGCATCGTCTTTGGTAAGTTTATTGGCGTTGCCAAGAATCTCAGAAAGGTCAACAGTGGTAACCGAAATGCCGTTTCTTTGAAGGATTTTTTCACTGTAACGAACGGTGTTAAAACCACCCGGACGAGCGCCAACAGCACCAATACGTACATTTCTTAATCCCTTAACCACACGGCAAACTGCCACAAAGTTTAAAAGTTCCTGAACAAAAGCAGGGTCTTTCGGGTGAATAACATGTTTATCGGTGATAGTATATTTAATTCCGTATTGGTAAAGGTTGTTGCAAACTGATATCTTTCCGCACCATGAATCGCGGCGACGGGCAACGTCCAGTTTGTTTAACTCATCAGGATAGGCTTGAATAAGTACCGGGACATTTAGTCCCGAAAGTTTCAATGTTTCAGCAACACCGCGTTCGTCGCCAAAGTTGGGTAGCACAACCAATACACCGATAATTTCATCGGCATGTTTTTTAAATAAAGAGGCACATTTCTGTGCGTCCTTAAAAGTTTCAACGCCACCTAATTTGGTTTCAAACTCGTCCAGGATTACATAATTCAGGTTTGATTTTTCAAACTGCTCAATAATGTCCAAACGGGCTTCCGATACCAGTTTGTCGGGAAAAAAGTCGCGGTTCCCAATAATAATCCCAATGCTTGCCTTTTCTTTCATGTATATTTTTAGATTTTAAAGAAGAAAACAGAGTTGAATCAGCATAGCATCAGGCTAAGCGGCGTAGAATTACCGGCTTTCTGTAAGGCTATTTTGCTAAAATGAGTTCAATCTCGTTGTCTTCAAAAACTTGTTTATCGCGTTCGCTGATGTCTGAATCGGTTATAACGTAATTTATAAGCGACAGGGCTCCCAAACTTGCAAAAGAACTCTTGCCGATCTTGGTCGAGTCTGCCACCAGGAATGTAGTTTCAGCTGCATCGATCATGGCTTTCTTTACCACTATATCGCTGATGCTGGGATAGGTTAATCCAGCTTTAAGCGATAATCCGGCAGTAGCCAGAAATAGCTTTTGAACATTTATTCCTGTGAAAAAATCTGCGGCTTTTTGTCCGGTGAGCGAAAGGGTTGGAGGCTTAAATTCACCACCAGTTACAATCAGTTCAATTCCGGGTTCGGTACCAAGCATCATGGCTATATTCAATGCATTGGTTATTACCGTCAGGTTTTTAAAGCCTTTCAATTTTTTAGCGATTTCAGTAGTGGTAGTCCCACTGTCCAGAATAATGCTGTCGCCACTTTCAATGTACTCCATGCATTTGCTGGCAATTCGCTCTTTTTTGTCAAGGTTATCCTGGTTGGTTAGTGAAAAACTCCGCACCTGATCTTCGATGTTTTTCAAATAAGCCCCGCCATGTTCACGAATAAGCAGTCCGTCTTTTTCCATTTTCTCCAAATCCTGCCTTATGGTAACTTCGGTAACCTTAAACAAGTTGGCCAGGTTTATCACCTTCGCCGAACCATCTTCAATTAGCAGCTCTAATATTTTATCTCTTCTCTGGTTAGCAAGCATTTTGATAATCTTAAAGCACTAAGATAGTTTTTGTTTAGAATATTTATTGTTTCGTTTGTTTTCGTTTTATCAAAAATAGAAATAAAAATTAAAAAGCAAATAAAAAATTCAGAAATCGATTTTTTTGGCGTTTAAGAACGTGTTGAGGTTGTTTTTGTCTATTTGAGAGGAGCGGGTTTCGTGGGGGATCTTTCCGGATGACGAATGTAAACGAAAATAAACGAAGGTTTTGCGCTGTTAAGGCTTTGCGTTTTGATTGATTTGCTTTTTATAACACTGTTTTTTTTAAATTTTTTTTGATGAAATAGTTCAAAGTAATGGGCATCTCATGTAATCTCCTTAACCGATTTTTTACCTGAGCGAAGGAATGGCTGCAGCTCAAACTTAATATCGGCTATTGGCGGCTAAACCTTATTTTTTAAGTAACAGCTTTGATAAGCTAGGCTAATAAATATGTTCTTAAATTAGCTCAGATTAAACAAATAGCCTCTGGATATTCTTTTTTACCAGTTTTAAACCTATATGGAACAAGATTATAGGATAAATGAGATGTTATTACTTATCTGTTTTTGTTTCAGAACGTAATTTTACATCTACAATTATAGGCCATTCTCTTTGCATAGGTAAGAGACCATTAACAGAATGGTATTATCCTGGTTTGATTTAGGCCTGTAAAAGGGGGTAGATAAAAAATATAATCAATGCAAACACACACTTGCTTTAATTTCAATTATTCTAAATTAATTCGAAGGGCACTCATTTTATGTATGGCACTTAATGCCATGGTGTATTCTGTGGTTTTAGCCCAAACTTCGCCTCGCGTTAAGTACAATTTTAATCCGTCATGGAAAGTAATGGTGGGAGATGTACAAGGGGCAGATGCTTCGGAATTTAACGATGCATCATGGAAAGCAGTAACCCTGCCTTATGCCTGGAATGAAGATGCGGCTTTTAAGGTTGCCATTGATAGTCATCCTACAGGAATTGCCTGGTACCGTAAGCACTTTTATCTTCCTAAAAATGCAAAAGGCGGTAAAGTATTTATTGAGTTTGAAGGCGTTCGTCAGGCTGGAGAAGTGTATGTAAACGGAAAATTTGTAGGCTTGCACGAGAATGGAATTACAGCTTTTGGTCTGGATATTTCAGAGAATGTTAAGCCGGATGCTGAAAATGTTATCGCTGTAAAAACTAATAATTCCTGGGATTACCGCGAGAAAGCTACTAATTCACGCTATCAGTGGAGCGATAAAAACTTTAACGCTAATTATGGTGGACTTTCTAAGAACGTATGGTTGCATGTAGCGAGTAAATTGTATCAAACCCTGCCGCTTTACTCATTTCTGAAAACGACAGGGAATTATATCTACGCTAAGGATTTTGATATCGCCGGAAAAAAGGCAACCGTAGTAGCCGAAACCGAAGTAAGGAACGAGTTTGCCGAAAATAAGACGTTCCGTTATGAGGTTGAAGTAAAGGATTTGAACGGTAAACTGGTAAAGTTGATTGACGGCGGACAATCCGCAATTAAGGCTGGCGAAACCAAAATAATTTCTGCAAGCGCCCGACTAAGCGGCTTAAATTTTTGGAGCTGGGGATATGGATACCTCTATACCGTTACCACCCGGTTAAAGGTTGATGGCGCAGTGATTGACGAAGTGCCTGTAAAAACCGGCTTCCGTAAAACAGAATTTAAAAACGGCATGGTGTATTTGAACGATCGTGTGCTGATGCTTAAAGGTTATGCTCAGCGTAGCAGTAACGAATGGCCGGCAGTTGGTCTTTCGGTGCCGGCATGGTTAAGCGATTATAGCAACGGTTTAATGGTGGAAAGTAATGGAAACCTGGTTCGTTGGATGCACATTACCCCATGGAAACAGGATGTAGAGTCCTGCGATAGGGTAGGTTTGATACAAGCAATGCCTGCCGGCGATGCTGAGGCGGATGTGCAGGGCGTACGCTGGACTCAACGTACCGAGGTAATGCGTGATGCGATCATTTATAACCGAAATTCTCCAAGTATTTTCTTCTACGAAAGTGGAAATGAATCCATCAGCGAAGAGCACATGGCCGAAATGAAGGCTATTAAATACAAATACGATCCCAATGGAGGCCGGGTAATTGGCTCCCGGGAGATGCTGGACAGTAAAGTTGCGGAATATGGTGGCGAAATGCTTTACATCAACAAAAGTGCTCACATTCCATTCTGGGCAACAGAATATTCGCGTGATGAAGGTTTGCGTAAATACTGGGATGAATTTACACCTCCGTACCATAAAGATGGTGATGGGCCTTTATACAGAAATGCCCCGGCTAGCGACTATAACCGCAATCAGGACAGTCACGCTATTACAGACGTAGTTCGCTGGTGGGAATTTTGGAAAGAAAGACCAGGAACGGGGGAAAGGGTTAGCTCTGGTGGCGTAAATATTATCTTTTCTGATTCAAATACGCATTTCCGTGGAGCCGAAAACTATCGTCGAAGTGGAGAAGTAGATGCTTTGAGAATTGCTAAAGATGGGTTTTATGCACACCAGGTAATGTGGGACGGATGGGTTGATGTTGAGAAATACCGGGTGCATATTATGGGCCACTGGAACTATCAAAAAGGAACGGTAAAAGATATTTATGCAGTTGCTTCCGGCGAAAAAACTGAATTGTTTATTAACGGAGTTTCTAAGGGATTTGGCGTTCGCAGCAACGATTTTCTATTCACTTTTAAAAATATTGCATGGGAGCCGGGCATGATTAAAGCTGTTACGTATGATGCTAAAGGAAAAGTTTTAGCTCAGACCGAAATTAAAACAGCTGGCGAGCCAGCAGCCTTACGTTTAACTGCAAAAACAAATCCAATAGGTTTTAAAGCCGATGGTGCAGATCTTGTTCTGGCCGAGATTGAAGTAGTTGATAAAGACGGAAACCGTTGTCCTACTGCTTTGAATATGGTTAATTTCAAGCTGGAAGGCGAAGCAGAATGGCGCGGTGGTTTGGCTCAGGGGCCAGATAACTACATCCTTTCAAAAAGCTTACCAGTAGAATGTGGTGTAAACCGGGTGCTTATCCGCTCAACAACTAAAGCAGGTCAGGTAAGCTTAACAGCCGAGTCTGAAGGTTTAAAAGCGGCATCAATTGCTTTTAAATCGATGCCTGTAATAGTAGAAGGTGGTTTATCGCTTAATACTCCTGCCGAAGGTTTGATGCCTGATTTGAAAAGAGGACCGACTCCTTTAACGCCATCTTTTGTGGTGAGCAGAAGAACAATTCCGGTTGCCTCAGTTACCGCAGGGGCTAATTCTGATAAGGCTAAAGCAAGTATAGATGATAATGAGTTAAGCGATTGGGTGAATGATGGAAAGCTTGGTACTGCCTGGATTAAATATACTTTAAAGAAGGAGGCCACGGTAAGCGAAGTAAATCTGAAGCTGAACAATTTCAGAACCCGTTCTTATCCGTTGAGAATTACCGTTGATAACAAGGTTGTTTTTGAGGGAAATACTGAAAAAAGTTTGGGATACTATAAAGCAGTTTGTAAACCAACAAAAGGCAAATCGGTAACCATACAGCTTATGAACGAAAATTCCGGAAAAGATGACTCGAGCATTGGTGTAGAAATGGGCGGTAAAAAGCTGGATGACGGTGTGACGAGAAATGACATGAATACTAAAGGCTCGCTGAGTATTATTGAAGCCGAGATATTTGAGAAAATATAAAGTGTTGGCTCGCTGCGAGAGATTAAAAATAATGGCACGCAGAGATTCTGTGTTAAAATCCAAGTTTTAATTATATATTTTTTCTAATTTCGAGTTATTAAGGCGGCATTAGCCAGCCTGGAA
>Ga0307408_100002687_pt1 | contig 12341 bp, 10 predicted proteins | sample 322Cmetagenome_FD_202116 | JGI IMG/M metagenome (GOLD analysis project Ga0307408, IMG submission 202116) | Maize rhizosphere microbial communities from greenhouse at UC Davis, California, United States - 322HYB-C-3 | ecosystem: Host-associated > Plants > Roots > Rhizosphere > Soil | place... | reverse complement strand
TATCGGCTCTGCTGTCAGAATTTGTCATCTGGTCCGACTAAAGCCGGCGTAGACTTTCGCGGCGAGGAACTTATGATGAATGACATCGATTTCGAATGTATTGAATGCGGCAAATGCTGCCACGACCTGCGCCTCGCGCTGACGGTTACCGAGGCTATCGCGTGGCTCGAGCGCGGCGGGAAAATGGAACTCATTTGCGAGGCCATCCCGTGGCCGGTCGAGCCCGAAGCCGGCAATGCGCAAGCGGAATACAAACGGGCCCGGTCGTCACCGGCCATGAGCGGAAGCTTGCCGGTCCGCATTTCGATCGTGCTCGCCGCGGCATTCGAAGGAGCCTGTCCCAATCTGCGCGCCGATATGCGCTGCAATATCTACGAGCAGCGGCCGCTGGTCTGCCGGATCTATCCCGCGGAAATCAATCCGTTCGTTGAGTTGATGCCGCAAAACAAGGGCTGTCCTCCTGACGCGTGGCAAAACAAGCCGCTGCTCCGGCAGGGAATCCTGGTCGATGCGGCAACCGTCGAGCAGATCGAGCAGTCGCGGCGCGCGAATCAGCTCGAGGCGCCGCTGCGTATGCAGGTGTGCACCGAGCTCGGCCTGAACGAGGCTGCGCTTGCGAACGAGGGCTTTGTGATGGTTTCGCCGGATAGCGAGGCGCTGTTGAGCGCCCTGCGCAAAATACACGCGAGCGACCTGTCGCAGGACGCCGCCACGCAGTGGACCTTCGTGTCGAATCGCACTGGCACGGTTGAAACGCTCCAGTCGGTAGGCGCGGCCGGCCACCTCGTTGAAACCAGCGTTGCCGGCAACGCCCGGTATCACGGTTTTTTCCCGCCGTCATAGAGGCAAAATCGCCGGCGCCCGCCCGCGCACAGTTAGACGCCGCTGCTGCCGTCCACCGTCCTGATGCTCTTCCATTGTCCTTGCTGCACCTGGAACAGTGTGTACGGCGGCTTGATGAGATCGCCATACGGGTCGAAGGTGATGTTGCCAGTCACACCGGTCACCGTCACTTTCGACAGCGCGTCGACGATCTTTGCGCGATCGAGCGAATCCGCATTGTGAATCGCCTTGATCATTGCAAGCGCGGCATCGTAGGCAAACGGTGCGTACAGTTCGACATCCTGATTGAAGCGCGCTTTATAGCGCTTGCCAAAGGCCTGCGCGGCAGGCAGCTTGTCGAGCGCCGGGCCGGGCTCGAGATCCTGCGTGCCGTCCCCTGCGGTGCCGGCGATTTGCAGGAACGCATTGCTCTTCAGCGCGCCCGCGCCGAACAGTTGCGCCTGCATGCCTAGCGAGCGCATCTGCTTGACCAGCATCGCGCCCTGTTCATCCAGGCCGCCGAAGAAAATCAGATCGACGTTCCGGCTCTTGAGCGTGGTGAGAATAGCGCGAAAATCCACCGCTTTGTCGTTAGTGAATTCGCGGTCGACGATGTTGCCTTTCGCTTCCCTCGCGCCTTTTTCGAACGCATCCGCCAGGCCTTGCCCGAATGCGGTACGGTCGTCGATGATGCCGATGCGCTTCGCCTTCATCTGCTCCACCACGAAATGGCCGGCTACGACTCCGCCGATGCCGTCATGCCCCATGGTGCGGAACACGTTCTTATAGCCTTGCTTCGTGAGCTGCGGATTGGTCGACCCCGGCGTAATCATCGCAACGTTCGCCTGGTGATAAACGGCCGAGGCGGGAATGCTGCAGCCCGAATTGTAGTGGCCGATCACGCCGACCACGCCGTCGTCGACCAGTTTCTGCGCCACCTGAATCGCCACGCGCGGGTCCGCCTGATCGTCCTGCACATCGAGCACGAAGGTGACCGGCTTTCCGCCAATCGTCGGGTGCTTCGCATTTTCTTCGTCGAGCGCCAATTGAGCGCCGTACTGCAGGTCCTTGCCCACGCGTGCGACGGGACCCGTCAACGGTCCGACGAAACCGATCTTGACGACTTCAGGATCGGCCGCCCACGCCGACGACATGGCCGTGGCAAGCGCGCAGACGGTGACACTCAACAACCAATAGCGGCGATTCATGATGCGCTCCTTGTGGGATATAACGTCGCGCGATGTGAAGGTGGGCCGATCCGATGCGCGACGCGTCGAAACCGTCCTCAGATACTGATCGTGATGCGAGAGAACCTGTGCGCTCAAAGCCTCGATGAAAGTCAAAAACGCGTGGCCGAGTAAGGCGGGAGATAGAGCGGCGGCGCGCGCCGCGCGATCAGATCGGCGACGATGCGCCCGCTCACCCCGGCTAGCGTCAAGCCGAGATGCTGGTGGCCGAATGCGTAGATAACCCGTTCGCTAGCGCGCGAGCGTCCGAGCACCGGCACGCCGTCCGGCAAGGTCGGACGAAATCCGAGCCAGCTGCTATCCGGCCTATCGAGCGCGGGTAAGGCTCGCTTCGACGAAAACGTCAGCAGATCGATGAGCGAACGGTTGCGGGTCTCGCCGAACCCCGCGAGTTCGACCGTGCCGGCAACGCGCAGGCCGTCGCTCATCGGCGTCATGTAGAAGCCGCGCTCGGCCCAGCCGACCGGCCGCGACACCAGTTGCTGCGCGCCTGGAAAGCGGACGTGGTAACCCCGTTCCGTATCCAGCGGGACGGGGTCGCCGCATTGCTTGGCAAACTGGGCGGAGCGAGCGCCGGTTGCGACCACTACGTGGCTGAAACGCCGCGTGGCGCCGGCGACGCTCAGGGCAGCACCGTCCGCGGCAGGCTGCACGGCGTCAACAGTCGAACGTTCGAGCTTCAATCCTTGCGCGGCAAGCTGTTGATAAAGCGTCTGAAGAAAACCGTGCGGATCGGAAAAATGCCAGCTATTGCTGAACAGCACAGCGCGCTCGAATATCGGTGCGAGGAACGGTTCGATCTCGCGGATTTCGCTGCCGCCCAGCACCTCGAAGGTAACGCCTAGCTGCCGGCGCAGATCGAGTGCGGGACGCGCGGCATCGAACGAAGCCGCGCTCGAATAAAGATAAAGACATTCGTGGGGCCGGACAAAACGCGCCAGTTCTGCGTCCGCCAGCAGCGGCGCATAACCGTCATGCGCGCAATCGAGCAGCGCGGCGAGCGCGCCGGCGCTCGCTTCGTAGCGCCGCGGCAACGAACTCATCATGAAACGCACCAGCCATGGCGCAAGATGGGGCAGATAGCCCCAGCGCACTCTGAACGGGCTGTCTCTGGATAACAGAAAGCGCGGCAAGTCGCGGAATACGGACGGATTGTTGACCGGAATGCACGCATAGTGCGCGAAGGTCCCCGCATTGCCGAAAGACGCGCCCTGCCCCACGCCCGCCGGGTCGAACAGCGTGATTCGATGGCCGTCGCGCATCAGCGCCGCAGCGCTCGCGAGGCCGATGAATCCCGCACCGATGATGGCAATCTCCGACATCACTTGCGTCCTTCCATCGAAGCGACGCCCATCCGCGACAGATAGCCGGTTGCGCTGCCTTCGCTTTGCCGGCGTTTGGCCGCCAACAGATACGCGGCCGAGACGACGGCGAGACTCGCGAGGCTTGCCATCATTTGCGGGCGCAGTGCCGGGTCGGCGCCCATTGCCGCGAGCACGCCGACAATTGCCGCCACAACTGCATAGGATAGCCAGGGGAATAGCCACATGCGCAGCGTCAGACGCTCCGGTTCGCTGCGTTCGATACGATGGCGAATACGGATCTGCGCGCAAGCTATCGCCAGATAAACGAACAGCATGACCGCGCCGGACGCATTCACGAGGAACAGAAACACGCCTTGTGGCGATACGATCGCCGCGATGATGGCAAGGTAGCCCACCACGCTGCTCAACAGGACCGCCAGTCGCGGCACTTTGTGCGGCGTCAGCTTGAGCAGCGCACCCGGTGCGTCGCCACGCTCGGCGAGACGAAACAGAATCCGCGACGATACGTACAGGCCCGAATTCAGCGCGGACAGCACAGCGACCAGCACGATGGCATTCATGATGTCCGCGGCACCCGGTACGCGCATGGTTTCCAGCGCGGCGACGAACGGCGAGTGGCCGGTGACGATGCTGCTCCACGGCACGATGCACGCAATCAGAAACATCGATCCGACATAGAACGTGATGACCCGCAGGATGACCGAACGCGTCATGGCCGCAACGCTTCTGGCCGGATCGTCCGATTCGGCCGCGGCGATGGTGGCGATTTCCGCGCCGCCCACCGCGAAAATCACGGTCGGTACGGCCGCGAACACGGACATCGCGCCGAACGGCATAAAACCGCGGTGCTCCAGCAGATTCGTCACCGCACTGCCGGTATGTCCAAAGCCGAACACATACGCGGCGCCGATCGCAATGAACACGATGATGGCAGCCACCTTGATCGACGCAAACCAGAACTCGAACTCCCCATACGACTTTACCGAGAGCAGATTGATCAGCGTCATCACCGATAACAACACGAGGCCGATCACCCAGACCGGCGCCGGAATCCAGCGTTGCAGGATGGCCGCGCCGGCCACCGCCTCCACGGCAACCACGATCACCCAGAAGTACCAGTAGAGCCAGCCGCTGGTGAAACCGCCCCAATTGCCGAGGCCGATGCGCGCATATTCGGTGAATGAGCCGACGCCGGGCACCGCCAGCGCCATTTCGCCGAGCATGCGCATCACCATCAGCACGACGATGCCGGCCACCAGATACGACAGGCACGCGGCCGGCCCGACAGTGCCGAGCGTCGCGCTGCTACCGACAAACAGACCCGCGCCGATGATGCCGCCGAGCGCAATCATCGTGACGTGCCGTTGGCGCAGTGCGGCGCCCAGTTTCGGCGCGGCGGGACCTAGTGAGGACTGAGGAAAACTCATCGGAAAACTCCTGCTGACAGAATCGGGACACTGTTCGGCGACAGCGCGACATGCACGCCGCCAGACAAACTCTGGCAATCAGAATCACACAATATTTTTTTGTGTGCAATTAAAAGTCACATTGTGTGGCCCTGGCATTTTCCCTGGATGGTCTGTGGTTCGATCCTTGCAGCCAAGGGCGCTGCAACAACCGTGCAGTCCCGACGCACTTGTTTTTAAGCGTTGCGCGGACGCTTGTCTGGTATAGAATCGGCAAAATTCCGCACAATCGCGGACAAAGTCGATTTTGTATGGAGACATCGGTTCTTATGGCTTCTGACAAAGACACGGCGCGTGGGTCCAACGGCGCGCCGGCGCAGATGAAGCGCTCCACCTACGTCGAGGTGTCCAGCTCGATCGAAAACGAGATTCGCAGCGGTGTTTATCCGCCGGGCAGCCGCCTGCCGCCGCAACGGCAACTGGCCACTGAACTGGGCATCAACGTGTCGACCGTGTCCCGCGCGTACAAGGAATTGCAGTTGCGCGGGCTGGTGATCGGCAGCAAGCGGCGCGGCTCGCTCGTGACCGGCGGCGCGATGCCGAGCGTCGAACCCGCGCAGGCGGCCAGCAACGCGGCGATCGATCTGACCGTCAACCGGCCGGCCACGGGCGAATTCCTGAACTGCCTCGCGCGCACGCTGGCGGAATTGCCGCGTGATCCGCGTTACCCGCAATTGCAGGAATATCAGCCGCCGCAAGGCCCCGTCTGGGCGCGCGCCGCCGGCGCGCGCTGGATGGCCGCGCCGGGCTTCACACCGGCACCCGACCACGTGGTGGTCACGAGCGGTGCGCAACACGGTTTGTATGCGGTGCTGAACAGCCTGATCGGCACGGACGGCGTGATCCTCGCCGATCAGCTCACCTACTACGGGCTGAAAGCGCTGGCGCCGGTGTTCCAGTTCGAGATCGTCGGCATTCCGAGCGACCGCGACGGCCTCCTGACCGACGAGGTGGAGCGTGCCTGCCGGCGCATGCCGGTGAAAGCCATCTTCACGGTGCCGAATCTGCAGAACCCAACCGTGACGACGATGAGTCTCGAGCGTCGCATGGCGCTCGTCGACATTGCACGGCGGCACGGCGTGGCGATCATCGAAGACGACGTGTACGGGCCGCTGGTTTCGCAGCGGCTGCCGACCATCGCGAGCCTGTGCCCGGAGCTGACGTTCCACCTCGCGGCGACCTCGAAGATTCTCGCGCCCGGCCTGCGGCTCGGCTATCTGCTGAGCCCGCCGGACAGTTCCGCGCTGTGTGCGGAGGCGGTACGCACCACCGCCTGGATGCCCGCGCCGATGTCGATGCTGATCGCGTCGATCTGGATCGAGGACGGCACCGCGCGCCACATCATGGACGCGCAGCTCGCCGAAATTCGCGCCCGACAAGACCTCGCTCGCGAGTTGTTGCCGCAGGAATGGCTGCAGACCGATCCGGCGTGCATGTTCGTGTGGCTCAAGCTGCCGCCGCCGTGGCGTGCCGACGACTTTGCGGCGAATGCGAAGGCGCGTGGCGTGGTGGTGATGCCGTCGTCGGCGTTTGCCGTGGACCGCTCGGAGATCGAGCACGGGGTACGGATCAACCTCGCGTGCGCCGCGAGCCGCGATCAACTCGTGAATGCGTTGCGGCTGCTGACGGGCACGCTGAAGGATCGCCCCCGGGCTTTGTTCGGCACGATCTGATCGACACTGCCGCCGTGCCCCGCGGAATGCGATGGACTACCGCTTCACGCCGTGCAGGTCTCAGGCAGAGCGCGTGGCGAGACGCTCCACACTCAACCACCGGGCGATGCGTTTCAGTGCGTGGCGCACGCGGCCACGCAGATGCGCCTGTCGCATATGGCGCCAGAAGCGGTCCGGTACAAAATCCGCGAAACGCGCTTCTCGTTCCAGCAACGCCTTACCACCTGGCAAGTGGACAAACGAACAGCAGCGGAACCAGCGCACGTCCCGATAGTTATTGCCGGGCCAATGGCGGCCCACCGCCTGATAGGCGCCCACTTCGATCAGGCCCTGCCCCTCGTCGGCCAGGATGTTGAGCGCCGCCGAAATGAACGCTTCGTCGCCGTGATGTCCGAGCCGCTCGATTTCGCTGATATAGCGGGTGTAGCTGGCGCGAGCGCGCGGCACCAGCCGGCGCAATGCAGCGGGCGTCGCCATGAGAAACTCGCCGCCGTACCAGCGCGGATTTTTGAGCCGCCTGTCCGCGACGATTTCCAGGTCGGCGACAACGCGTTCGCTGCCGTACGGCGGAAATACCTGATCCGAAATATCGAAGGCGCCGAGCCCTGCTTCAGCGCAGCGCCCGATCAGATCGCGCGAGAGCGGCTGCAGCGCGACCATGTCGGCGTCGAGCAGCAACAGCATCGTGTCGGCTGGCAGCCAGCCGGCTATCTGGTCCATCAGATCGAGCTTGAAATGCGCGGCGTAAAACGGCGTGTTTTTCGGCAACTCCATCGTCGCCTTCAGGGTCATCAGTGCGGGCCGGCGCTCGGGCGTCACCTTGTCGAGCCGGGGCGCGACCAGTGCCGGCGCATTGGTCACGATGGTCAGCTTCGGCATGCCGACCTGCCGCAAGCTGTTGTTCAGGCAGATCGCCTGACTCACGTACGACAGCGGATCGCGATTCCTCGAGTTGGGCCCCGGATTCGCATCGACATCCACATACACCAGCGTGCAAGGAAAAAGATTCACGTTGTTCCTCACCATGTGTGAGAGACGGTTCGCTTTTTCCAGCGCTGCCGTAATCGTTCGCGGATTGATCCACAGGCCGCATCGGGCGGCAAGCCAGAAGCCCGCGCGAGGTGGTGCGAGAGCCGTCGTGCCGCGGCTCGCGCCCTGGTGGCGTCACGCTCGAGCCGGGTGATGATCCGCGGCGATGGAATCGGATGAACCGGGCCGCGGCTATCAGGTATGAGCTATCGTTTCACGTCCTTGCATCCCCTTTCCGCCAAAAGCCAGCGAGACGCAACGCGGGCGCCGTCAATCGGCTTTCGGGAGGTCGAAAGTACGCGCAGCGATCCAGTGTTTTGACATTTGCGTGAATAACTTACTTGGGTGCAGCAGTTGGGTGCATTAGCTGGGGCGCTTTAGCTGGGCAGATTGGCCAACGCCGCGCGACCTTCGCATCAGCTTTCGGCCACGCTGCTATCTTCCCCCTCGCGCATACCGTGCGAGATGAGCAAACGGTACAGCGTGGTGCGCGAAATGCCGAGTTCGCGCGCGGCGTCGCCGAGTCGTCCGCGATGGCGCAGCAGCGCTAGTTCGATGGCCTGGCGTTCCGCCGTCTCGCGCGCCTGGGCGAGCGTCACGGGCACGACTTCGACGTAGTGGGAGAGTTCGAGGTCGTCCGCGCCAATCGTTCGCCCTTCCGACATCACAATCGCGCGGCGCACCCGGTTAATCAGTTCCCGCACATTGCCGGGCCAGTCGTATTGATGCATTGCTGCGATCGCGTCCGGCGAAAAACCGTACACCCGCCGGCTCGCATCCTTCCGGTAGCGGTCCAGCGTGTACAGCGCGAGCAGTTCGATGTCTTTGCCGCGCGCGCGCAGCGGTGGCTCGTCGATTCTCAGCACGCACAAACGGTGGTACAGATCCGCGCGGAAACGCCCGTCGCTAATCGCGGCCTCCATATCGACGTGGGTAGCGGAAATGATGCGCACGTCGACATCGATGGAGTCGATGCCGCCCAGGCGGTCGATCGTGTTTTGCTGCAGGAAACGCAGCAGGCTTGCCTGACTTTCGAGCGGCAGGTCGCCGATTTCGTCGAGAAACAGCGTGCCGCCGTGAGCGGCCTCGACGCGCCCTATTTTGCGTTGACTCGCGCCCGTGAACGCGCCGCGCTCGTAGCCGAACAACTCGGACTGCAGCAGATGCGGCGGTATCGCGCCGCAGTTGATGGCAACGAACGGCTCGTTACGGCGGGGCGAACGCGCATGAATCGCCGCCGCGGTCAGCTCCTTGCCGGTACCGGATTCACCGTAAACGAAGACGGACGCGTCGGTCGTCGCGACCTTGCGGATCGAGCGGAATAGCGCGAGCATGGCATCGCAACTGCCGATCATCTCGCCTTCCGCCATCGACGTATCGACGAACGCGGGTTCGCCGAGCGCGATCATGCCGCAGGCATGGCCGACGGTATCGACAATCCTGGCGTGCGCGGCAGGGAGTGTCACATAATCGAAGCAGTAGTCGCGCACCAGTCGGCGCACGGCGGGCTCATCAAGCTCCGGCGTCGCGGTCATTGCCACCCAGCCGACGTTCGGCATTGCCAGGCAGCCTTCCAGCGCGGCAATGTCGTGAACGTCGAACACGCTCGACAGATCGACCAGTCCGGCCGCCAGCGAGCCATCGTCCACGGCGCGCCGCACGTCTCGAACCGAGCCGATCACCTCGACCTCCCAATCGCGTTCCTCGAAGCTCGCCAATAGTTCTGGCGAAGCGTCGCGCGTGAAATAGATGACACGCCGCGTCATGGCCTTCATTGTCTGCATTGTTTTTGGTTTTCCCGCAGAGCCTGCTCTGAGACGCGTTCTGCTCAGACCTGCGTCACTGCGTTGTTCTTGTTGCCCTGCCGATCATACGCGGCCTCCGTGGCACCGCAATGCGCCCTGACGATATTTGAAGATTCGCTTCGGAACACACGCCGGTCGTGTCGGCGAGGCACATCATCGCCGAACCGATCACGCCATTGAATCGACACCTAGTGCCTCAACTTCCTGAAAAATTTGCGAATCTCGGTTGCGAGCAGATCCGGTTTCTCCATCGCGGCAAAATGGCCGCCGGCCGGCATGTCGCTCCATTGCACCACGTTGAAGGTCCGCTCGAGCCACGTGCGTGGCGGCTGATTGATTTCCTTCGGAAAGCAGGCGAATCCTACCGGCGGCACGACGCGAGCCCCATCGGCGAAACGCATCGGCTGCAGCCGGTTTTCCCAGTACATCTGCATCGACGAGCCGATACTCTGGGTGTACCAGTAAAGCGAAATATTGGTGAGCAGCTCGTCTTTCGAAAACACCCGCTCGACGTCGCCGTCGCAATCGCTCCATGCGCGAAACTTCTCGCCGATCCATGCGGCGAGCCCCACCGGCGAATCGTTCAGCGCCGCCGCCGCGGTCTGCGGTTTCGTGCCGTGCATATGCGCATAGCCGCCTTCGAGCGCGGCCCATTCGTTCTTGTGCCGCAGATAGGCTTCCTCCGCGGGCGTGAGCGGTGTTTGCGCGGCGCCGCTTGCGGGCTCATACGAGCTCGGCAGGAAGTTGAGATGAATGCCATCGACACGTTCATGATGCCTTGCCGCGAGCGCGATCGATACACCCGCGCCGAGGTCGCCGCCCTGGGCGCCAAAGCGTTCATAACCGAGACCCCGCATCAGCGAGGCCCACAGGTCCGCCACCTGAAACGCGGATGTTCCGGCCTCTGTCGGAGCCTGCGAGAACCCGAAGCCGGGCAGCGATGGAACGACGACGTCAAACGCATCGGCCGGATCGCAGCCGAAGGCGGCCGGGTCGCACAGGCGGTCGAGCAACGCGTGGAACTCGAAAAACGATCCGGGCCAGCCATGCGTGACGACGAGCGGATAGCACGCTGGGCCGACCCCGCGCCGATGCACGAAGTGCACGCGCTGTCCGTCGACCTCCGCGAGAAATTGCGGCAGCCGATTCAGCTTGCGCTCGGCTTCGCGCCAATCGAAACGCTCGGCCCAGTACTGCGCGAGTTCGCGTAGCCACGCGGAATCGGCGCCTTGCTGCCACGCGGGCGATGGCGTCGCCGGGGCCCAGCGGGTTGCGCGAATACGCCGGCGAAGATCATCTATGTCGGCGTCAGGCACGGCAATCTGAAACGGCTCTATCTGCATGTCAGTTCATCCGGCACAGCGTGTGGGGGAATAACGGGCGCTTCACATTCGACCTTCGTCGTGCTGACCACGTCCACCCGGCGGCAGCGAAGGCACAAAGCGGGCACGGCAATCCGCATGGTACACAATGAGCGGCCTCGGAGCATGAGGGCGGGACCGCTTCGTCGGCGAGAACAGAAAAGCCCGCAAAATGCGGGCTTTTCTGCTTACCTCTGCACCGGCCGGTTAGAAACGGTGACGGATACCTACGTGCCGACCGCCCGCGAAGTGTCGCGGGTACAGTTCCCGCACAACGCTTCAAGGACGCGGCGCGAGGGTCAGGCTCGGCGCGCCGCCGGGTCCGGCCGGGTCCGGATTGCCGAACGCGGGCAGAGCGCCGTCGGCACGGGCACGGGCGATTTCCGCACGCACCTGTGCACGTGTTATCACCCCGCCTTCTGAATTCGCCGACGTGCCGGCGGCGGGCGTGAGTTGCGGCGCCGATTGCGCCGATTGCGCCGATGCGGCTTGCGCGGTTAGCTCGGCTCGCGGTACGGACTGCGCAGTTGACGCTGGCACGGTCGGCTTCGAGTCAGCCGGCGCGTCGGCCACGTTAGAGACTTCCGCCACCCCAGCGGGAACTGAGGGTAATGCGCGTCCAGTCGCAGGAGCGTCAACGGCACTCGCTGCCCCGCTCAACACGCTGCCCGCGCCAGCCGTAGTCACCGCTGTTTCTGGAACCCGCCTGGTCTTCGCATAACTGGCGGGCACGCGCTTCGGCTGTTCGCGCGTTGCCACGTGACGCTCAGGAAAACGGACCGTGTTGCCGGAAGACAGCGACGCAGAGTGAGCCGGTTTGATCGCTTGCCGCGTCGGCTTGCGCACCTGCACGGCGGCCTGCGCTTGCTGTGCCTGCTCCATGCGTGCCGCGACTTCTCTTTGCAGCGCGCGAACCTGATCGTCGCCCCGATGTGCCGGCCGTACCGCGTCCAGTTGCGCTTGCGCGGCAGCCAGATCGTTGCGCTGCAGACTATGGCGCGCCGCGTCGAGATTCCCGGCAATAGCTGCCGCCGAGCCGCCGGATGTCAGGACGGGTCCCGAACTTACCGAACCGCTGTTCGTGCCGCCGCCTGCGTCGCGAGCCAAAGTGTTTCCGTGCTCGAGACCCAGGTCATCCGCCGGCAGCCAGTTTTTATCCGACTGCGAAATATAAGCCGCGATCCCGAGCGTGCCGACAATCAGGCTCGTGAGAACGATCTTGCTGGGTTCACTAATCATGACGTCTCCCCTCGAATCGTGGACGTACGCGTGCGCGTTCGCGGTATCGCAAACGTGCCCGAATTCATCGGAGGGTTCGTAGCGAATTAATCGATGTCGCCGCAACGACCGCAAGTTCGGGCCGGTACAGGCACGTACGAACAGGAGTGCAAGCTGGATGCGTGCTATGTGCTATTTATAGCCACCAAACGTCGATCTGTCCGCATGTGTCTGGCGTGTTGTCCGAAAAAGCCAGCTTGCTGGCCAGACATTTCCAGGACGATTGTTTGAACTGCGAAGCAATCAGCAGCGAATTTGAATTCAGCGTTTGAATCCGGCGCATGCGGAGAGCCCGGTACAGGCCTACACGAGCGGCCCTTCCGCCTGCTTGCCAC
>Ga0307408_100002685_pt1 | contig 12346 bp, 6 predicted proteins | sample 322Cmetagenome_FD_202116 | JGI IMG/M metagenome (GOLD analysis project Ga0307408, IMG submission 202116) | Maize rhizosphere microbial communities from greenhouse at UC Davis, California, United States - 322HYB-C-3 | ecosystem: Host-associated > Plants > Roots > Rhizosphere > Soil | place: USA... | reverse complement strand
GCTCCAAAAACGGTTTTCCTATGCAGGCATTATCCGGTGGCAAGGGTCAAGTCAAAGCCCCGATCTGGCCGGTATTCCCCCGCCTATTCAAGCGTGTGGCACGAATTGTTCAGCTCTGCTATTGTTTGCGATTTGATAATTATTGCCATAAAGACAGAAATATGAGGACTGAACTCCTGTCCCAGGCGTATGCCGCCCTCGCCCAGTTCGCCAGCGAAAGCCGGCTGTACGAACTCACGCTGGAGAAAGACGAGGATTATGGCTCGGGCGGCCTGATGGTCGAGGCTTTCCTGGCCGATGATTGTCTGCAGGAAATTTCCTTCCGCGACGTCATCGCCCTCTCGACCAGCGCCACCATCGAGCCTTCCAGCCTGCTGGGCCAGCGCGCCAGCTTGCAGGCCAGCCTGGCCGACGGCAGCCGCACCGCCTTCCACGGCTATATCAGCCATGCCGCCATGCTGGGCAGCGAAGGCGGGTTCGCGCGCTATCGCCTGCGCATGTCGTCCTGGCTGTGGCTTGCCACGCAGTCGCGCAACAGCCGCGTATGGCAGGACAAGGGCGTGGCCGACATCGTGGATGAAGTGTTCTCCGGCTTCGCCCCTTACGCAAAATGGCAATGGAGCGACGATGCCCGCTCCCTGCTTGATTCGCTCCCGGTTCGCAGCTACTGCTGCCAGTACCGCGAATCCGACTACGACTTCGTACGCCGACTGCTGACGGAAGAAGGCATCGCCTGGCGCGCCGAAGACGGCGAAGAGGAACAGACACTGGTGCTGTTCGCCGACAGCAGCCAGCAATCGGCCACGCCGGAAGATGCCAGCAGCGCCGCCGGCCAAGGCCTGCGCTATCACGCCGCCCGTGCCGGTGAAGAATTCGACACCATCCAGTCCCTGCAGACCATGCGCCAACTGGTCAGCGGCGCGGTGGCCGTGCTCAGTTATGACTACAAAGCCAAAGCCGCCGTCAGCGCCACTGTTCCCACGCGCGTGAACGACCTTGGCAAGCATGCTTTCCAGCCGGAGAGCTACGATTACCCCGGCCAGTACTTCTACAGCGACAGCTCCGAAGCCGAACGCTACGCCACGCTGCACATGCAACTGCACGAAGCGCGCAGCCAGCAATGCCAGGGCCGATCCACCGTGCGTACGCTGCGCGCAGGCACCCGCTTCACGATGACGCAAGGCGCCCTGCTCTCCAGCGACGACGGCGCAGACTATGTCGCCCTGCGCGTGCTGGGCGTCGGCGTCAACAACCTGCCGATTGCCGCCAAGCGCGGCCTGGCAGAACTGTTCGGCCCTATTCCCGAGCTTCTGGAAGCACTGGCGGAGCAAACGCGCGACCTGCCGGAAGACTTCAGCACCACGGTGGAAAAGGCATCCGCCAGCGGCTATGCCAACAGCTTTGCGGCCTTGGCTGCGGATGTCCCATGGCGCCCGGCGCACCACGGTGGCGAAGGCCGGCAGCACGCCAAGCCAACCGCATTGGGCTCCCAGAGCGCAATTGTGGTCGGCGAAGATGGCCAGGACATGCCCCAGGGCGGCAATGAAATCCATTGCGACCGGCTGGGCCGGGTGCGGATCCGCTTCCACTGGCAGGATTCCGCCGACGCCACATGCTGGGTGCGCGTCGCGCAACGCTCGGCTGGCGGCGGCATGGGCAGCCAATTCCTGCCGCGCATTGGGCAGGAAGTACTGGTGCAATTCATCGAGAACGACATCGACCGCCCGATCATCGTCGGCGCCCTGTACAACGGCCAGGGCGAAAGCGGCATCGCGCCAACGCCTGGCGGCACCACCGCGCAGGAATCATCCGACCACTTCGCCCAGGCCCATGACCACGCCACCTCGGCGCAAGGCAACCTGGTCGGCGGCAATGGCCCGGTATGGCATGGCGCCGGCGGCGGCAGCGGCGCCCACCGCAACGCATCCGCAATGTGGGGTGTGCGCAGCAAGGAGTTTGGCGGCAGCGGCTACAACCAGCTCATGTTCGACGACACCGACAACCAGGGCCGCGTGCAGTTGCGCACCACCCAGGCAGCCACGGAGTTGAACCTGGGCCACCTGGTCCACAACACCGACAACTACCGCGGCAGCCTGCGCGGCCAGGGCGCCGAACTGCGCACCGACGCCTATGGCGCGGTACGCGCCGGCGCAGGCCTGCTGGTTACCAGCTACAAGATCACGCATGGGGCCTCGCAGCGCGAACCGGCTGGAGACAACACCGCAGGCATCGCGATGATGAAGCAGGCCGTCAAGCTGGGCGAAACCTTCAGCGATGTCGCGGTAAAGCATGGCACTGTAGGCCTCTCCTCCCACATGGGCGCACACAAAGCCAATGCCAGCGCGCTCGATGAAAAGGAAGCGCCACTGAAATCGCTGCTGACCGCCGTCTCCGGCATGGTGGGTGACGCCAGCCTCGATGCCGCGCAAGCCGACGCCGGAGAGCGCAACTCCGGCGCTGGAGCGGGCAAGTTGCCGCACAGCGCCGATCCGATTATTGCGATCACCGCCAAGGACGGCCTGTCAATCAGCGCGGCGCGCGACCTGCAAATGGCCGCAGGCGAAACCGCAACCGTGATGAGCGGCGCCGACACGCAACTCGCAACTGGCGGCCAGATGCGCGTGCACACGCAGCAAGCAATCGGCATGCTGGGCGGCGCGGTCAAGCCAGGCGAGCAGGACATCGGCGTGCAGGTCATCGCAGCGCGCGATCCGATCGACGTGCAGGCACAGGCTGGCGCAATGCTGGTGCAGGCGCTTGATGTGATCAATGTAAAAAGTTCCAACGCGCATATCGATTGGGCTGCTGCGAAGAAGATCAGCCTATCCACCGTAGGGGGCGCAAACATCACCATCGATGGCGGCAACATCACAGTGCAGTGCCCGGGCAAGATTGAGATCAAAGCTGGCAAGAAGTCCTTTATCGGCCCGGCAAAAACTGATTATCCGATGCCTCAACTGCCAACCAGTATTTGCAAACCGTGCCTACTGGCCGCACTGCGAAGCGGCAGCCCATTCATCGCACCAGCGGCAGCATGAGGTAGATCATGTATTTCGCAGTCAATCCAACTTCGCCGACGTTACCTGCGCAGATAGCGCAGGAGATTGAATCGTTTCGGACGCAGCATGAAGACGCACCATTTCACGTGATAGCACTTGTTGATGGCGCCTTCGATGAACAGTTCTTCAAGTCTTATCCACAGAGCCGGTGGCCACGTCATTCGCTCTACGCGAACACGTCACTGCAATCCCTTGGGATGGCAGCGCCGCAGCTTACGACCTTCAATGGCCAACCTGGCGGACTCACAAAGTGGCTGGAAAATCTCTTCTCTGAATGCAGTGGAAAACCGATGCTTAGCATCATCGCAAGCGCAATTGATGCCGAATCACTGCAGCAGCACCTCCTCCCATACCTTGTTTGTCGGACTGAAGACACTGTCGAATGGCCTGTGCGCTGGGGGGATTCGCGCATCCTGCCAGCCTTGATGGATACACTGAGTCCAGTCAGGCGCGAGCACCTGCTTAGCCCAATTTATTGCTGGTGGTCGCCGAAGCGACAAGGGAAAAAATTGAAATGGCTCGGCCCCGGCGCAACATCTCCGCTCGCTGCGGAATTCGACAAGCTGCCTATGGATGACGCGACCTTTGCGGCGCTGCTTGAGTTGTCAGAGCCGGATTCGATTTTAAGCAGCATCTACGACACCCAACCAGATGTATTGCATGCTCACGATCCAGTTCAAGCATACGGAGCTGTGTCGCGTCACCTAAAGATCGCGTCTGGACACCGCATTGAAGCTGCGAGAGCCCGGCACCACTTCGGCGTCTTAGCGTTGACTCTTTGGGATGACTTTACAAATCATCCGGCGATGATGGCGGCACTGAGTCGAATTCTGAGCGGGAGCGAATACTTTGAAGAAATTTCAAAGTTGCCAGCAAGCTTCTGGAATGCAGCAGAGAAAAATCGCTCTATACAATCAAACATCAGCTCAAGAAGAATTTTTTAGAGGTCTAAAAATGAGAATGCTATTAGCATTTGGCGCGCTGCTTCTAGCAGCCTGCTCAACCCAGCCCAAAGCTGATAATTCCAGTTATGGTGCGAGTGTAGGCATCGTAAACCATACCGGCAATTTCATATATTCAGCATCTGCAAATGGCGGCGGTGGCGGCCATATGGAGGCCTGGGGGGCCGGCGCAGCGAATGTCTGTTGCGTGATGGTGCCGAAGAAATGGTACCAGGGCATGCAAGTATTAGTACGCTGGGATATGCCTCAGGGTAGCAAACACATCTACAAAGAGAAGCTCGTCGATGTCGAGAAATATGATGAATCAGGTAGCGTCTATATTCACATCTTCCCAAACGATGAAGTCAGGGTTGTAGTCTCAAATTATGACGGCTGGAGTTCTAAGCATCCCATACAGGCCCCTAAGCAACCCGCCTCCCAACGTCCCTAATCACAGTACAAAAATGATCAATGCTACCCCTCTTTCTGCTCCGTTTCCGGTAGCCGAATTTCTTGCCCATACAGCATTGGAGCAGTCCAAAATATCTGAAAAAATCGTTCGCAACAATAGCGGACCTTGCTCCATCCCAATTCATGTTGCGATCTTTTTTGACGGAACAAATAACAATCTGTACAGAGATAAAGATGGCGTACGCGTAGGCGTTCCAGATACAAAAGGGAATCCAACAGCGATCAGCAAAAAACCAGTAGACAAGGAGAGCGCAGACCACAGTAACATTGCTCGCCTTTTCCTCGCATTTCCGGGCAACAAAGTTCAGGAAGGTAAACTCGCCTACTATATTCCAGGGCCCGGTACACCATTTCCCCAGATCGGCGAGAAAACTGAAACGCAGGAAGGAAAGGCCTTTGCGAAGGGAGGGCAGCCTCGGATTCTATGGGGATTACTGCAGACATTGAATGCTGTCTCCCGAGTTATCGATGACGGTCGATTACTTTATAAAGATGAAGAGGCCGGCGAGTTAGTTCGTCAGTATGACGATAAAGTTGGCACCACAACGCGCAATGATTACGACGAGGACGTGCACATTACGCACAAAAGTTGGTTTGCCGAGCACATCGACAAGCTAGCAACGAAGTTGGCGAGCACGCCAAAACCGACGATTCCCTCACTGACTTTATCAGTATTTGGTTTTTCTCGAGGGGCAGCTGAAGCAGCAGCGTTTTGCCATATGTTTGACGAGATTTTGGTCAACGGGAAATTGGCAGGCATTCCGGCGGAAATCTGTTTCTTAGGCGTATTCGATACAGTTGCATCGGTCGGTGGCTCCGCGTCAGTCGCGCTGACGTTGCCTGTGCCAGGTGTCATTTTTGACGGCCACTGGTCGTGGGCAAACCGCATCCTAAAGCCGCTCCCATCTTCAGTGAAAGCTGGAAGGCATTTCATCGCGAGCCAAGAGGTGCGGATGAATTTTCCAGTAACACGATTGAGCGCGCAAAGTGGCGATTTCCAGGAAGTGTATTTCCCGGGAATGCACTCCGATGTCGGTGGCGGTTATGGTCCTGGCGACTTTGGAAAGGGACGGGGTTCACAAAGCTCCCTCGTTTCGCAAATACCACTCGTACATATGTTCAAAGCCGCTCGGCTTGCCGGCGTCCCACTGACTCCATATAGTGAACTCGACCAGTCTGTAAAGGATGACTTTGCCATCAATGTAGAGCTGGCGTCAGCCTGGAATGCATATACTGCCGCGCTTGGAGAGAATGGAGATATCCTGCTTAAGCACATGGAACTGTACTATCGGTGGCGTGCAGCACGACTTAACACCCTTGAGCAAACCGAAAGCTTTAAGGCCGCTAGCGTACAAGCGCAGCAAGACATGCGTGATGCGAACCGCATGCTGACTGGTGACTTGGAAGTACTTAACTATCGCAAAACCGTAGAACCTCGGATGGCAGGTGACAGCGTCTCAGACGAGCGATATTCCACTCGAGATCAGGGCCGCATCAACCAGTGGCATCTGAACCGAGCAATTATGCGGAAACGCCTAGACGACTGGGAGGAATGGGCGCTCGATCTCTTCCAAAAACCACAGCCACTCCCACAAGAAGTCATGCGCTTCTTTGACGACTACATTCACGACTCCTTCGCTGGGTTCTATATGGCTGGTGAGGTGACCGAATATGATAAGCGCGTAAAAATCGCGCAAGTTACCAAGCAAGACCGTCGTCGTCTGGAGGGCTTTGATCTAAAAGTGTACGATCTGGCAAAAAAAACAGAGGCAGCCGTCAACAAAAAGAAAGCAGGTGAAGCGCTCACCGATGAAGAACAAAGGTTAGCTGATGAGGCGGAATATGGAACGCCTTATCCGATCATGACTGACGCAGACACTAAGGATATGCGCAGCCCGATGATCACGACTCAGACAGCGACACGTCGCGAGGGGGGCGGATACATCATCCTGCGCGGGTATTATCCGCACAAAGGCTTCTTCCTCAGAAAGAGCAAGTATGACGACGAACTGCACAGGATGCCGCGAACTGGCGCCGCGGTAGAGAAGGCCGAGGCAGGCGAAGAAACACTTGAACTCGCATGGAGCGATGATCTGCTGGCAGATATGTTCCTCATCGCATCGCGTGAAGCAGAATCAAATTTGGAGAAAAGCGACCGAATGGAGAATGCAATAGCGTGAGTGTTCCTTGTTTGCAGACTTCTCGCATACCGCTTCTTCTAGCCATAACGATTTCCTTTGGCGCACAGGCGGCCCCATCTAACGACTGGAGGCTTGAATGCGTTGGCCGGTCTAGCGTCGCGTTGCCACCAGATGTAGAGATGGCCGCACTCTCATATGACAGCTTTGTCGAAGAAATTGGCGGAGGCTCGCGGCTTTCGGTATCGCAATTTAAGGATGGGCAACGCGCCGGTTGGAGTCAGATCTCGTATCTTAATGGATTGATTCTTGTCTCCAATGAGCTGGACGCAAGGCAAGTTGCAGACCTGCGCTCGCTGTTTATGAAGCAGCCGGAGCTCAAGCGCGAGCAACTGAAAAAGCGCGACACAGCGAAGAGTCGAGCGACAGTTGTGTCGGACGTAGAGTTGAGCTCACCTCAAGTAATGTCGTGGGGTTATGCTTCGCACACGTTATATCTCCATCAATTGCAGAATCACTTCCTGACAACCGGGTTTACAAATGACAGCGAGACGAGTTCAGCATCTGATGAAACATTTGACCTGTTTGCAAAGAACGTCACCTATCGTCAGCTATTCTCTATCCCCCGCGGGAATGGTGTATGCCTACCCTATGCGTTTATTAGTGACAAGGGACGAGAGCCTAGGGATATTTCAATTTCATATCGGATCAAGTCCCATCCCGACGTAATGATTGTCTTGACCGACGCGAACGCCGAGGAACTCGACGACTCTACGACCTCCAGCCAAACGCCGGAAGATGAGATCAACGACTTTTGGTCTCAGTACGAGGTTAAGCACCTCTCAAAGGGTTTTGCATTTGGCGCCGCACTGCTCACCGTACTTGGCTGCAAACCGGGCATCGCTGTTAGTGGTGAATGGAAAGACGAATGCGTGGGCCGCTCGATGTTTCAATTACCTCCGGACGTGGAAGTCGCGGCCCATGCTTACCGCGAGGTTGCGGATGAGATGCAAGGCGGGAACGGCCTGTCCGAGCCCCAGCTCCCTGACGGGCAAAACGCTGGGTGGAGCAGGTTCGGTTACACCGGCTTTTATTTGATCTCGAATCCGCTGAGTGCGACCGAGATTAAAGACGTACGCACTAGATTCATGAAAGCAAAAAGTGCGTTGAAAGACAGGCTCTCGAATGGCAAACCAAGCGCTGAAGAGAAGATAGTTGACATCGGCACTGCAAAAGGAAATCTGGCATGGAGCTCACAGAGCAACGTGAGGTTTCTCCTTCAACTGAACGATCACTTGATTTCTGGCAGATTCGGTTACCCAGAAAAATCCAAGGCCGAGAATATTGAACTCTTCAAGTCATTCGCCGAAAGGGTAGTGCCGCGCCCTATGTTTTCGATTCCAAACGAACCCGGCGTTTGCTTACCTTACTCGTTCATCAGGGACGATGGGCGACATCTGAGGGATGTTTCAGCGACCTATCGCAGCAAAGCATATCCGGATGTTTCGATAATCATCCAAGATTCGACGCCGTCCGAGTCACCTTCTTCGCCGTCGAACGCCAAGGCCCAATCCCAATTCGTTCTTAACGAGTTCTGGTCTCAGTATGAACATAGCGAGACCGGTAGAAAAGTCAGCGCAGCGTGGGGGCCCCGTACGACACAGGCTGTCAGAATCGATGGCCGTAAAGGGCTGTCAACATTCGTAAAGATCGTGCGAGTGGATGGCAGTATTGACTACGCCTATTCGGCACACGTTTCCGGGGGAACGGAAACACCTGATTTGACTCTTCACGTAATTCGAGAGGCAAACAGCGCGCAAGCTCGAGGAACAACGTCAACCGGGCAAAAAGAGCTTCTCGAATTAGCACAGCGAATTGTGGCTACCATTCGGAGACGCTGAGTTTCTAACCCAAAGTGCATGTGATCAGAGAGATTTGAATACCGAAGATAAATCCAAGCGCGCAGTTTGGAAAGCGGCCCTCTTTTGGTCACACGGCGTCGGCCACCTGGGCTGCCTGCAAAGGCTGCGGACGCCCTACCCCATACCCTTGGGCGAAATCGACGCCCATCGCACGCAGGCAGGCCAGCACCGCGTCATCCTCGACGAATTCTGCAATGGTCTGCTTGCCCATCACATGGGCGATCTGGTTGATCGATTCAACCATGGCGCGCTCGGTCGGGCTGTGCAGGATGCCTTTGATGAAGCTGCCGTCGATCTTCACGTAATCGACCGGCAGGTGCTTCAGGTAGGCGAAGGACGACATGCCGGCGCCGAAGTCATCGAGTGCGAAGCGGGCGCCTTGCGCCTGCAGGTCCTGGATCAGGGTCGCTGCCTGGGCCAGGTTAGCCACGGCTACCGTTTCCGTGATTTCGAAACACACATCTTCCAGCGCTACGCCGGTAATGCGCTGCTGTTCCAGCACGAATTCCAGCAAACCTTCGTCGCACACTGATGCGCCGGACAGGTTGATGGCCCAGCTGGTGCCTGGCGGTTGTTGCGCCAACGCTTCGAAGGCGTGGCGAATCACCCAGCGATCAAGCAGCGGCATCAGGTCGTAGCGTTCCGCCGCGGGGATGAAGGCCATCGGCGGCACCAGGCCGCCCTGTTCGTCCAGCATGCGCACCAGGACTTCGGCGTGGGCGCGGCCGCCCCTCAGCGGCGCAATGGTTTGCAGGTGCAGGCAGAATCGGTCATTTTCCAGCGCGGCGCGGATGCGCGACACGGCTTCCATTTCGGTTTGCCGCACCGAGAGTTCGGCATCGTCGTCGCTGTACAGGTGGATGCGGTTGCGGCCCTTCTCTTTCGCCATATAGCACGCTGCGTCGGCAGCCTTCATTACTTCTTTCAGGCTGTTGCTGCGGCTATCGAGCAGCACCAGACCGATGCTGACGCCGATGCGGTAGCTGCGCACGCCCCAGGCGAAGTGCAGGTCAACCACGGCCTTGCGCACTTTCTCCGCGACGCGCAAGGCGTCGTCGTGGCTGCACTGCGTCAGCATGATGCCGAATTCGTCGCCGCCCAGGCGGCCGACGATGTCGCGTTCGCGCAGTGTGGATTGCAGGAGCTGGCTCACCTGCTTGATCAACTCGTCACCTGCCGCGTGGCCGCTGGTGTCATTGATGATCTTGAAGCGGTCAAGGTCAAGATACAGCACGGCGTGTTCGCCGCCGCTGCCTTGACGCAGAGCCGCCAGCAGTTCGCGCAGGCGGCGTTCGAATTCGCGCCGGTTCAGGATGTCGGTCAGGTCGTCGTGCGTGGCCTGGTAGCTCAGTTGCGCCGCATGGCGGCGCGCTTCGCTGGCGTCGTGCAGCACGATGACCTGGCCGATGGCGGTGCCATCGGGTGCGTGAATTGGCGCTTCCGAACGGTCGACCGGCAGCATCGAGCCATCGCTTGCCAGCAAGTGCAACGCACCGCTCTCGCCTTCCAGCTTGCACACTTCATCCAGCGGGCGTCCCAGCATTTCGGCGCCGGAAATGCCCAGCATCTGTTCGGCGTTGCGGTTGCTGTAGCTGATGCGCTGCTCGCGGTCGGTGGTGATGACGGCGTCGGCAATCGAACCGAGGGTCACCTGCACCAGTTCTTTTTCGGCGAAGGCTTCCGCCTCGCTTTGGCGCAGCTGCTGCAACAGGCGTTCGCGGCGGGCGAAGGAGCGGCGCAGGTAGCTGTGGCCGCTCCACGCCAACAGCACTGCCGCCAGCACCAGCACAGCCAGCAAAGCATTCGAGACCTGGCGCGCGGCATCGTTGATGGCGGCGGCAAAGCCGATGGCAAGCGGAGTCAGGCGGCGGTCGATCTCCTGGATCTCCAGCAGCACGGCTGGTGCGCGGCGGGCGGCAGGCTCCATGGCGTGCACATGCTCGCCCAGCTCGCGCAGGCGCAGCAGGTGCTGGTCGCTGTGCTCCCAGTAGCTGATGGCGCGGGCCATCAGGTAGATATCCTTGAAATTGCGGTACAGCCAGACCATGCCGCGCACGTCTTCTTCGGCATTGCGGCCGCCGAGGAAGCCCTCGCGCACCACCTCCCGGTCCATCTGTTCCTTGTCCATTTCGCGCCGCGCGCGCATGTCCGACAGCGGCACTGCCAGTTCGGACTGGAATTGGGCGTAATCCTGTTCGTCAGCGGTGACGAGGTAGCGCTGCAGGGAGGCGATGGCCGCTTTCTGGCCTTTGGACCAATGGCTTTCGCCGCCGACGTAGGCACGCAGCGTGGCGGCAATCGACAGGCTGAACACCGCCACCAGAGTGAGCGCAGCCACGGCCAACACAAACGGCAGGACTACGGTGGCGTAACGTTCCTCGGGGCGAGCCATAAACTTGCACTGCTGGGATGAAAAGTCCCATGATGGGGAATCCCGGCCCAGCTTGCAATAGGGCAAATGTCATGCGTTGCCCAATGGTAACAGAATTAACGCAATATTAATTCAACGCCAAGATTTGGGTGGCCTTGGCGGCATTGTTTTCGGCATTTTTCAGCAGGCTCATCTGCGTTTCGAAGGAACGGGCCAAGGTGATCATATTGACCATGGCGTCGATCGGGTTGACGTTGCTGCCTTCCAGCGTGCCGTCGGCCAGCCGTACATTCTGGTCCGGATCGGCCGGCAGGCCGCTTTGCTGGCGGAACAAACCGTCGTCGCCACGCACCAGGCCCTTGACGTCGGGGTTAACCAGCTTGATGCGGCCCAGCACATTCGATGGGCCGGGCTGGGTCTGGGTGGTGTCGATCGCCGACACCGTGCCGTCGGCGGCAATCGCCACCTGGGCGTCGGGCGGGATCGCGATCGGGCCGTTCTCGCCTACCAGGGTCAGCCCGGCTGACGTCTGCAGCATGCCGTTTTCGCTGACCTTCAGGCTGCCGTTGCGGGTGTAGGCTTCCGAACCGTCGGTCGATTGCACGGCGATGAAGCCGTCGCCGCGCAAGGCCACGTCCAGCGCCCGCCCCGTGGTCTGCATCGCGCCGGCACGGAAGTCCGAACCGACCGTGTTGTCGACCACGAAGGTACGGGTCGGCAGGCCTTCCGCCACCACTGGCACGGCGCGGAAGGAGTCGAGCTGGGCGCGGAAGCCGGTCGTGGTTGCATTGGCCAGGTTGTTCGATGTGGTGGCCTGCTGCTCCAGGATGTGGCGCGCGCCTGTGGCGGCGGTGTAGACAAGGCGGTCCATCGCTTGCTCGCTTTATCCGATTAACGCAGGTTGACCAGGGTTTGCAGCACCGAGTCCTGGGTCTTGATGGTCTGCGCATTGGCCTGGTAGACGCGCTGCGCGGTGATCATGTCGACCAGCTCCTTGGTCAGGTCCACGTTGGACGATTCGACCGAGGAGGAGCGCAGCTGGCCCAGGTTGCCCTCGCCAGGCGTGCCGACTTGCGGTGCGCCGGAGGCCGAGCTTTCCGCCCACACGTTGTTACCAAGCGGGATCAGGCCGTCCGGGCTGGCGAAGTTGGCCAGCACGAACTGCGCCAGTGGACGCGACTTGCCGTTGCTGTACTGGCCGATGATGGTGCCGCTGGCATCGGTCGAGAAGCGCTGCAGGCTGCCCGAGGAGTAGCCGTTCTGGGTCGACTCCTTTTCGCTGGTCGGCGAGCCGTACTGCGTGGTGCCGACGAAATTGGTGGTAATCGTCATCGTCAGGTCGGCGCCGTTGTCCGGGAAGATCGGCAGGTCGATCGAGAACGGCAAGGTCTGCGGCGGCGTCAGCAGCGCCATGCGGGCCGCGCTCAGCTGGCCGTTGGTGTCG
>Ga0307408_100002684_pt1 | contig 12346 bp, 13 predicted proteins | sample 322Cmetagenome_FD_202116 | JGI IMG/M metagenome (GOLD analysis project Ga0307408, IMG submission 202116) | Maize rhizosphere microbial communities from greenhouse at UC Davis, California, United States - 322HYB-C-3 | ecosystem: Host-associated > Plants > Roots > Rhizosphere > Soil | place... | reverse complement strand
TGGATGAAACCCAGGCACCCGACGCCCCCATGGCTTTGTTCAGGCTCTGGATGCAACAGGCCCGCGACACCGAAAGTCCACCCGTGGAAGCCAACGCCATGGCCCTGGCGACGGTGGACGAGCAGGGTCGGCCGCATTGCCGGATCCTGTTGCTCAAGGGGTTCAGCGATGAGGGCTTCTCTTTTTTTGGCAACTACCAAAGTGGCAAGGGCCAGAACCTGGCGGCCAATCCCTGGGCGGCCATGACGTTTTTCTGGCCGGGGCTGGAGCGGCAAGTCCGCATCGAAGGGCCGGTCGACAAACTCGATCCAGCGTTGTCGGATGCCTATTTCGAATCCCGTTCCGTCGCCAGTCGCCTGGGTGCCTGCGCCTCGCCACAAAGCCGACCACTGGAGGACAGGGCTGCGCTCGAGTCCTTGCTGACGCAAACCGAAAAACGCTTTGCCGATCAACCCGTGCGGCGCCCCGATCATTGGGGAGGCTATTGCCTGCGGCCCGAACGGATGGAGTTCTGGCAGGGTCGTGCCGACCGTTTGCATGACCGTCTTGACTACCGCCTGCAGGATGGCGCCTGGCAGCGCAGCCGCCTGGCGCCCTGACGCCAAGGGAGGTACCTCCAAGGAGGAATAGGCCCGGCCACGATTGCGGTTCAGGCTGGGCCATCTTTTCTGACAGGACGGCTGATCATGGCCCATCTGACGCAACGCCTCTTCCAACCGCTGAACATTGCGGTCCTCACCATCAGCGACACCCGCACCTTTGACACCGACACCTCGGGCCAGACCCTGGCGGACTTGCTGCAAACCGCTGGGCACGCGCTCATCGACCGCGGGCTGGTGAAGGACGATATCTACCAGATCCGCGCCCAGGTCTCCCAATGGATTGCCGACCCCAAGGTCCAGGTGGTGTTGATGACCGGCGGCACCGGATTCACCCCGCGGGACAACACGCCCCAGGCGGTGGCGCCGTTACTGGACAAACAGGTGGATGGTTTTGGCGAGTTGTTCCGCCAGGTGTCGCTGGCGGAGATCGGCATGTCCACCCTGCAATCGCGTGCCTTGGCGGGCATGAGCAACGGTGTGCTGGTGTGTTGCCTGCCGGGTTCGCCGGGGGCATGTCGGACCGGTTGGGAGCAGATCCTGGCCGGGCAATTGGACAGCCGCACCGGTCCGTGCAATTTCACCCCACACCTCAAGCCCCAGGACGGTATCGCCCCGACGGCGTGCGAGACGCGCTCGTGAGCGGCGGGGTGTGCGACAGCGGCGTGCTGATGCCGGTGGATGAAGCGATCCGGCATCTGCTCGACCAGGCGCCGCCGCCACCGCCGGTGCAACGGGTCGGCCTGGGCCAGGCCCTGGCGCGTGTGTTGGCTGCTGACATCATTTGCCCGATGAACCTGCCGGCCTGGGACAACAGCGCGATGGACGGCTATGCCCTTCGGGCTACCGATCTGCCGGTGGAAGGCGGCTACCTGCTGTTGGCGGGGCGCATCGCCGCCGGTGACCAGCCGGGCGAACTGTTGCAGGCTGGACAGGCCGTACGGATTTTTACCGGCGCGCCGATGCCACCAGGCGCCGACACGGTGGTGCCACAGGAAAGCTGTCGCGTCGAGGGCGAGCGAGTCTGGTTGCCGTCGGTCAACGGCGGTGACCATGTGCGCAGGGAAGGCGAGGAGCTGCGTCGAGGTGATCGGCTGCTCGAAGCCGGCACGCGCTTGCGCGCCCAGGAGTTGGGTTTGCTCGCCGGTGCCGGTGTCGGCCAGGTGGATGTCTATCGACCCTTGCAAGTGGGCTTGCTCAGCAGTGGCGATGAGCTGCGCGAACCGGGCGAACCACTGGCGCCAGGGCAGATCTACAACAGCAATCGCCACAGCCTCGCCGCGCTGTTGCGCGGTTGGGGTGTCGAGGTGCACGACTTCGGGGTCATGCCCGACCAGCTATTGGCCAGTCGACAAGCGTTGCGCCTGGCCGCGGCCGAATGCGATGTGCTGATTACCTCGGGTGGTGTCTCGGTGGGTGAAGAAGATCACCTCAAGCACGCCATCGAAACCTTGGGCAGCATTGACCTCTGGCGCCTGGCGATCCAGCCGGGCAAGCCCCTGGCCTTTGGCGATGTGGAGGGCAAGCCTTGGATCGGGCTGCCGGGCAACCCGTCGGCGGCGTTGATTACCGCGCTGATCGTTGTGCGGCCGTTCCTGTTCAGGGCCCAGGGCATGGGCGATGTCCTGCCGGTGCCGTTGCAGGTGCCGGCCGGATTCGACTGGCTCAAGCGCAACCGGCGCCGGCAATACCTGCGAGCCCGATTGGTTGCCGGCATCGACGGCCAACTGCGTGTCGAACTGCATCCCCAGCAAAGTTCAGCGATGCTGACCGCCGCTTGTTGGGCCGATGGCTTGGCTGTGGTCGAGCGGGAGGCGCTGGTGCACAAGCACGACCGGGTGCTGTATCTGCCGTTCGCGAGCCTGATGCATTGACGGCAATTGATTGCCGTCAAGGTCGCCGCCGGTTGGCTGGCTAGACTGGCGGCGCCCTTAGTTTTCTCACGAGGTTGCCCCATGCAACTGGTTTGCCCGGCAGGGAATCTGCCTGCCCTCAAAGCGGCGGTGCGCCAAGGCGCCGATGCCGTCTATGTCGGCTTTCGCGATGACACCAATGCCCGGCACTTCGCCGGGCTGAACATGGACGACAAACAGTTCGACGCGGCTGTCGCGCATATCCGCCAGCACCAACGCAAGCTCTACGTGGCGGTCAATACCTACCCGCAACCCAAGGGCTGGGAGCGCTGGCAACGGGCCGTGGACCGTGCCGCCGACTTTGGCGTGGACGCCCTGATCGCCGCCGACCCCGGCGTGCTCAGCTACGCCAGCCAGCGCCATCCTCGGTTGGCGCTGCACCTTTCCGTACAGGGCTCGGCCACCCACGCAGCCGCCCTGGCTTTCTACGCCCAGCGCTATGACATCCGCCGTGCGGTACTGCCGCGGGTGCTGTCCCTGGCTCAAGTGCGACAGGTGGCAGCGGGCAGCCCGGTGCCGATCGAAGTCTTCGGTTTCGGCAGCCTGTGCATCATGGCCGAGGGCCGTTGCCATTTGTCTTCCTACATCACTGGCGAATCGCCGAACCTGTGCGGCGTCTGTTCGCCCGCCAAGGCCGTACGCTGGAGCGAAGACGCCCAAGGCTTGAGCGCGCGCTTGAGCGAAGTGCTGATCGACCGCTACACCCCTGAAGAATCGGCCGGTTATCCGACCCTGTGCAAAGGCCGCTTCCTGGTCGGTGGCAAGCGCTTCCACGCCCTGGAAGAACCCACCAGCCTCGACACCCTCGACCTGCTGCCGGAACTGACGGCCATCGGCGTCGAAGCGGTGAAGATCGAGGGTCGCCAACGCAGCCCGGCCTACGTCGAGCAAGTGACCCGGGTCTGGCGCGCCGCGCTGGATGCCCACCAGGCCGCGCCGCAACGGTTCCGCGTGCGGGAAGAATGGCGCCAGGTGCTGGCCGGTTTGTCCGAAGGCAGCCAGACCACCCTGGGTGCCTACCATCGATCATGGCAATGAAGGAGGCCAGATGAAACTCAGCCTGGGACCGGTCCTGTTCTACTGGGACAAAGCGCAACTGGGAAATTTCTACGCCGAGATGTCGGCCTTGCCGCTGGACGTGATTTACCTGGGAGAAACCGTGTGTTCGAAGCGCCGGGCGTTTTCCCTGGACCAATGGCTGGGCCTGGGACGCGAGCTGCAAACCTGTAGCCAGGCGCAGATTGTGCTGTCGAGCCTGACGCTGATCGAAGCGGCCTCGGAGCTTTCCTCGCTGCGACGCCTGTGTGACAACGGCCAGTTGTTGGTGGAAGCCAATGACATGGGCGCGGTGCAATTCATGGCCGAACGTAAGCTGCCCTTTGTCGGCGGCCCGGCGTTGAACCTGTACAACGGCCACGCCCTGGCACAACTGCTCGACAGCGGCATGATCCGCTGGGTGCCGCCCGTGGAGTGCTCGGCGGCGCTGATCGGCGATGTGCTGGAGCAGGTGCGGGACATGGACCGTGAGGTGCCTGAAGTAGAGATTTTTTCCTATGGTCATCTGCCCTTGGCGTACTCGGCGCGCTGCTTTACCGCCCGGGCGGAAAACCGGCCCAAGGACGACTGTCAGTTCTGCTGCATCAACTACCCCGACGGCCTGGCGTTGAGCAGTCAGGAAGGCCAACAGTTGTTCACTCTCAACGGCATCCAGACGATGTCCGGCGAGGTCACCAACCTGCTGGCCGATTACACCGCGCTGCAGGCCTGTGGTGCCGACGTCCTGCGCCTGAGTCCGCGCGCCCAGGGCATGGCCGAGGTGGTGACGGCTTTCGACAAGGTTCGCCAGGGCGAAGCGCCGCCGTTGTCCGTGGAAGGATGCAATGGTTACTGGCACGGTCATGCCGGCATGTTGAAGGTAGAGGAGGCGGGCCTGTGTTGAGTCCGAAGAAGTGGGTGCTCAAAGGTGCCGATCGCTTGCTGCCGCTGGTGGGCAAGGTGCCGTTCGTGGTGCAGCGACTGGCGTTGCAGCAGGCGCTCAATCGCTGCCTGGCCGAGCCGCTGCGCGACGGTGGTTTCGAGGTGCTGCGTGGGCGCTGGTTGTGCCTGCGGGTGCCTGACCTGAAACTTTGCTGGTACCTGACCCTGGCGCGGGATGGATTGCGCATCGCCGAACGGGCCGAGGCCCAGGTCACCATCAGCGGCAACTGGCGTGAGTTCCTGTTGTTGGCCAGTCGACAGGAAGACCCGGACACGTTGTTTTTTCGTCGTCGGTTGGTGATTGAAGGGGATACCGAGTTGGGGCTGGCGTTGAAGAACTTGATCGACAGTCTTGATCCGGAGGTTTTGCCGCCGTGGCTTTGGCGCAATCTGGAAAGGGCGGGGAAGGGGTTGGCGGCGGTCTGAGAGGTTGAGTTGCTGTGGTAATCGTCAGATCAAGTCTGAGTCTCTACGCCCAAGGGAAGTGCTCGTTGACAATCGGACTAGCGCTCGTCGAAAACCTTCCACTTTGGACACGTCTCCCCGGGTTCTATGGGTAATGACGCCATAGGCGTAAGGGAATAAACCCTCCAGCCAGTCTCGCGGGTGAATCTCGACGCTGTTCTCCAGTGTCGCGACAACCCAGTCGGGGAGCCATGACATATCGCGGTCCGAGAAATTGACCTCGCCTGCGATCAGCAACGCCAGCGTGGTACGCAGCGACGATTTTTCTTTCAATAATCTCTCTTGCAGCGCTTGGCAAGCGTCGGGGGCATCCAGTAACACACGAAGATCGTTGGGCTTGCTCAGCTTCAGCGAGGCCGGAAGTAGCGCAGACAACGCGGGTAATGAGTCCATCCAGCGTTTTTGCACCTCCAGATCAATCCCTACGAAGTCCAGCGCTGGGGGCACAAGCGGCGCGTGACGGATAACCGTGGGCGTCAGGTAACGCAGGCGAAGGCTCATGATGTCCATAAAGAGCCGGTCACTGGCGCATAAAAATTCCACGGCAGGTGCGGCGCCCATTACGGTTGATGGCGGTGGGCCGATAATGAACGTCGCATTGCGTCGATGGGGCAGGTGATGAATGTCGCCCCAGCTGTCGTTCAGGCAGTGGGCGAGCCAAGCCTGGGGCGTAGGGCCGTTGAACGGGTCCAGATTCATGGGAACGCCAAAACCGTTGAACACCACGTGACCGAGGGGATTGAGGCGGCTCTTCAATAGTTGGTGGAATCCGTGATCAAACACGATCGGGGCATACGCGCTCTCGGTGTAGAGGTCGACAATAATGACGTCGTACCGGTCGGGAGTGATGACCAGGAAGTGCCCGGCATCGGCGACCACGCTGTCGAAGTCGACATGCGCTGCAAGTCGGTTCCGGTTGTCGAGGCTGCGTACGAGAGCCGTCTCGTCCAAATCAACGGCCAACAGGCTCGCAACTCTGGTGCTGGCTGCGATCGGCGCCAACGCCACACCGTCCGATAGCCCCAGCATCAGAACCGAGACTCGATCCTTGGACGGATCCCCCAGAAAACCGGTACAGCCCATGTCGTCATAATATTGGCCGCAGAAGATCGATTCATGTCGAGCAGATTCAGGTCGATCCTTGAAGTCCGGCATGGTTAAAGGCAACTCCGTTTGTAAGAGACTGGGGTAGGGCGAGGCACGTCAGTGCGCAAACGCTTTAGGGTATTTGTCCAGATAGGCATCATTGAGCTGCGTATCCTGGGAACGCATGAAAGTTTTGAAGTCAGGTACCAGAAAGACCAGCAGAGACAACAGCAGCACCATGACGCCCAGCAGCGTGATTGTCAGTGCGACCCCCAGATAGGCGATCAGGGCGTTCATCGCGAAACTGCCCAAGGGGCTGGCCGCCGCAGACAGAAATGAAACTGTGGCAAAAATCCGATTGCGATGCAGCTTTGGCGTTGCCAGCAACCTCACAGCGGAGGTGGGGATGTTAATCAACATCAGCCCAACGCCGCCGCAGAAAAAGGCTGCGGGCACGATGAACGACGATGAAACGGTCCCGACCACCACTAGGTTGCACCCCAGTAATGCGAAACCAGCGGACACGCACATGTCACGGGGGACCCGGTCGGATAACCAGCCGATGATCTTGTAACTGCCCGCCAGAATGCCCAGCCCGAAGCACGAATCCAGAAGACCGATGTAAGTGACCGGGTACTGGATGACGTCTTTTACATACAGTGGGATCAGGATGGTGAAGAACGGAAACAGGGCAAAGTTGATCAGCATTGCGATGATGGCCAGGTAAAATTCAACTTTCACTCCATAAACCACTTTGAAGCCGGAATAGATCATGCTGAAGCCGCTGGCACCCGGGGCTTTTTCGCCTTGGCCAGTGGCACCGATGGGGCTCGGGATGGTCGCGATCAACGCCACGGCGATGAGAATCGCAAAAAAATCGGCGGCAAAGGCGAACGTGATACCGAACCCGTAAATCAACCCGCTGGCCAATACCGGCCCCAGCAGAATGGAAAAGGACGACATCACGCTTTTGGTCCGAAAGGCCAGGGAGACTTTATCGTCGTCTGCAAACAAAGGAATGATCGACGCCTGGAGAGGGTCGCGTACGCCGACAATCGCACTGCTGATCATCATCAGCGCGCCAACCGTCCAGGGGTTGAACGACCCCGTGGCGGACAGCACCACCATCAACAGCGCTGCTAGCAGGCTGATCCATGAGGCCAGCTTGATGATCAGGATTTTGTTGTATTTGTCCCCCAGCCATCCCAGCAGGGGTTTGGCTAACACCTCCGCCGCGATGGAACAGGCAATCATGTTGGCGAAATAGAGCGCGGAGCCTGTTTCCTGCAAGGCCCACCAGGCCACTGCCAGTTGATTGCACCGCCCGCCCAAAACCATCAACAAAAAGCTGAATTGCACTTTCAGAAGACGCCGGTCGATGCCGGGAAAGCCCCACGTAATGCCTGAAAAATTTACATTCATTGACGTACCTTTGATCCGGATAAGGTAGCTGCGCAATCAGGGGTGTTCAAAAAAAGAAGAGGTACGTTCATTAGGGTAAATCTCCAGATACCGCTCGATGCCACCCTCAAGGCTATAGAGTTCTGCTTCCTGACTGACGGTACGAATTGCCAGAAGGGCCGCCTTGCTCCTGATGCCGGATTTGCAATAGAAAACGATACGGCGGGCGGTATCGAGTTCATCCTGGCGCTTGATGATGTCTTTGAGCGGAATCGGTCTGCCGCCTAGCGAACCTTGCTGATGCTCGCTGACATCGCGCACATCAACCAATTGAAATGGGGCTTGTGTCGCTATCCAGTCATGCAGGGTGTCGGGTGATAGCCAGTCGCTATCGCGCCACGCAGGCGTGGTTGTAGCGCCAAGCGTTCTCGCAGGGGGACGGTCCCGTGTTTTTTTGTTGATGTTCAATAGGTGGAAGGTGTTGTCCAGGCAGTCGATAGACAACAATTGCCCGCTCAATGGCTCCCCGGCACGGAGGATGAGCTTGAGTACCTCATTGGCCTGAAAGCAACCGAGCAAGCCAGGTATAACGCCAAGAACACCCGCTTCCGAGCAATTTTGCGTCAAGTGCGGTGGCGGCGGTGTTTCGAACAGATCCCGGAAGCACGGCCCCCGTTGTTGGGTGTGCTGATTGTAATAATTGAATACCGACACCTGCCCCTCGAATTGACTGATCGACGCATAGACCATCGGTTTCTCACACTCGATACAGGCGTCACTGATGAGGTATTTAGCGCCGAAGTTATCAGTAGCGTCGACGATGATGTCGTATTCGGCTAGCAGCGACAGGACGTTGTCCGAGTTCAGCGTCGTGGCAGCGGTGTGGACGACGATGTTGGGGTTCAACTGGTTGATGCGACGTTTGGCTGCCGAGACTTTCAGGTCGCCTACATCGGCATTCGCATAGAGAATTTGTCGATGCAGATTGCTCACGTCGACAATATCGTTATCAACGATGCCGATCGTCCCGACGCCCGCACCTGCCAAGTATAGAAGTATCGGGCAGCCCAGTCCCCCGGCGCCGACCACCAGCACTTTACTGTCTTTGAGACGTTGCTGCCCCTGAGCGCCGACCTCGCTGAGGATGATTTGGCGGGCGTAACGGGAGGTATCCGTTTTGAGGTTGCAATGCATGTCAGCCACCTGCCACTGCGTTGATCAGGATCAATTGCGCATTGCTGTCCAGGGGGCAATGACGGTCATGCTCGTTGGTCACGGGCATGCCGTCGACGAACAACCCCACGAACGGCAGCGGGTACAGATCCTCAGAGAAGACCGGGCCAATCAGATCGGGAAATCGTGCGGTTAGATTGTTCAGCACATCGCTGACACACAAGCCTTCAGTAACGTGTGTTTTATGCTGTTCGGTGTAGTGCATGAACTGCCGGGGAAAGTGTACGACGGCCATGGGTCATCCTTGAAAGGTGTCAGTTGTCAGGTCGCTGGAAAACGCATCCAGCTTGGAGGTGATCAGTTTTCCGATTTCGGACAGTTCGGCCGAGGCCTGGAGAGTGGCCAGACTTTTGAGAAAGTACTGATGCAAGTAGTCGAGTCGTTCGGGACGAGCTCGCACGGAACCGCTGATAAGCAACCGCTGGTGGTAGTTCACGGCGCTGACCGCAAACAGGCAAGCCAGCAAGACACCCCTAGGGTTCTTGCCTCCGGTTCCTGATGGCAGTATGTAGTCGTTTGAGCTGTCCTTGAGCTGGAAGTCGTAAATCTCAGCGATCAAACTGGACCAGATATGGGACAGTTCGTGCACCAGTAACTCTTCAAGGTCCGTCATGCTGGTAAACGCGGCTTCGCCCAGAAACATTTGTTGCGGCAACACAGGGTTGGTTAGGCTGACTTGTTGAGTCAGCAATTTATGTATATTAACCGGCAGGTCCAATAATCTGGTCCATTCCGGCAGCAAGGCTTTGAGGTTACTCTTCGCTTCAGCCAACATGATCTGCTCGGCGTTACCGAGCGCTTGATAGGGTGGAAACACGGGCGCACCTTCGACGTGCCGAGCATACAGGGCGGTGGCGAAGTCTGGTTGCAAATAGGTGGTTAAAGGTAACTCGCCTCCCTCGATATTTCTACGTACAACGGCGACGAGTGTTAAAAGTTTTGTGCTATTGAACAAGGAGTGCACAAAGGGCAAGCCGTTTATTTCACACAGTATCTCTGATGGCGACATTCTGTTTCACCGTCCTCGTCCATGGTTGTAGTTTGAGAAATTCGATCAAGTCCAGGCTCTTTATTCGGTAGGCAGAAAAATTGGCCAGGGCGTTGTCTATTTGTTTCGTCGCGACAGGGAGTGCCAGCAAAGCTTCTTTCAAACAATTTAGTGTTCGATGTCCGTACCACATGTTTTTCAGGTAGTGAAGTATGTGTTGCTCTTGTGCCGGCGTAATGATCCGTTCAGTCGTCCACTGTCCTAAAAACTGCCTGATATGAATAAGTGGTTCGCTGAGTGAAAGAAAGGGTTCCTGTGTTTGATGTATCAGGGTCACTTCGTCGTCGGACATGTCCGGATCGCTAGCGAATTGTCGATACACTTCACCAAAGCCTGTCATTCCCAGCGTATCCATTTCACAGGCGCGAATGGCCCCCATGGACGACAATCCCCAAATGCGCCAACCCGCACCCAGAGCGTCAAGTATCTCGGCATGGCCGACGGCAGGGTGAGCATGGAACACGCCATCGACAATGGCGATGTTCGAAGGGGGCGATTGCGCCACCAGGCGTTCGATATCGCCACGCTTGACAGGCGGGCGCACCATCAAGCCACCACCGCGCAGTAATTGACTGTCTATCGCTTGCAGGGAGGGGCCCGCAAAAAGCGTGCATGCCTCAAGCGCTTTGTTTGACATACGCAAGTAACCTCGGGCCGACCCTTTTCAAACCGGGTTCAAAGGTTTCAAGCCCCGGAATAATGATCCTGATCACAGTGATGTCGTCCGTCGCTTTACTGAGCAAAACCCTTAGCACGGTACTGAGCCCGACACTTTGCAACCGCTCAATGAGCAACTCCCAGGCCGATTCGATCGTGGGGATCGCGGCTTCCTGGCAGTCGATGGAGGAGTAATCGATCATCTGGTTCCGAGAGGTGGCCACGGTACGCAAGCGTGAGATGGCCTGAAGCTCGACCGAACGGCCCTTCTTCTCGAAGTATTTGACGCGCTCAATGATGTCGTCCCGGCCCCCGTGGATGTGGCTTAAACGGCTTTGGGCCGCCTCGCAGATAGCCCGGATCAAGGCGACATCCTTGATGGGATGTAACCCTGAACCGGTGGCCACAGAGATGGGCGCGTGGGAGGACTCTTCCATGATAAAAGCCTGGAAGTAGGCCAGGCCAAAACAGTTCTCGGTGTAACGAACCGACAGGCTCAATCCCGCGTCATTGATTTTATTGATCAGAGAGTCGGTTTCTGCGCTGTAGCGGTCCAGATTGACGAGGCAGGAGCGGTCATGCAGATGATTAAAGGCTTGAACATCGCGCTCCATGAGTTCGCAAACAGCGTGTACCGAGGCTTCCACCAAGTCATTGCCTGAAGCCAAGCCACTGGAGCTTTCCCCGAAGAGTTGTTGCCCGGGGTTTTCAGGATAGGGAATGAACACCAATTCGGCGGGTGCAAGCACCTTTTGCTTGCGCAATACATCCTCAACTTCGATGGCCATGATGAGCGAGTCGGCATCGGCAGAGAAGCCATACAACATGCAGAACTGATTGAAAGCTATTCGTCCTTCGTGGCTTTCAATGAGTTGCCTCGGCGTGGTCTTTAACAGCTTCAGTTGCGCCGTGTTGTATTGCGCAAGGCTGAACTCGATGGCTTCCATGTACGCGCCTATCTTCGCTTCTGCTGATCTGAGGCCTTTGCCAGCATTTACGCACAGCGAACCCTTCAATGCATCGGGTCGTATACTGGCGAATACCGGAATTCCAATACGGTCCAGCCAGGTTGTGTCGGTTACTCGGGTAATGCCCAAGCGCGGCGCTATATCGTTGACGATGATTTTTAATGTTTCTTCGGCACTGCGGCGACGAAGGCTCGAACTAAGCCTTTGCATAATTGGTCACCTTTGACTGATGAAAGGTATAAGCAAGTATCATATTCGACACAATAGAAAGCGGGAGGGAATTATATCCCTCCCGTTTTTTCAGGCTGCGATTCTAACGTCGTCAGCCAGAGCCAGCGTCAATACGTTGTTGTTCGACTGATGTGCCACAAAACCGGCGTGCATCAGGCTTTCATCGTTCAGAATGACGGAGAATTTCTCCGCGGTTTCTGCGTCCAGTTCAAGCTCGAAGGTTGCATCGTTAACTAGAGAGTCCATTTTATTTATCCTGTCCGTAAAATTGTGTTGAGGGAATTTAGTTGCGCAACACCAATGAGATTTGCAGGTATTTGAGATTGTGCCAGCTAAAACTAATTTCAGGATGTTGCGATTTTGTGTCGTTGCGAAGGGGATGCGAGTTTTCTGAAATGTTAATCGTGCCGATTGTGGGAATTGGCTTACAGGTTCTTAGGAAAGTTATATTGCTGTCTTAGGATGGGGCTTAGGAGTTTCTGTAAGTAATTTCCGAGATCTTTTAGTTTCTTGGCCCGTTGTCTCAAGCAAGATTAGATTTGCGGTATCGGTTGAGCTGATTTAAAAAGCTGAATAAAAGCAAGTGCGTTCTAACTGACATGCCGCGGCTACAGGTTTTAGGACCGCTTTGCGGTCCAGCGGGAGCAAGCTCCCTCGCCACCGGTTAGGTGTTCGTCACTAAACCTGTTCGCCTTCTCAAGCCGTCTCGGTGGCTTCGATCATCCGGCCTTCAAGCAACCGCTTGATCTCCTCAAACAACTCGTCACT
>Ga0307408_100002683_pt1 | contig 12350 bp, 6 predicted proteins | sample 322Cmetagenome_FD_202116 | JGI IMG/M metagenome (GOLD analysis project Ga0307408, IMG submission 202116) | Maize rhizosphere microbial communities from greenhouse at UC Davis, California, United States - 322HYB-C-3 | ecosystem: Host-associated > Plants > Roots > Rhizosphere > Soil | place: USA... | reverse complement strand
AGGTCGTTGTTTTAAATAAGCCACGCAGTCTTCAACTTCCTTTAACTGTTCTGCTGCATGCAAATGAAAAGGTATATTTCGCGGACCGTTATTGAATGTAGAAATGATATCCTGTGCATCAACAGCTCTTAATGAATGTATACTAAAGCCTAGTTTGGCATGTGTGTGATTCGCGACTATTGTAGCGCTGTCGTCCAGCAAATGAAAATACTCATCAGTAGAGGAGGATATAAATCTGCGTTGGCGCGGCTGTGGTTCTTTTCCAAAGCCACCCTTCTGATAGAATACCGGGATGAGCGTAATTCTTATACCAGCTGTTTTTGCTGCAGCAACCAAACGCTCGCCCATCTCAGCAAGATTTGCATAATGCTTTCCATCTTTATCGTGATGCAGGTAGTGAAATTCAGCCACGTGCGTGTAGCCCTTCCATAGCATTTCTGCATACAGCATGGCGGCTACTTTTTCAACCTGGTCAGGATCGAGACTTAACGCGCAATGATACATCGCTTCGCGCCAGCTCCAGAAATCATCGGTTGATTCTGGTGCATGTCGTTCTGCCATACCTGCCATCGCATATTGAAAAGCATGCGAATGCGCATTTTGAAAACCTGGTATAGCAAATCCATTTACAACTTCTATCGATACCGGTTGTTCAGGCTTTTGATCGGCTATATATTGAATTATGCCCTTCCCATCAACACCTATATATGCGGGTGTAAGCCAGCCATCGTCCAGCAATATACCTTTGAACTGAAAATATTTTACCGTGCTCATGCTAGCTTAATTGTGCGATCAGTTGCTGAAAATTCCGTTTTAATAATTGCTGCATGTGTTGCGCCCTCGCTTCATGATAATTTACTTCAACATCATCCATATAGTGTACCTTCGGCATTTCAAGTTGCAGTGCATGCTGGTTTGCAGAAGGCTTACCGAATGTACGCGTGATAGTGCCGCCCTTGAAAGGATGGTTATGACTAAGAGAATATATATCAGAGGATAGTGTATCCAACGTTGTTTGAATCAACTCAGCGCTTGCAGACTTTCCATCGGCATCGCCCAGAATAAGATCCGGAAATTTTTCCTTCTGAATAGTTGGTACTACCTGGCGGATGGAATGGCAATCCCACAACAATACTCTTCCGAATTTTGCTTTCAGATCATTCAGCAACTCCTGTACTTTGGCGTGATAAGGTTTATAGTATAACTCGTAACGTCTTTTAACTTCTTCATCTGTTACTGTGTTGCGCTCATCTTTATAGAGAGGCTCGCCTAAAAAATTTGTGGCAGGGCAGAGTGCTGTAATAATGCGTCCGTCACTGTATAAAGGTTTACTGTCCGGATCGCGATTGAGATCAATAACCCAGCGACTATATACTGCGGTGACCATCGTGATGCCCATGGAAGGAGCAAAGTCGTAGAGCTTATCCACAAACCAGTCGGTGTCGTCTGGTGTTGTGATCAGCGAGGCTTTATACTCATCGCGTATGTCATCCGGAAAAAGCGTGCCGCAATGTGGTACACTTACCACTATGGGTACTGCAGGTACTGTGGGACTATATATTTCAAACGGTTTCACGCTATATATATAGTAACTATTCTCCCTTTTTCTTTTTCTTTTTTTTCTTCTTCGGTTGCTCCTGTGCTTGTGCTTCCTGCGCTTTTTCGAGCTCGTCCGATTTTGCTTTCAGTGCTTCCTGTGCAGCAGCAAGATCTGCTTGTGCTTTGTTAAGCTCTATCTGTAGCCTGTCTGTATTTTGTTGTTGCAGTACTTCGTATGCGTTTTCATTCAGGCGTTTCTTCAGCGTCATAATTCTTTTGAAGCTTTCGTCAATACGCGCTTGCGATATTTCTCCTTTCTCTACCATCGACCGAACAATGCTATGCACTTTATCAACGGTACGCTGATCGCTGCCGGCAATGTTGTTTGAGAAGGTCATGATATCGACACCACCCTGTATAGCAAGTTTTATAGCCTGCTCAAAACCATAATGTTTTGTAATGGCATGCATCTGCATATCGTCAGTAAACACAACGCCATTAAAGTGTAAGCGCTTGCGGAGTATACCGGTAAGTATATCGGCTGATAATGTTCCCGGATTGCCACTCTTATCGAGTTTTTTATTTACGATGTGCGATGTCATGATAGCATCGGTATAGCCTGAGTCGATGAGAAGTTGATACGGTTTAAGTTCGCGATCCTCCCATGTGTTGGTAACATCGGCTATACCTAAATGTGTGTCCGCTTTTGAACTTCCGTGACCGGGAAAATGCTTAAGTGATGTAATGACACCATACTTACGATGTTGCTTGATAACCTCTTTCGCCATCAACGCTACCGAATCTTCATTTGCAGAAAATGCACGACCGAATTTCGCAATGATCGGGTTATCAGGATTAGAAGCCAGATCAACCACCGGTGCAAAGTTTACATTTATACCAAGACCAGCCAGTGTCGATGCTGTTGCTTCACTATAAAACCTCACAGAGTCAAGCGTTGAAGCTTTACCCATAGCAGCCGCAGTGATGGAGCGCGGAAAACCATACTTGTCTTTTAAGCGGTTTACTTTTCCTCCCTCCTGATCTATACATATAAAAAGAGGAATCGGTGCAGCGCTCTGGTATGTCCAGGTAATTTTCTTTAAAGCAACGAAAGAATTTTTAGCAGGTATATTTTTTTCGAAGATGATGATCGACCCGACTTTGCCTTGTCTTATTTCGCGCAGTACTTCCGGATCAACATTGTCTTTCGGAAAACCAATCAGGATCATCTGACCAATTTTAATATCGAGACTATCGGTATGCTGGGCAAATACGCTTCCGGAAAAGAGTGCCACCAAAAAAAGTGAGTAAGAGAAATACTTCATTCGTATAAAAATATTCAGTTTAATAAGCTTCATAAATTCTATGCAGTATAGCCTGCATATTGTTGCGCACTTCACCGGTTGATGTAGCGAAGTGGGTGTTCATAAACGAGAAGATTAGCAATTTTCCACGCCTGGTAACCAGGTATCCGCTTAACGCGTGGTTGTTACTCAATGACCCCGTTTTTCCGAAAATATAGGGCTTGCTTTCTTTATAGTAATTACGAATCGTTCCTTTTTTACCACCGATGGCAAGCAATGTGAACAGACGCTCCTGCGGCACAAGCGTATATATCTTCTCCCAAAGCTGCACGATCGATCGCGGTGTAAACAAATTGAATCGCGACAATCCGGAACCATCTTTCCAAATGGGCTCGTCCGCTAAATCATTCAGGAAAAACTTTTTCGAGTGGCGAATGGCAATTTCCGTTTGGAGCGAATCGCTTAGTGTGCCTGCGCATAGCAGCAGTAACTGTTCTGCAATAAAATTATCACTATCCTGCATCATAATACGATACAGGCTGTCGGATGGTACACTATATATAGTTTGTGCTGTTGTATCGAATGGATAGTGAATAATAGAAACGGGTTTGTTCAGCGTATCACTTAGTAATGTTGCTGTTAGCTCCGGAGTGATCTTTATCGGAACATCAATAACTTTAGAAGATGGTTTGTTTCCGGGTAGATAGGTAAAGATGTTTTTTTCAGGTTCGCGTGTAGCATCAGCACTATACTGCTGGCTGCCGGTATATAAATCGTTTTTGAAAAACAATGGTTCTATAATCGCTTTGTTGCCGGTAGCATAGATCGATGCAATATTGCCATATATAGGGAATGGCGATCGCTCGGCAGAATAGTAAGCATTGTAATCATCCCAGGCCCAACCCGGACCGAATCGATCGGTATAAAAATTATCAGACGAAAAAAAGAGTTGATAAGGTGATGTTTGTAAGAAGTTATATACGCGTTCGTTGGTAAAAACATTTTTATAGAGCAACCCGGGATCACCCGTTCCCCAGAATATTAAAGAGTCTCCACGAACAACATAGCGAAGGCCTGGAATGGAATCGCCCAGAATTTTAAGACTGGTAAAGAAGGTAAAGATCTTGGTGTTGGATGCCGGTGTAAAGTACTGGCCACCCTGGTAATCAAATATAGTTTTCTTTTTGGCAGGGTCGTACAATACAAAACCTACATGATCTTTAAATCTTGTCTCGGTAGACTTGAATGTTTTTGTAAGTGAGGATTTGGAAACAGGGGAACAGCGGAAGAGTACAGTACACGAAGCTATCGCTATGAAGATCCAGAGGAATGATCGGAGCAGAAACGGTGGTGTGCTGTACTTCATCCGGTATATATTTTAGAGATAACGCTCTTTTAAAATTCTGCGATGATGTGATTCATGACCGGCAATTATATAGCCGAGATTCAATACCGACAGCTCTGCTTTGTTCGCTGTGCCAGTTCGCTGTAACATTTCGGGTGTAAAGCTTTTATATAAATCGATCGTGGTGGCACGTAATCGTTCCGCTTCGCTTGCCAGCTGTACTAAAGTGCGCGAGTCGGCATTGGCTTGTGGTGCGTAATCATTTTCTTCAAAGCCCGACAAAGGAGTTTTGTCATTACGCGCAAAGCGCAGCGCTCTGTAAGCAAAAATGCGTTCAACATCCAGCATGTGGCAGAGTACTTCTTTTATACTCCACTTTTCCGGTTGATAGCGATAGCCACCTTTTTCTTCCGGAATGGATCGTATCAGATCAACCGTAGTTTTGTTAGATTGGACTAATGCTTCGAGCATGTCTAAATCTTTTACATACTCAACATAGCCTTTATAAAAAGGAGCAACGCTTTGCAGATCGGGTCGTGTCATACTTTCAAATGTACTTAAAAGTTCATCGAAGGCAACGCACTTTACCATTAACGGCTTAACCGTTAGGCAGAGTTATTTTGATGTTCGTTCCTTGTCCATACTCACTCGCGATGCGAATTGTACCCCGCAGCTTTTCAACAGCCTGCTTTACAATATACATACCAAGGCCTGAACCTTGAGAGCGATCGGTAGCGCGGTAAAACATGTTAAAGATCTTATCGAGATACTCTGCTTTTATACCAATGCCGTTATCAGTAAATTCTAATGTCACAACTTCGCGCGTAATCTGAATATCGATATGCAGACGACTTTCAGTTTCTGGATTATAGTATTTATAGGCGTTGGAAATAATGTTGCTGAAGATAATCTGTATTCGGAGCAGATCACTTACAACAGGAATATCGGTTCCTCTCTCGTTGATATTTACCTGCACCGATGAAAAGTTATCGAGATACTCCAGCTCGCGAACACAACCTATCGCAGTGCTCTTCAGATTAATTTCTTCGCGCGCCATGTCCACACGATTTACGCGCGCATAGTCGAGCATCGACCGGATAAACTCGTCAAGCTTTTTGATGCGTCCTTCTATCTTCCCTAAGTATTGATAATGATTGGCTGTATCTGTATCGAGGTTTGCAAGATTGATCAGACCCATAATAGAACTTAGCGGTGAGCGCAGATCATGCGAAGTTTTATACATGAGTTGATCCAGCTCAAAATTTCTTTCGGATAGTTCTTCCAGCGTGGCTTTCAACTCTTCTTCCTGTGCGGCAAGTTGTGCGTTCTGATGGAGGAGCTCTTCGTTTAGCTGACGAAGTTTTTCTTCGATCGTTTTTCGTTGTGTGATGTCTTTTGAAAAAATAGCAACCCCGGTAACAATACCCGATTCATTTCTGATCGGGTTGAAAGAAATCTCCGCTATAACATCTTCTGCAAACTGTTTTTCGATTACAAACTGTTTTCCTTTTAATGCGTGCAGCAATTCATTCTTGGCAGCCTTGCGCAATGCAACGGGCAATGATTTTATAAATGATTCGCCAAAGCCTATATCTGACTGAAAAAGCTTTTTCATTTTTTCAGCGTGCGCCTTATTAAACGTTATATATTTCAGCTCACGATCAATAGCAAATACATCATCGCTGGTACTCTCGAGCACTGCACGCAGGTTGGCGTTAATGGATTTGATGATCGCTTCAAACTGCTTGCGCTCCGTTATGTTGTGAACAAATACAGCTGCTCCTTTTATTTCTTTGCCGTTGCGTATAGGGTTAAACGTTGTACGGATATGGCCGGTAAATCCGGAATATTTAAGAAAGTGCTCGGATACAAAATAATGTCCTTCAAGTGCTTTTTGTATTTCTGCTTTAACCCATTTATAGTCTACAGAACCTTTCAGGTAGTTCAGTTTATTTTTACCGATCTCAATGTCCGCATCATAGAGCACCTTCATGATGCGCTTATGATTCTGATTAAAGGTTATATAGTTAAAATCAGTATCAACCGCATAAATGGATTCGCGTGTGCTCTCCAATACACCGCGCAGGTTTGCATTCAGGTGATTGATTTTTTCTTCAGCGTTCTTCAGCTCGGTTATATCGGTAATAAACCCGATGATGAATTTTTCTTTTTTGTCGTTGACGAAAAGCGATTTTATAGTGAGAAGATCGTGCTTGGTACCGTTGCGCGAAGTAATTCTTTCGAGAATGCGTACAGTCTTACCGTTGCGTAACACCTCATCGTCAACATTCCGGAATGCGTCTGCTTCTTTTCTGGGCAGAAGATCACGATCGGTTTTCCCGCGTATTTCATGCTCGCTTCGCCCAATCAGTTCACTGAATTTTTTATTGAACATCAGCCAGCGGTGCTTCCCGTCTTTTACAAAGATCGGTGCAGCAACAGTGTTAATAATGTTCTTCAGAAAGTTTTGCGATTCTTCCAGCGCTGCCGCAGCTTCCTTTTCCGAAGATATATCGCGTATGGTGCCTACAAAATAATTGTCTTTCCCCTCATGCTTTAGCAAACTGATGTTGAGAATACCTGCGAACACCTCTCCGTTTTTTCTCTTGAAAGATGTTTCAAACTCTTTTAGTATATGGGTATTCCGGAAGACACGCAGTACATGTTCATAATCTTTTTTATACCGATATATAGCCTGCGTTTTTATTTTCTTGACAGCAGAAAGATTTTTATACCCGAACATGTGCAGAAAGGCTTCGTTTACGTGAACAAACTGTCCACGCATTACCCCCATGAAAATTCCTTCGGATAAATTACGGTTGATGCTCTCCAGCACTTCCTGATTGTGTAGCGCCTTTTCAGCCGAGTTCTTTTGCTCGGTGATATCGCGAAAATTGGATACGATGCCTTCTACACCAGGTATATGCGAGAAGTTGGTAAGAACAGATTCTGTCCAGATATAGTGGCCCTTCTTATGCCGTAAGCGTTGGCAAAGCGTAACGCTTTTGCCCGGAGTTTTAAGAAGTTTAACAAACGCCTTGCGTGCATCGGCTATATCATGGGTGTGAACGAAGAAGGTTCCGTTTTTACCCAGCACTTCTTTATCCGTATAACCGCAGACCTTTTTTACAGATTTACTGGCAAATTTTATATCACCTGTAGCATCATATACTACGATGCCTTCATGCGAATGTTCAATAAGCGCCCGGAAGCCACCCTCACTTAACGTATATACTTTTTCTCTGGCCAAGTTCACAAATTCCTTTTCAGTTAAGTGCAACGCTACATATCCTCCAACACGATACTATATATATTTCTCATGCACACCAGGTCAGGATGCATTGTCCTTTCCGCGCGAAGTACCGACTTTAGGTTCGAGAAAACGATATAGTCTGCTCGAAGGGTCTACCGAACGAAACATCAGGTTGCGCAGGTAGCCTTCTACCGGCAAAATTAAAAACGCAATAACTACTTGTATGAAGAAATCAGTAACCGGACTTTCCTTGGTTTCAAAGGTAGCACTGGCCACTGTCTGGATGAACTGAATAAGCATGATAATGGTAAGCAACGACAGCAAGCGGCTGATAATACGATACCGGCTGCTGAGCCTGAATGACAAAAGCACAAGCGCAGAGAACACCAGGAACTCGAGTGCATAGAACCACGGACGTTGCCAGTACGGAGGAAGAACTTCAAAGGCAACATCTGCAAGCTCATGCACCTTACCAAATATATCGCGCGATTGCACCATGAGCGTGTAATCGTCAGAAGGTAAATATGGATAGTTGATAATAAAGTTATTGCTTGACCAGTCCGACCATTCCTCATCAAGACCTTTTAATCTATACCTATATTCGATAGACTGCGGTGCCAGAAAATCGGGTTGTATAACTTCGAAAGTAAGTGTGCTTTTATTTTCGGACACTTCAAAATTTAGCAGATCTACCTTTGCATCATTATTGCGTACGGCTCGCAACAGGGGCTGGTTGCCGGCTTCGTACGGAGTAAATTTCTCGCCAAAGAATTTATAAAGCTCGTTGTTCTCGGTGATGAGCCACAGGTTTTCAGCATTCTGATCAATTGAAACGAAACGCAGATTCTGCAGCAAATTCAAAAGTTGCAGATTGCTTTGCCCGTGTGCTTTACCCAAAATACTCCAGGTGTGGTTGTCATTATAGAGTATATTTTCACCATCAGAGAAGTAATGGATCGGCTTCTGTAATGAATCGATGCGATCAAATATATTCTTCTCCCGATCAAAGCGAAGAAACCCCTGGTCGTTAGCGAGTATAATTTCTTTGTTCCAATGTATACAGGTAATGTTATTGAAAGTAGGATTATCGATTGATATAGTTTGTATATTCTTAACTTGTCCATCTGCTATATCCAGTCGATACGCTTTGTCAAGTGCGCACAACCAAAGTTCATGACCTATACCATCTACCATTGCATCGATTCGGTCGTCTACATTTTCAAGAAAGTTTAATGATTTCCACTGTCCATCTTGCGTTGGTTGAAAGACACGCACTTCGCTTGCATAGGTAGAAAATAAAACAACATTCAGATTAGCCGATGCGTAGCCTGTTAATACGGGTTCTTCCAGAATCGGTTTTGCTGTAAGGCCGTTAATTTCAAATGCACCGGCAAGGCCTGTAGCGATCAGTTTACCGTCCAGTTCAAAAAGCTGTGTTACCTTGGCATCTATACCATTAACTTTTTTATATACATAGTGTGATGCACGCAAAACACGCTGTGTCTTTTTTACAGAACGAAATGTTTTTTTAGTATTTGTGTTTTGTGGAGATGAATTTCCCTTCGTTGCAGTACTGTTATTTTTTTCGGTCGTTGTACTCTTCTTGTTATCGCGACTTCTGCGAAAGAACTGAAGAAATCCTTTTTTCTTTGACTCTTGTGGTGTAGCGTTTTCTTCCTTATCCGGTTCTTTAGCTGGTGTTTTTGTTTTACCGGTGGATGATAATTCAGTGGATTTCACCTCTACATCTTCGTAGTACGTTATCTCATCATATACTTCTTCTTTTTCCAGGCGAAATAAGCCGAGCGATGTACCTACATATTCCTTTCCTTCAAAAGATGTAGCACAAAGTAAATTACCGGTAAGCCCGTTATAGTGACTGAACGAGCGAAAAGGAAGGTAGGGTGCTACACGGGTGAATCCGTACTCGTGTGCTGCCCATACGCATAAACTTTTGTCGAGCATCAAAGTATATACTTCGTTATCCGGCAGCCCTGTGTTATAGTTAACAATTTCTTGTGTGTTTCCCGAACCTGATTGTACGAAGATCATACCACCGCGCAATGTTCCGAGCACAAACAGATCGCGGTTTACCCAGCTTCCATTAACCACTACACTGGCATCTGCATACGCCTGATCTTCCATATTCAGTTCTCTCAGGCGAAGATCATCGCCGGTAAGAAGAACTTTATTGTTGGAGAGACCGAGTATATAAAAATTATTTAACCCGCTGGAGAATGTAACTTGTGCATCGGCAGGTATATTTAAAGCTGAGCGCAGAAGTTTATCATCGCCAACTTTAAAAACTCCGCTTCGTTGTGTGTTGATATATACTGATCCGAACAGCTCAAATATATTTCCGAAGGAACCCGTAAGGTTAGAAGCCTTGATGATAGTTACCGGTTTATCTTTTTGTTCAATATAGAGAGCTTGCTCTGTAACAAAATATAGCTTGTCGTTTACAAAGAGATTCTGAAAAGCATCAGTGATGCCTTCACCCGAAAGTATTTTCAGTTTATGATCGCCTGGTATACTGGTATCAACTTTACCATAACCGTTTGTACCACTCCAGTATATTTCCTTCTGTCGGTTTAGCTGTAATGAATATACCGCACCGTTGCCCGAGATAAGATCCCAGTTGCGTCCGTCAAACTCAAGCACACCGCTTCGTGTGGCGAAATACATCACACCCCGATCGTCTTGAACCATATCAAAGCAAACATTGCTGAACCGTTCTTTACCGGGTGAGTAGTGCGAAAGAAAATAATTACCGGTTTGGCTATAGGATTTAAAAAAGCCTAGCAGCAAAATAAAGCAGACTATGTGACGCATGCAGGATGAGCTTAGCAGTAAAGGTAAAGAATGAGTGGAGGTTAATCAAATAGAGTGCATTGACATTTAGATGCTTATAGCATTTAGCTGATGCGACTCCAGTTTACAACCGTTTTCCGCATCGATTCTATTTGAGTGCGAATAACTTTGTTATCAGGTTTTTCGAGTTCCGGGTCTTGTTGCAAAACTTCAATGGCTGCTTCGCGCGCGTGTTGCAGTATAGCGCCATCGTTGGCAAGGTCTGCTATCATCAGGTCAAGCGCGCCACTTTGCTGTGTACCCATTAAGTCGCCCGGTCCGCGAAGTTTAAGATCCGTCTCAGATATTTCGAAACCATTATTGGTTTTAACCATGGTTTCAATTCTCGTTTTAGAATCAGCACCTAATTTATAGTCTGTCATCAACAAACAGTACGATTGCTCTGCGCCTCTTCCTACACGACCGCGTAATTGATGTAGTTGTGATAAGCCAAAACGCTCTGCATTTTCAATTACCATTACCGAAGCATTAGGTACATCTACACCTACTTCTATAACCGTAGTAGCGACCATAATTTTTGTTTCCGCTTTTATAAAGCGTGCCATTTCAAAATCTTTTGCTTCCGGTTTCATCTTGCCATGTACTATACTTACCGCTATATCCGGAAATGCGCGGCATACACTTTCGTAGCCATCCATCAGATGTTTTAAATCCAGCTTTTCCGATTCTTCAATCAGCGGATATACCATATATACCTGTCGGCCGGCTGCTATCTGGTCGCGCAGAAACTGGTTTACCTGTAAACGATGTGCATCAAAGCGATGTACAGTTTTGATAGGTTTTCTGCCAGCCGGTAACTGGTCTATCACCGATACATCGAGGTCGCCATACAACGTCATGGCCAGCGTACGGGGTATAGGTGTAGCAGTCATTACCAATACGTGCGGATATAGGTCTGCATTTTTTTGCCAGAGCTTTGATCGCTGTGCCACACCAAAGCGATGTTGTTCATCTACTATAGCAAGCCCGAGATTTTTGAATTGTACTTCTTCTTCAAGCAATGCATGTGTACCGATAAGTATTTTTAGTTCGCCTGAGCGAAGTGCTTCATGAATTTCTTTACGTGCCGATTTTTTTGTGGAGCCGGTAAGTAAAGCTATAGGCAATTGCATTTTATCGGCATAGCGCTTCAAACCATTATAGTGTTGCTGCGCCAGAATTTCGGTTGGCGCCATAAGCGCTGCCTGTGCTCCGCTACTTACAATAACAAGTGTACATATAAAGCCTACAATTGTTTTACCACTGCCTACATCGCCCTGCAAGAGGCGATTCATTTGCTTGCCCGATTTCAGATCAGCATATATTTCCTTAATTACTTTTTTTTGTGCGTCTGTTAAAGCAAAGGGTAAATGTTCGTTGTAAAACTTTGTGAGCAATGAAGTATCCTGGAACACCTGGCCACGAAATTTCTCCTGTCGCACAAGCTTCATCTTTAGCAAACGAAGTTGAATGTAGAATAACTCTTCGAACTTGAGGCGTTGTTGAGATCGCATGAGTAAATCTGTACTCTTCGGGAAGTGTATATTTATCAACGCTTCTTTTTTGCCTATGAGGTTATCTTTACTCAGCAGGTGTTGCGGAAGTGTTTCACGAATTTTGTCGTTCGCTTGTATCAACAGTTCTTGTATAAGCTTGGCTATAGCTTTACTATCAACATGACGCGTTCGTAATTTTTCAGAGAGCGGGTACACCGGATGCAGAAATCCGCCTTGTTCATTCTTTTGCGTTAAAACGTCAATCTCCGGGTGCGCTATATTAAACTTGCTGCCGAAGCGAGCTGGCTTGCCGAACACAATATAGGCTACGCCTATCTTTAACTTTTCGTTAATCCAGTTAATTCCCTGAAACCAGACTAACTCCAGTTCGCCTGTGTCGTCACTTAGATGTGCTACCAATCGTTTCTTAAATCCTGCTCCGATTAATTCCTTCTTTCGCAGCGTGCCTTTCACCTGCACAAAAGGCAAGTCATCGGATAGTTCTTTAATACTGTAAAATTTTGTGCGGTCTTCGTATCGGAAAGGGAAATGCTGGATTAAAT
>Ga0307408_100002682_pt1 | contig 12350 bp, 7 predicted proteins | sample 322Cmetagenome_FD_202116 | JGI IMG/M metagenome (GOLD analysis project Ga0307408, IMG submission 202116) | Maize rhizosphere microbial communities from greenhouse at UC Davis, California, United States - 322HYB-C-3 | ecosystem: Host-associated > Plants > Roots > Rhizosphere > Soil | place: USA... | reverse complement strand
TCGCTCTTGGTGCTGTTATTAACCATCTCCTGACTACGCACACAAGCTGAACTGATCAGAATAAAGGCAGAAAAAATGGTGGCTTCTAATTTCATAAATTCTGTTTGAAAATTTCGATGTTAAAAATTAATGCACATTATCAGCCACAGACAATCGTTGAGCTATGGATGATTTTACATCATCCCAGGATTATGTGACTTAACATAATTGAAGCAGGTTGTCTAATCGGCTTTTTGTTTCTGTAAAACTACTTCGGGGGGCTGAAGATGAATGGCAAAAATTGCTAAAACTTATTATCTAAATGTTCAATATGCTGCGTCTTCACAAATATTTGCTGAGGGAATTTGGAGGAAAAATGACGAAATTCCCAGACTTAGGTTTGTATAGATCTAGTTTTAAAGCAGTTAGTATAAAACAGTCAAAACCGACTCAAATTAGTGGTATAGAGGCACAAGTCACAAAAAAACACGCCCCTTTCATTGGGTATGAAAGAGTTGTTCAACCTGAAAAGCTATCCGGATAAATAAACATTTTTATCATAAACTATCCATTATTAACATTCGAATTCTATTGCGGAAAATTATCTGTCGCTGAGGTTTTTATTAAATACCTGAGTTCGATTCACCCAATCCCGCCGACGAGCTAACAATAAAGAAACAACAGATTCCAGGGCGTGTTAATTTTAACACAGAGAGCACGGAGGAGGCGCAAAGGGCACAGAGAATTTCTGACACAAAGGGTTTAAGCGAAGCTTAAAAAGAGATCACAGAACCAGGTACTTAACAGGCAGGTTGTATAGAATTATTTTTAATTTGTTAAATAATTCAAAATAAACACTTTGATTTCAGGCTGAGGTGATAATAAGCATAGTCTTATACCCTCTCTGCCTTCGGCATCTCTCCCAGAGGGCGAGAAAAGTCCCACACGCACTACAAACTACATATTTATAGTCGAACTCAGGTTAAATCGTTTTTCCAAATTGTCTGGGATCGAGGTAGCCGAAATAGCGGAATTAAAGTTTTTATCCTAATTGATATGTGGAACAAACATTCAGGGAGTTTGGAATAAACTTAGGGAGTTCATTGTTGAAGTATTAAAAACGAGAAACCAGAAATGATTTTAATTGCGAGAAAGGCCTACACACCTTTGCAAGTGCATACTTATAGTCGTAACATGGCTGACTTTCTGAAAAGCCTGACTTCGCAATCAAAGCAAAAGTCAGGCTTTTTGGCCTTGGGGCGACTCCCAAAGATCAGAGGTATACGAATGGAATCCCTTTAATTAGTCACTTCAAATTTAATAACCTGCCTGCCAAGTCTTCCCTCTACATCAACGCCCTCTACCAAAACCTGATATTTTCCGGCTTTCTCCGTAATGAACTCAAGTTCTGCAATGCCCTCTGCAGAGGTTACTACACCCGGATTCCAGTATACTGTACTTCTGGGCGCTGTGTATTTTAACTGAGCATTTTTATTATCATAGCGGGGCTGGTAAAATTCCCGGGTTTTATAAAATCCTTTGTAATAATATGTTGCAACACCATAGGCCTTCCTGCTACTTGCCAATGCTCCAGACTTGAGATTGATAATGAGAACACCAGAGAAGGCATCAGGCCCATAAACTGTTGTGTAAACGGGAGACCGAAGAACTTCTATGCTATAAATATCTGACGGATTTATGCCCCCGAGTTCCATATACTCTACATAGTCCTGATCGTCAGACGTAATTTTTCTGCCGTTTACAACCAAAAGCATAGGCTGATTACCGCGGGTAGAATAAGCTAAACCTTCTCTAAAAACTACACCCATTAGGCGGCCCTGTAAACAAATTGCCAGTGTAGGACAAGCTTCAAGCTGCACGTCGCCCATTAGTACCTGATCAGCATGCTCGGCTCCATTCAGATTGTAAGACATTTGTTTCTGAGGCGCTTTTTTGCCCTTAACCATTACATCCTTTAATTCAACCGTCCGGTTCAGCTGTCCTTTTGATCTTAACGATTCGTATTCCATAGCCATTGAATTAAGGAAAACCTTTAGACTATCGTTCACATTCAGGTTATATACCGGCGAGTTCCTGTTAAAGGATATGGGTGTAGCAGAAGGAAGATTCAGCATCAACTTAACATTGTCGCTATTAGTCTCAGAACGGCCCTGTACAGTTATTTTAAGACTGTCAGTCATTTGAAATGGCGGAAAAGCAAATTCACCCTTTGCATCCGTCAAGGTATTCATCAACAGGCCCGCCTTATAGGAAAAGATTGTGATCTTGCCCTTGGCTACAGGTTTGTTACTAAGATTGGTAAGCTTTCCTGAAATGATAGCATCTTTTTTTTCAGCAGGACACTTCGGGGATTCCAATGACGCAGAAGTTAGAGCCTCCTTCCAAACATAGCGGCGGTAACCATGCGTCATCATCAGTAAATCCAGCTCCTTTTGCTTTTCGGAAGGATTGCCGTTGAAATAATAATTGGGGTTTTCGATGTATCCTTTTAGTTCTGAAGAAAGTAGTATACTGCTGAAAATATTCGATTCTTCTTCTTCATTGGGCCGCACCAAAGATGCATTAGTCACCCCTACCGAAAAGCTGCCTACTTTACCTGAATTTTCAAGGCCTGCCAGCGAGTTAAGTTTCAGCTTAACTTTTTCTCCAGAACTATACACTGCCTTATCCGTACTTATATCCACTTTCAGCCGGTCATCTGCTGAGATAAAAGCAATACGTTCGCAGAGGGGTTCTCCACTTTCACTTACAAGAGTAAATTGAGAAATGCCTGTTTGAAAGAGTTGTTTGGCGATCTTAAAGCTCAATATTGGCTGATCGACGCGTAAGCTGGTACTTATAACAACTTTACCGGAAGTGTTTCCGATGAGATGAACGACGTTGCCTCCTCCTGAATAAAAACTACTGTCTGAGCTTATGCGCAGCAGCACCGAATCCGGATCGGCAGAAGGATATACTGATAGCACCAGTCCGACTTTAAGTACGTCTGGCAGTTTTAGCTTTTGCACATAACCATCGGTATGTTTTACCTCAGCAAAGTAAGTCTTATCAATTTCTGGTTTAAGCTTGAAAAAACCCATGCCGCCGTAAGTACTTTCAAAACTGCATATCTCGTTTTTCTTATCATCATAAACAATACCGGAGACATTGAGACTTTTCCCTTCCCTGTCCGCACATTTAAAGGCTACCCTACTATTAATTCCCTGAACCAATGATCCGCTTTCAGGAAAAAAAACGAGCTCGGGTTCAGAATATTTCCATTTAAGAGGATATGACAACGTAGTTTTCTTTCCCTTTACAGTCTCAACTGTCGCTTCAATCCAGCTCGTCTTGTCTTTATAATCATCTCCTTTAACAGAAATTTCCAGCGAACCATCTTCCCCTGTTACGCCCCTTCCCAGAAAACTATCTCCTTTATTGTTTCTGATTTTATACGCTACCGTCTTTCCGCCCTGCGGAATGTTGTTAGCGTAAAACCTGAGGCTCGCATTCACTTTATCTTTACTGTATTGATAGCTTATAGAAGACTCAACGGCTCCCGGAACATAATTTCCAATATTAATTACTTTATCAAAGAAGAACTCTATTTCAAAATTCTTCATCCACTCTGTATATGCTCTTACTCGGTATGCTCCACTTTGCATCCCCCAGGGAAGTTCGAAATCTCCAGCCGCCGAACCAGCGTTTACCGGCAAACGATGCCTGTAAAGCAATGAATCTTGTGCATTAAGTAGCTCTACATATACAACGCCGCTAAGTGCGGAAAGCCTATGCTCGGAACCAGTAAGTAAAAAGGCTTTAAACCAGATAGTATCGCCAGCTGTATAATAAGGTTTATCAAAACTAACATGTAGTTTTTCTATAGGCTTTGCCTTTTCCAATCGTTTTAAGGCTGCTGCAAAGACATCTGATGGATCATCGGGTTTTCTGTTTGTAAAAGCAGAAAATATCAAAAAGGCCAACAGGCAAATTGTGATAAAAAAAGATTGTTTCATGTCAAGATATTCAAAGGCTTGCCAGGGAGAATTGAGAAGATATTGGCGACGCTCTCAATAAATTGCGATCTCTGCCGAATTCGCCCTTAGGTTAATAGAAAAGAAGGTTTAACGTAAGAAGGGAGGAACATACCAAAGCTGTTCCTCCCTTCTTATAATATAAATTAATAGTTTAGAAAGACTCGTCCGTCCAGTTTTAAAGTCTCGGGTATTGGCATAGTTAACCAACTGAGAATCTGTCTTGGCAAATCATAGGTCCGCGGAACCATCAAACCAAGATTTGCTGAGCTTGGCGGACATACGATATCGCTCAAGCTTGTCCACTGAACGGTTGCCCCCGAACCAGGATAAAGTGTCAGATTGTTTTCATATTGGGTATCGTCTTTAATAATATTACCAGCTCCATCCGTTCCAGACCAACTTCCTACCAAGTCATAATAATAAGGGTGAGAGGATAGTACTTTGCTATCGCAAGCATAAGCAGCAATGGTAGAATCAGGCAAGTTTAAACGCCAGATACGTACATCACTAACATAACCGTTAAATAGATGAGCTACGTTATTACCGTTAAGACCGTTTGACCGGTAACCCATTCTTAAAATTCCACTATTGGAAATATCATGGTTAGCAAAAGATGAGGTTCCTTTCCCGGCAGCGTTAGCCACCGGCTTTCCATCCTGATAGAGCTGAGTCACCCTTTGTCCTGAATTATTTGTATAACACGTTACTGCAATATGGTGCCAGTTTTGATCACGAATGGGATCGCCGACATAAAATTGATGATTGTTTTTATCATTAACAGCCAACCAACGCCATGATTCGTATTCAAGCTGCATAGACCAGCCCTGCCCGTCGTGAGTTCCGGGAACTATTACTTTCTTCCCAAGGAAAATTGGCCACTCATAACTCCAGTTGTTACCCGACTTTACTATTTTTCTGATCTTAGCTTCAATGGTGAAACTTCCATTACTACCGAAGTCATATAGTTTATCCTTAACTCCACTGGTTGTTTGTGCATATACTGATGCAGCTTCTGTGTTGGCATTGTTGGAATAAAAACGAACAAACTTTCCGGGCATCTTATTACCCGCAAAAGGTTTAGGAATAAGCTTCTGCTTATAACCATCGTTATAAAGAATGGTAAAGGTGTTAGATTTAGGATAACTTAATATGGTGTTATCGTTCTGAGCATCGGGTATTGCAGCCTGGCCTCCATGGTTAGAAGTGATCACCACCAGCCAGTCTTCCTTAGCGTATGATTTCCGTCCTTTTAAGGCTGTAAGCATTTCGCCGAGATAAGTATCGAACTGCCTGATTGCCCCAACATATTGAGTGGAACTCAACTCATAACCATACTGCTTTCCGGCTTCGTCAACCGATTTAAACTGCCCAACTACCACATGAGCAGAATCGTTGCTAAGTTCTGACACTACAGCTTGTTTCACTTCCTGATCGCTTGCGAAAGCGGCCCGAACATTTGCATAGTCTGTAAGGTTGTTTTTGAAAGCAACCGACGCCGACAACGCGGCTATCCTAATACCAGGATCAGCGCTTTTTATTTGCTTGAAAAAAACCGGGTAAGTTCCCAAACTATTACCTGTAAAACCGACATCCTTTACATTATGCTTCAGCTTTGTAACACCAGTCATAAGGTCTGTCCAGCCATTTTCATCATTCGCAAGACTATCACTCAGCGAGTACCATGAATATGTGGATTTAGGCAATAAAGAATTGATAGTTGTTGCATTGGCATCACGCACTACCCATCCCCGGGCACCGTCAACAATCAGGTACAGCACTTTCCTCACCTTGCCTTTTACTGCGGTTGAATCAGTATATTTTTTTTCTGAAAGGTTTACGTCAAAATCTGAGCTACAGGCACCCAGTCCTAGTATTCCCAAAAGGAACAGCAAACCAATTAATCCTTGAATTTTTTTCATCTTCTATATTTTAATTCGCTCGTCAAATCGTTTAATTTATGGCTTAAGCACTATGCGGGCCAAATTATTTACATAGGTACCATTCAATTCATTGAAGGATCCCAGCAAGGTTAGCACCATACGGCCCTGAACATCTGTCTCTTCTACAACTTTCTCCACATAGCCCTTTAAATCGCCCAATGCGTTATATCCCTGAGCGAGTTCCCCGCTTGGGGTAAGAAACATAATATGATATCTACGTATCCCACCATAACTCTCAAAGTTTCCTGAAACCAGTATTAAACCATTGGATAAACGTTTAGCAAAATCAGGATAGCCACTGGCAAAGGATTTCGCAGCAAACGATTTATCTGTCGAGCCATCCGCATTCAGCCTCACCAAACCAGAAGCAGGCTCTCCGTTGAACGTGGTAAATATTCCGCTCACAAGATATTTCTGCGTTGCTTCATCAAAGCTAACCGATGTAATATACCGGTTCGCCTTTGCAGAAAATGAAGGATCGATAGTACCATCGGCTTTAAGACGTATAATCCTTTCAGCAACCACGTCATCAAACTTCGTAAAGTTTCCTGCTAGCAATAACTTTCCGTCAATATGCATGTATGATGCAACAACGCTACCATTTCCAGCCGAAAAGCCGCGGTTTTTGCTCGCATCAAACCGGTAAGTTTTATCAAGATTTCCATTTTGATCGAACCTTAACACCTGAGGTATTTCTACAGAATCAATAAAAAGTGTATCAAACCTTACAGTTTGGTTTCCAACCTGGTAAGGAGAGGATGGTCGATTATAAATAGGTTTTATATACCATCTGAATCCACCTACTGCTACTATTTTATTATCGTTACTGTATATCTTAGAAATGGCGGTATTAGTGCCTCCTGAAAAGGATGCCACGGCAATTTTTCGGTTATTATAAGTATTGGCAAAAGTTGAATCCAGAGAGCCATCTTCCTGAAGACGCGTAATACCAAAGATATTCGACATCGTACTAACTCCGCCTGGGTTGTAGCGGTAGGCGCCAAGAGAACCCGCAACAAACATTTTACCTCCCGTAGCCAAAATACTAAAGATGGAACCGCCAGCTCCTCCGTTCGGCCTGAAAGTATCATCAACGAAGCCATCTTGCCGAACCCGCACAAGGCCGTTCATCTGTGTCCGGTTTGCATACTTTGAAAAGCCTCCCACAAGCAACAACCTATTATCGCTCACTGGCAGACAATCATAAATGGAACCATTCGTTCCCCTGGTCTCCTGCAGATTGATGTCGAAGTCTATTTTCCCAAGTACGCTGAATTTAGGGCCGACAAATATTTGGTCTTGCACCTGAAGGTTTACCAGCCCTGTGCTGGCATTTGCCGGCACTTTCACTTTTACTGTATTTGCTGTTACATCAAGAATTTCGCCCTGCACACCGTTGAATGTGAAAGATATTTCATTCCGCGGGTACTTATCGAGGCCAGACACGGCGAACTCTACCAAAGCATTTACGTCCCCTTCTGTAGGCTTAGGTGCTACCTGGCCATTAAATGCAACCCCTAATGGTGCCTTGCCGCCGCTGTAGGGATTTAGATATTCCTTCTCTTCTTTACAGCCTTGTATAGCGAAAGCAAAAGAAGTTATCAGAAAAAAGTTTTTTATCGTTAATTTCATTTTCAATCAAATAAAATATTAATTACCTAACAGCCAACACATCATTGTATAAATCAAGAAACTGAACTGTCCCCCCTGTTTCCAATGCATGAACTATTCCGTTCTGGGGTTTCAAATCGTGCGTCTGAACAGCGAATGTATACCAGCTGGTCATCTGATTGTAGTCGGGGATGTAGGAAAAATAAACCCTTCTTACACCGGCATACTGCACGCCATTCGCATTGCTATAATCCACTCCAATATTTACGATCTTGTCATTAAATGCTTTATAATACTGTCCCGGGTATAAACTTTTGTTAAATAGGTCTACCTGATAGTAATCTTTCATTCGGTTAATACCAGCAAACATATGTCCCTGAATTGCCTTCTTCCACGACGATGCGTCAATTTCATCGAGGCTAACAATGGTATCCCTTCCTGTCATACTCAGATTCAGGTTAATATTCCGAATCAGGAGCTTAACAGATTGATCTGTTGGTGCAAAAAATGTAAAGTCGTCCTGCGAAAACTCCTTCTCCAATCCTGCCAGCCTCACAACTTTTGCTATTGTATCAAACTTGGGGTGCGTTTCCAGAAAATTAAGCATGGTACCCTTGTAGTTGGGATTAGCCAGGCCGCCATCTTCGTAATATTTATCATTACATGCTGTGGCTGCGCACAAAGCAAACAAACCAAGCAGGGTATTTTTAATATATCGTATGATCATAATTTATGCTTTTAAGCTTTCCATCATTGTACTTTCAATTGCAATTAGAGCGCTGCAATTATTGCCAGTAACTATTTAATGTAATCAACGGATTATTGATAACTGCTTCGGAAGTGATCGGCCATGTCCAGCCACCTCTGTTAAACTGGTCTTGTGTTAAAGGGTTATCTGTCCACTCTCCGTTAAGAATGCGTCCGGTACGGATAAGGTCGAAATACAAGTGCCCCTCGCCCATCAGTTCTCGGCCTCTTTCAAGGAAGATAGCATTCTTAAGTGCCTGTCCGCTTTCAACGATATCAAGAGCTCCAGCCCTTCTTCTAACCATGTTCACTACCTTGCGGGCTTCTTCTTCCTCTCCTAATTCGGCCAAAGCTTCGGCCCTTAACAGAAGTGCTTCTGCGTATCTGAATATCATCACCCCATATTCAGGTATAGCGAAGGGGCCTGTAGCCGCCGCAATCTCACCTTTATACTTCAGCAATTCGAAATTGCCGTTAGCTGCGTTTATTGTACTTGGATTGAACCATAAGCTGTATCTTTTATCAGAAGTTCCTACGGAGTAAAGTTTAGCCAGGTAGGCAGGCTTAAAGTATGCATGGCTGGATGCGTTATTATCGCCGGAACCTTTATTAGGGAACTTCAACATCATTTCGCCGAAGAACGCCAGGTAATTGGCGGCACCGCTGTAGTTTACGCTTTGGTTGAATTCAAATATTCCTTCTGTACTACGACCACGGGTCACCTCTCGGAAGTTCTCGATAGGAACAAGCTGATAAGCGTTCAAATCCATTAACTCTTTTCCATAGTCGGCAGCAGCACGGTAATATTCCTCGGCATTTTCTTCATCAAAACCAGCATTCCACATATTCATATTCATCAAAAGGTCTAGTAAAGCTCCTTTTGTGGCTCTTACTGCCCTGTAACTGGGATCGGAAAACGAAACGATAGCGCCATCTTTGTATCGGGCAACATCCTCAATACATTTGTTCACCACACTTACCATATTTTCCCTTGGCAGCATGTCTTTGGTATAAGCTGCTATATAATATGGCACATCTCCATAGATACGGACCATCATGAAGTAAGCAAGACTGCGAAGAAATGCCGCTTCCGCACGGTAAGGGTCTTTATCTCTTTCAGACATTCCGGGGATCTCGGTGTCCAAACGGTCTATCAGAATGTTTGCACCCTGGATAACTTTATAAAAATCTCTCCATGTAGTAATTGACACGAAGTTCATATCATTCCATGCTTTTCCGGAAGTTAGGATATTTTTAAGGTCATTCACAGCAAACGACTCGTAAACCAATCTCCTTTTTTGCTCAGGTGATGTGTTGGTGTTAACATTAATTGCCGAACGTATGAAACCAGACCTAAGCTCGCCGGTTGCTGGCAAGAAGCTTGTTGATGTTAACTTGTTTCTGAACTGGAGATACAGATCCAGTGTAAAAGCCTCCACATCGGAACGGCTTTTCCAATAAGCGTTACCACTGATTTTATGCAAAGGCTCCACTGTAAGGAAATCTTTGCAACCAGTGGAAACTGTTAAAGAGAGCAATAGAATTGCAAAATACTTTCTCATTTCGTTAATTGTTAAGCGAGGCCGCAAAAAGCGGCCCTGTATAGTTGATAATTGCGATTCCCTTATAATTGAACATTAAGCCCCAGGCTATACATACGGGCCACCGGATAACCGTCCGACTTGTCAAACCCAAGATCTGTTACTGCTTCAGGATTTGGTCCAGAATAGCGAGAGAAGGTAAACAAGTTATAGCCTGACATGAACACTTTAAGACCATTGATTTTGTACTTCTTAAGAAAATCCTTTTTAAAGCTGTAACTTAAAACAGCCGTATTTATCTTGAAGTAAGATCCATCTTCAAAGAAAGATGTCTGATCTTCCCTGAACGGGCTGATAAGGGATTTGTAATTATAAGGATCTGCGAAAGTTGCATTAACCCCATTTCCTTTATAATAATCAATATCTGAAATGTCTACAATAGGGCCTGAACCATAAGGGTTAGACATTAATTTCAGCCTGTCGGAAAGAGCCCTGTTTACAATAGAACGTTTGTAGGTATAAGCGCCTGTAACCAATAAAGAGAAACCTTTATATCCCACCTGGGTAGTAAGTCCACCAACCACCAAAGGAATTGGGTCTCCGGCCATCTGTCTGTCGGCCTCATTTACAATATAATCTCCGTTAAGGTCCTTCCATCTCGGATCTCCTTCCTTGAAGTAGGCAGTAGCATTATTAGAAGAACGGTATGGCAAACCTGTAAAAGGATCTACAGGGACCTGATCGTTACTCGTATAAACCCCATCAGACACAATCAGGTTGTGTGCAAATGGATTATTCCCTTCTCTCAATATTACCGCTCCCGACTGAAACTGATTTATGCCTCCCCATAAGTCAACGATCCTGGATCTGTTCAGAGCTCCGTTTATGTTGAAGGACAGGTTAACTTTGCTGGTTCTAGCCAAAGGACGGATATCCAGGTTTAATTCATGCCCATAGTTTAATACTTTACCGTCATCGCTTAATATATTGGCAAAGCCCAGGTCCTGAGATAAGGATATGGTACCAAGCAGGTTGGCAACAAGGCGGGTGTAGGTTTCATACGTAAGCCTCAAGTGGTCGTTAAAGAAGGCAAGATCAAAGGCAAGATTATAGGTGGTTGCGGTACTAGGACGCAATGTGCTATTTGGAATATTGCTATTATAGTCGATTCCGATAGATCCATTACCAAGATAAGTTCCCGTTGGGAAATAGTTACCATACAAACTGAATACATTTCCAGCAGGTTTAATAACACGGCCCCAGCTCGCGCGAACCGATCCTAAAGTAAGCCAATCGGCATTCTGCAAAATTCTTTCTTTATTGAAGTTCCATCTTACCCCAACAGCTGCACTCTGTGTATATGGATCTTCAAAACCAGACAATGAACTTCCATCATATCTGATGTTAAAGTCTGCAATGTATTTTTTCTGAAAGTCATAAGAAAAGCCACCGGCGAAAGACAACGAATTAACATCGTAATAGTTATCAAGAACACCACCGCCCCTTGAATTACGGGTATTGGCTCCTAAAGGTCCTTCAATCTGATCATTTGCGGTACCAAATTGTTGTACATAACCAGCCTGATAAGACGCCTTCTCGATCTCATTAAAGAACAAAAAGTTAAAATTATGCCCTCCATTAATGGTCTTGTTGAAATTGATCACGTTACGGTTATACAATTTCGATTTTCTGGCCGCAAAGGCATACACTTGCGAGAAGTTCTGGTTGTTTTGAATGTTAGTGTTTGCAACCGCCGGAGTAAAAGTATCATCAGTTGATCTCGTGAAGTCATAAGACCCATTTGAGGTAAAACTAAGCCCATTTATTGGCATAAATGAGAACTCTGCGTTTGCACGGAGGTTCTTGGTAGCATTATCATTCTTGACACTAAATGCAGAAGCTATACCCGAGGTAGCCTGGAACACCGTTGGCCCGGGCAATAAAGAAGAGGTGTTTGCAGTGTTTGCAACCCCTTGTTGCATTAACCCATTTCCCCCGCCTGAGCTTCTTTTACCAAGAGTTGACTGGACATTAAAAAAGAGCCGGAATTTTTTGCTGGGATTATAGCCCATATTCATCGTAGCGGTATAGGAGTTAAAACCTGTATTTGCTAGAATTCCCTGACTGTTAAAAAGCTTAAAATTCGTTTTGTAGTTGAACTTTTCATCACCGCCGTCAACCGTTAGGTTGTGCGTTTGGTTATAGGTTGTACCATAAAACACTGACTGCCAATCTGTAGAATTATTGTAATAGGGATTTAAACTATCTACAAGCATATATGAAAATCTTGTAGCGTCATTTCCATACTTCGCTAACTGTTCAAGCTTTGCTCTTCTTTCTGCCTGACCGCCAAAAGTTTCGCGCAATTTTGGAGCAGCGTTCACAAAAACCTTTGAATCGAAAGCTACACGTGGAACTTTGGAATTTCCTCTTTTAGTTTGTATGATGATAACCCCGTAAGCACCCCTCGATCCATAAAGAACAGTAGCCTGCGC
>Ga0307408_100002678_pt1 | contig 12355 bp, 4 predicted proteins | sample 322Cmetagenome_FD_202116 | JGI IMG/M metagenome (GOLD analysis project Ga0307408, IMG submission 202116) | Maize rhizosphere microbial communities from greenhouse at UC Davis, California, United States - 322HYB-C-3 | ecosystem: Host-associated > Plants > Roots > Rhizosphere > Soil | place: USA... | reverse complement strand
CGAATTTCCGCCCGGCAGTCGGCGGACTGGATTTCCTACCGGACGGCCGTTTGGCGGTCTCCACCTGGGACTCCACGGGCGCGGTCTATCTGCTCGATCACCTCGACAATCCGGCCGCAGTGACCGTGCATCGTTTCGCAGAAGGACTCGGCGAACCGCTCGGGCTCAAGGTCATCGATGGCGTGATCCACGTGAGCCAGAAGCAGGAGGTCACCAAGTTGATCGACCTCGATGGCGATGACGTGGCAGACGAATACCAAGCAGTCGCCCACGGCTGGCCCGCGTCGTTCAACTACCACGAGTTCACCTTCAATCTGGTGCAGAAGGATGGCTTCCTGTGGGTGACCACCTCGGTGCCTTTGCGGAATGGCAGCACCGCGTATCTGCCGGGCTCGCGACCCGCCTTCCCTGTGCCGAATGGCCCCGGGTCGCTTCTCAAGATCAATCCAACGGCGCGAACTTGGGAGGCAGTGGCCACTGGCTTGCGCACGCCAAACGGCCTTGCCGTCGGCTTGGATGGCGAGCTTTTCGCGGGAGACAACCAAGGCGACTGGCTGCCGTCCTCGAAGATCCATCACCTCAAGCCCGGGAACTACTACGGGCATCGTGAAAGCCCGGACGACACCCGCGCCTACACGCGGCCCGCGCTATGGTTGCCACACGGTGAGATTTCAAACTCCCCGGCCCAGCCGACTTTGATCCCCACCGGTATCTACGCCGGGCAGATGCTGTTCGCCGAGCTCACCCACGGCGGCGTGAACCGCGTCTTCATGGAAAAAGTCCGCGGCGAATACCAAGGCGCGGTCTTTCAATTCACCCAGGGACTCGAGTCCGGCATGAACCGCCTCGTCTGGGGGCCGGATGGCTCGCTCTACGTCGGCGGCCTCGGTGCCGGCGGCAACTGGAACTGGAAGAATACCACCTCCGGCCTGCAACGGCTGCGACCGAATGGAAAGGTGACCTTCGAGATGAAGAGCATGCGCGCGCGCGCCGATGGCTTCATCGTCGAGTTCACCCAGCCGGTGCCCTATTCGGTGGCGGCAGATCCGGTGAACTACGTGCTGCAGCAGTATCGCTACATTCCCATCTCCACCTACGGCGGGCCGAAGAGCGATGTGGAAACGCTGACGCCGACCCGCGTGGATGTTTCCCAAGACCGCCGGAAAGTCTTTGTGAAGATCCCCGGCTTGAAAGAGGACCGCGTGGTCGCGCTTCGCCTGAAGGACTTCATGAACGACGCGCACGTCGCGCCATGGGCCACCGAAGGTTGGTACACGCTCAATCTTCTTCCCACCCCCATGGGCGCGGACTTCGTGCCAATGGACCCTCCGGCTGAGCCTACCTCGCCGGTGCCTCCGGCAGGAACCGCGATCTATGAAGCGGAGGCCGCCACCCGCGTGGGACCCGTGGTCGCGTCCGGGAACGCGGGATTCACCGGTACCGGCTTCGCCGACTACGGCACCACCGTTGGCGAGACAATCACCTGGACCATCACGGCCGAACAAGCGGGTCCCCATTGGATTTCATTCCGCTACGCCAACGGCACCACCACCAACCGGCCGCTCTCTCTAACAGTGAATGGCACCATGGTGAACCCCAGCATCCCCTTAGGCACCTCGGGCACCGTGTGGACATCCTGGATCTACACCGACGGGATCAGCGCCAACCTCGTGGAAGGCATCAACACGATCCGCCTGACCAGCACGATCACCAACGGCCCGAACATCGATCACCTCTACATCTGTGGCCCGCCGGTCGCGGCACCACCCGGAGCCGTGATGCTGTTCGATGGCACGGCCGCCTCGTTGACGAACCACTGGCGACGCGATGAGAACAACGCTCCTCCCTCATGGGCCGTTTCCGCGGGCGCGATGGCAGTGGCGATCAATCCGGCACCGAACGACATCTCCACCATCACCGGCTTCCGGGATTTCAAACTTCACCTCGAATGGCTGTCGCCACCGGGCGGCACCGGCCAGGAAGCGGGCAACTCCGGGGTGAAACTCCAGCGCAGCTACGAGCTGCAAATCCTTAACACACCGAGGAGCCAGGCGCTGCAGAATGATTTGGCGGGCTCCCTCTATTTGCAGAAGCAAGCCGACACCAACGCCAGCCTCGGCGCGGGCGCATGGCAAAGCTACGATGTCGATTTCACCGCGGCGCGTTGGGACAGCACGGTGAAGACCGCCGATGCCCGCGCCACCGTTCGTTGGAATGGCATGCTGATCCATGACAACGTGGTGATCCCTGGCCCGACCGGAGCGTCCCTGGCAGAGAGCCCGGGACTGCATCCGCTTCTGCTGCAGGCACACAGCAGCGGTGCCAGCGGAGCGGTTCGCTTCCGCAACGTCTGGGTCATTCCAAAGGTGAGCCCTCAGGAAAGATGGCAATCGTGGATCGACGGCAGCGGCCTTCAAGTCGCGCAGCAGGATCCAAATGCGGATCCCGATGGCGATGGCATGAAGAACCTGTGGGAGTACGCCACCGGCGGCAGCCCGACGGCAGGAGACCTTTTCACCACGGCCGGCGAATCGCGGACGCCGCGGATGACCATGATCGACGATGCGGACGAGCATTCCCTCGAGTTCACCTTCGTGCGGCGCGCGGACGCATTGGATCGCGGCTTGGACTTCCGCATCGAAACCTCCGCCACCTTGGGTCCCGATTCATGGAGCTTTCGCTCCTCAAGCCTCGTCGGGCCGCCCGAGCCTGTGGGTGATGGCAGCTTGGAAAAAGTGACCCTGCGGGTGGATGAGCCGATCTCCGGCAACTCGCAGTTGTTCGCTCGCTTGCGAGCCGAGTTGCAGGATTGAGGCACAGGGCTTATGCCTCATTTCGGAACAAGGCCGCTCTGCCCCTTCCATTCCCCATGCTCTGCGACCACCCGAAAACGGAGCGTCGTGAACTCGTGATGAAAGTCCTTCCGATCTCGTTCAGCCATTGCGCTCGCATGACGTTCCGCTCCGGGCGAAGAGCCTTTGCCATGAACCATGTCAGTCATCTCACGTTGAGAGCGCCAGATCGAGAAGGTGCAAAAGGTGCGAGGGAGGCGAATCGCCGCTAAAGCCAGGGTCGTGGCCGGGTGATCCCTTACCTGTTTCTCCACCGGCCTGCCCCAACGAATGAAGCGAACGAGTTCCGGAAGTCTCAATCGTGCAAGTGTCACCACGACTACTGGCTGGTTGGGGTCCGCGTCTTCGACGTTCACCGGAAGATCGTCGAGACCGGAGAGATGCCCCCAACGGCGGAGGAACTCGAGGCGCACATGCCAGCCAGTTGCCAACGTGCGGCCCAGCTTGGTGTCCGCCAGGAAAGCATCCAAAGCATCTTCGCTCTCCCAAGATGCGAAGACTGCAAGGTTCTTCAGTTGCATCCGGGCCGGGGAAAGAATGGGTGCCCCCAAGGTCATCGCCGTCATGCATTCCGCGTGGCGCAGGCCAGCGATCTTGTGGGTCGTGGATGGGCGCCACAAGACTCCCATCGTCGTGGCAGGCGTCGTCTCCGCGAGATGGAAGCTGAAGGTCTGCATGCGATGAAGCCTGGTTCTCAGGGATTCCGGAGGATTTCCCTTTGAATGACTGAGTGCGATGGTGGCCGCCCCCAGAGAAGGGCCACAAGCCCCAATCCCACGTGGCCGATGGCATTGACGAGGCCATGATAGCGCACCATCCCTGCTAGATCGAAGATCGGGCGACCCCACGCCCAAGCAAGCGACGGAATCAGTGTGACCACCGGCACGGCCAGTGCCAGAAGGAGCAGAGCACGGGGCCCGATCCCCATGCGATTCGGATGCCCGAGAACAACAGCTCCCAGCTGTAGGGTAAAGATGAGCTCATAACTCGCTGCACCCATCTCATCGCAGTAGCGGAAGCCAAGAATACCTCCGGCAGTCACCAGATAGGCAACCGGATGTGCGATGAGGAGGATCCGGAGGATTCTCAACGCCCGCAGGTCGGACACGACACGACAGGAGAGAGCCGTCACCGTCAGAGTCCCAAAACCCGCGAACGCAAAGTGAGCCGCCGCGAGCCAACTCCAAGGAGCGCCGAACCCGAAAAGCGTCGATTCACTGAGAAACACGCCCAGCCATACCAAACTGCCGACAATGAAAACCCAGGCCGCAGCCAGTGCAATTTCCTCGGGTAGGAGTTCCGGTCGCGCGAAGGCTCGTTTCAGCAGGACACAACCCACGGTAATCGCTAAAAGGGCCGGCACCATGAGTATGGCGACAATGGCGGCGTGAGTCATAGCGGCCCTGTTGGGAGCATCCTGTTCTTAGCCCAAAGTCCTAGCCCTCCGAACCGCGAACGGAAATCTCCAATTTCTGGTTTCCTCATCGATTTGCTGCGGCAGGTTGCCTCCGAAACGGACTGTGAGAGATTGCCAGCCACAGCGTTCCCCCCGCGGAGAATGCCCGCACGAATGGCTTGAAGTCCAAAGTTGTATGACTACTTTTCCCGCGTGGACGGGGACTTGGAATTCTCCCATTACTCGGAGGACGATGTTCGTCGCCTCTACCCGATCCTTCGTGCCATGGCGGGAGAGCGGATGGCCTTCGAGCGTCCCGGGAATACCCTGCAGCCGACCGCGCTGGCCCACGAAGCATGGCTGCGCATGCGTTCCAGCGGGGATCAGAGCTGGAAAAACACTTCCCACTTCTTCACCGCCGCCGCTGAAACCATGCGGCGCATCCTCATCGACCGGGCCCGGCGCCGGAACCGGCCGAAGCACGCCGGCGATCTGGAGCGCGTCTCGATGGCCGACGCGGAAAACGAGCCGAACGATGAGAACGAACCCACCCTTCAGGTCAACGCCGCCTTGGAAAAGCTGAAGAAGGTCAATCCGCCACGGGCACAGGTGGTGCTGTTGAAATTCTTCGGCGGCCTGACGAACCAGGAAGTCGCCGAGGAAATGGGTGTCACCGAGCGGACCGTGGAGCGCTATTGGGCGTATTCGAAGACTTGGCTGTATCGCGAAATTCGCGGGCAGCGCTGATTTTTGTCGGTTCTCGGCCGCGAATGTCGCCAATTTAAGAAACGCTTGAAGTTACTGCGACCACGGCGCGGAGAGCCATGACGGAGACGATTGACCCACCTGAAGACGAAACGGACTCGCTTGCGATCGAGAACGCCATCTTCGAGACGGCCATGCAGATCCCGGACGCGGAGCAGCGTCGCGAATTTCTCGATCGGACCTTCCACGGTGACCCGCACGGACGGGAAAACATGGAGGAACTCCTGGATCTGGCCGGCACCTCGTCCGCCTTCTTTCTCGAAGGGCGCATGAGTACCGCCAAGCTCGCGCAGGAGATCATCGACGAGCTTCCCGATGGCGAACTGCCGGCTGACTCCGAGCCAGCGTCGAGCGGCGAAACGGAAGGCGCCACAATTGATCGCTACACCTTGGTGCGGAAGATCGGCGAAGGCGGCGTCGGTGAGATCTTCGAAGCGCAGCAGGACGGCATGGTCCGCACCGTCGCGATCAAGATCATCCGCAGCGGCATGGACACGGAATCCGTCGTGTCACGCTTCGAGACCGAGAGGCAGACGCTGGAAATCATGGAGCACCCGAACATCGCGCGGGTGCTGGATGCCGGCAGGACCTTTCGTGGCCGGCCGTACTTCGTGATGGAACTGGTCCGTGGAGCGAGGATCACGACCCTGTGCGAGACCGAGCAACTGGACATCCGCAGCCGGCTCGAGCTCTTCATCGCCGTCTGCCAAGCGATCCAACACGCCCACCAAAAGGGCGTCGTCCATCGCGACATCAAGCCGTCGAACATCCTCGTGGAAAACATTGACGGGACCTTTGTCCCGAAGGTCATCGACTTCGGCATCGCGAAGGCGATGCAGGGTGCGTCACGCGGCCGCGCGGGGATCACGCAGGTCGGCCAGTTCATCGGCACGCCTGCCTACATGAGTCCCGAGCAGATCGACATGGGAGGGATCGACATCGATACCCGCGCGGACATCTACAGCCTGGGAGCCTTGCTTTACGAACTGCTCGCGGGACGGCCCCCTTTCGATACGGAGAAGTTGCTGCAACGCGGCATGACGGAAATGCGCCGCGCCCTGATGGAGGACAATCCACCGCTTCCTTCCGAGGCAGCACGGACTCCAGCGGAGGAAGGCAAGGGAAACGCCTTGCCAGGCGCCCGGGAGAAATGGGCGAACGCCTTGCGCGGCGACCTCGACTGGATCGTCTTCAAGGCGATGGAGAAGGAGCGGAATCGCCGCTACCAGACGGTGAATAGCCTGGCGATGGACCTCCGTCGCTTCTTGCAGAACGAACCGGTGATCGCGCGGAAACCCAGCCGCGGATATTTCATGCGGAAGTTCTTCCAGCGGAATCGCGCGTCCTGTGTGCTCGGCTCGCTGATGCTGGTCTCCCTCGTCGCGGGCTTCGGCACCACCACCGCGCTCTATTTCAGGGAAAAGGAGGCCCTTTCCGAACAAGCCCGCCTCAAGCAACAAGCCCAGGCCCGGGCGAATGTATCGCGCGCTGCCATCCTGCTCAGCGAAGGCAATACCGCGGGAGCGGACAGCCTGTTGCGGCAGGATTCACTCGAGTCGATCGAGGCCTCGCCCGAAGCGGCCGAAGTGTTCCGTTCTCTGGGCCGCTGGAATGCGGTCTTCGATCGCTGGGACCAGGCGGCCGCCTGCTTCCGCATGATGACTGAAGCCAGCCGGCTGGATGATCCGGTGCGGATCGTGGAAGGCATCGACCTCTTGATGACCGCCCCATCCTATCTGGAGGCTGGCGACAAGAAGTCCTACATCGATTTCCGGACCGAAGTGCTTGATCGCTACGTGCCCGCACAGAACGCGATGCAAGCCGAGCATCTGTTGAAGGTCTGTCTGCTGATGCCGGTGGACGAGAACATTATCAAGCGGCTCGAAAGCTCTGCCAAGGTATGCCGGGAGTTCAAGCCTGGCACCAAAGGCATTCCCGAATGGAACGCCCTTTCCTTGTCACTCTTCTACTTCCGCAAGGCTGACTACCAAGAGGCGATTCGCCAGGCGGAACGCTGCATCAGCTTCAAAGATCCCGCCGGTAGCCGGGAATCTGCTGCCCGCTGCATCATCGCCATGTGCCGCTTCAAACAGGGGAATGCAGCCGAGGCCCGCAGTAACTTCGAGAAGGTGAAGGGCGAGATCAAGCGAGTCGAATCACAGATCGACGAATCCGGATTCCCGCCCATAGGCACTTGGTTCTCATGGGCGATCGTTAGGATCCTTGCCCGTGAAGCCGACTCCATGGGCATTTGAAACAAAGTAGTATGACAGATTTTCCCGCTGTTAGGGAAAATTGCTGTCGGGTTGGAGGGGGTGGAATCGCCTCTCGGAACTGAAGCGCTGCCCCGAAGGGATCCAAGAATCCCGGGGCGGCTTTTTTTACCCGCTAAGATCCAACCCGAGAAACCTTGTGACCCAATTGAACTCTTCCAAGCCGGGGCTTATCCACGGCCTTGGCCTCATCAGTATCGTTATCCCGATGGCGGCCTCCGCCCAGTCCACCTGGAGTGGCACCACCAGCGTCAACTGGAACGTCGCCACCAACTGGAACCCCGGCATCCCTGCAGAAGATGCCAATATCATCATCGCCGACACGACGACCAACGGCCTTACCCTCAATGACGGGCCTCACTCGGTCGGCTCCATCACGATCGGTGCCACCGGCACCCGGACGACCGCGTTCACCCTTTCAACGACCACTGCCAATACGCTGACCATCAAGGGTGGCGTCACCGCGGCCGGAAACTTCACCGCCGGTATTGGCCCCCGTCTGCGCGGAAAGATCGTGGTCGCCAACAACCAAACCTGGCAAGTAGGTGGACAAGCGGGATCGCACACCGACGACCGCGGCTTGGCGGTCAACGAAGTCGCGAGCAGCGCCACTCAAGGCTCGCTGACCCTCAATGCGAATCTCGACAAATCCGGATCTGGCCAGCTGACCTTCGGAGCCGTCAGCGTCACGGGCACAGGCGATATCAACGTCAACGAAGGCTCCCTGAAGCTCAATGCCGGTGGCTCCTTGCCGCTCACCATCGGGACGGTCGGAACCGGCAAGATCATCATCAACAACTCGGCTGCGCTGATCTTCTCCAAGAACTCGGGAACCTTTAATATTACCCGCCCTCTCGAGTTCAAAAACACGGGCAACGTTATCACCGGCAGCGGATCGAACAGTGCCCCTGGCACTTGGGAAATCGCCTCGAACATCGCGTGGCTGGGCACCAACCACACCATCACCAACAACCGGGACCTCAACAACTCCGGCCTCGTGAACTACCGGTTCTCAGGAGTGATGTCCGGCACGGGCAACATCAGCAAGGGCGGCCTCAGCGGGCTGATCCTGTCGGGCACCGCTGCCAACACCCTCACCGGAAATATCACCGTCACTGCCGGCGAGTTGTCCCTCGATAAAACGGGCGTCATCGCCGTTCCCGGCAACATCTCGGTCAGCGGCGGTTCACTCCGCATCAATCAGGCGAACCAGATCGCGGACACCTCGAGCATCGCGCTCACGGGAACAGGAGCGATTGTCCTTACCGCAAACCGCGCTGAGACCATCGCTGCACTGAGCATCGGCTCGACCGGCTCTTCCAACGTCTCCGGTCTCAATGTGACCGGCGCCACCACGCTCACCAACGGCACCCATGACGTGAGCGCCAACCAAACGTTCGCCACCAACAACCTCGCGATTTCCAACAACGCGAGCCTTCGTTTGGTGGGCGATGTCGCCGGTCCTGCCACGGCCAATGCCGGAGCGGGCGGAGTGACCTTGGACAGCGGCAAGGTGCTCTTCGAAAATAACGAGGCAGCTGCCACCAGCCAGTTCAATCTGGCGTCGGATCTCGTGTCCACGGGTGCCAGCCAGTTCACGGCCAACAACAACAACGGCTCGCGCATCATCAACCTGCAAGGCGCTTCCCGTGCGGTCACCATCAACAATGGCACCCTCGAGATCAGGCCGAGCACCGAAGACGGCACCAACAGCGGACCTTCCGTTCAGAACGGCACGCTGGTAAAGTCCGGCGCGGGCGCGCTGGTCCTCTCCCACGCAGACTCCACGGCGGATTTCTCGCTCACGGATGGTCCGCTCCGGATCCGTTCCGAAACTGGCGTGGGGAACCTCGCCCAAGCCGGCGGCACTCTGGAGATGGACCTTGGCGGAGCTTCTCCATCCAAGATCACGACCACCGGCAACTTCACGACGACGGGTGGCACCATCGAACTTTCCGCGGCGAACCTGGTGACCTTCACCGGCACCCGGGAACTGGTTCGCTACAATGGAAGCCTTGTGGGAACTCCCACCATCAACATCCCGGCTGCCTTGTTGGGAAGCCGTGTGAATCCGGTCCTGAACTACGGCACCGGCACTAACAGCGCCATCACCGTCACCTCAACCGCCCTCCCCATCGCGCTGACATGGAGCGGCCCGAATGGCGGCACGTGGAATACCAGCTCGGTGAACTTCAATGGGGGCACCGAGAAGTTCTATTCGCTCGACTCCGTCACCTTTGGCGATACGGCGACGTCCAGCCTCTCGGTCGTGCTTCACGGGCCGGTGTTTCCCACCGATGTGGTCTTCAACCACGGCGTCATCACCGAAACCTACACGCTGTCCGGCAGCGGCAGCATCAGCGGCCCGACCAAGCTCACGAAGGACGGCACCGGCACCACGATCCTCGCCAATGACAACAACTACACCGGTATCACCGACATCATCGCCGGCACCTTGCAGGTGGGCAACGGCGGCATCACCGGCAGCCTCGGCACCGGCGCGGTCCAGGTCGCTTCCGGAGCCACCCTCAAGTTCGCTCGCAACGGCTACCTGGTGGTCGGCAGTGTCATCACCGGAGCCGGAGCCCTTGAAAGCAATGGTCCGGGAACGGTCGCCCTCACCGCGAACAGCGACGCCTTCGCAGGTAGCGTGGCGGTCAACGGAGGCATCTTCCAACTCGGGGACGGCGGCGAGACCGGCTCGCTCGGAACGCTTCCCGTCAGCGTTGCCTCCGGAGCCACCTTCGCGATCAAGCGTGGCGGTGCCATCATCCCGACCATCGCAAACAGTATCAACGGAAGCGGATCCGTCGCGGTCATCGGCGGCAGCGCGAACCTCACTGCTTTCAACAGCTTCTCGGGTGGTGTGACGGTATCAGATGGAGGTGCGCTGCGCATCCCTTCGGATAGCGCACTCGGTGAAGTTCCCCAGGCGCTCATCCCGAACGCGATTCGCCTCAATAACGGTGGTTTGAAGAACTTCGATTCCAATACGCTCGTCGACTCCTTCCGCGGCATCGCCATCAACGGCGAGGCCTACTTCACCGCCGGATGGACGAAGTCGCTGACCATCCCGGGGCCGATCTCCGGAACCGGCAACGTGTTCGTTAACTACGATTCCGGAAAGGTCTACTTCACCAACGACCTCAACAGTTGGAACGGTGTCCTGACGCTCGGCGCCAACAAGCCCGGCTTCACCGGCACCACCGGTGGCATCCTTGAAGTCCGTGGTGTCACCGATGGTGGCGTCGCCGGCCCGATCGGTGCCGCCTCCGCGGATCCGGCGAACCTTGTCTTCAATGCTGGACGCCTGATCTTCAACGACAGCCTCAGCACCGGCGCGAACTCCACCGACCGTGGATTCACCCTGCAGGGAAGCGGAACTATCGAAGTCGTCACACCTACCCTCACCATCAATGGTAAGGCAACGGGCACCGGCACCTTCACCAAGGCCGGAGCCGGCACCCTGGTCCTCGGCGGCAACAGTGACTTCGTCGGGGAAAAGAACATTTCCGGCGGTCCGCTGGTGATGAAATCCGTCACCGCGCTTGGTGACACCGGATCGTTCGTGAGATTCACCGGAACCGCCGGCGTGCTCGATCTGGCCACCGATGCCAGCGTTGCCGCGTATCCTGTCACGATCGGCGCTGGAAACTCCGGCACCATCCTGTCGAACGTCGCCACTCCCGGAAACGGCATCACCCACGCGCTCGGCAATGCCGACCTCTCCACGGTGACCCTGACCGTCGCCGCGGGTGCGAACGTGACCGGTGGCGATCCTCGCGTCTCCCTGGCCAGCTTGGGCTTGGCCGCTGGAGCAGCTGGCACCACCACGCTGAATCCGACCACTGCGAACATCACCCTGGGCTCGGCCTCCATCTCGCCCGGCGGCAATTTCGCCAAGACCCTGGCGCTCGGTGGCACCAGCCTCACCAACCAGGTGACCGGTCCCATCACCGACGGGCTCAATGTCCTCAGCTTGACCAAGGCCAACAACAGCCTGTGGACGATCTCGGGTGACAGCACCTTCACCGGCAACGTGACGGTCGATGATGGCGTGCTTGTCGTCGCCCACACCAACGCCTTGGGAAATGCAGCCAAGACCCTGATCATCGCCGGCGACGCAGGTGCCAACCGCATCCCGGAGATGCGACTCAGTGGAGGCGTCTCGCCCACCGTGGCGAACGTGCAGATCTCCGGTGCGGGCGAAAGCAACCTGACCGGAGCACTTCGCAACATCTCGGGTGACAACACGCTGAATGTGACCACGCAGGTGACGATGAGAACCGGTAACGGCAATACGACGCTCTATTCGGATGCCGGCACCCTCACCATCAACACCCCTCTGGTGACGTCGAATGCTACCGGTCGTGCCCTGACCTTGGCGGGTCCCGGCAACGGTGCGATCAATGGCGTGATCGCCAACGGCTCCACCGCCAACTTGCCCGTCACCAAGACCGGCGCAGGCGTGTGGACGCTCACTGGTGCGAATACCTACAGCGGAGCCACCACGGTTAGCGAAGGCGTGCTGTCGCTTAGCCAGGCAGCCCTCAGTGACACCGCTGCGGTCACGGTCGCCGCAATTGCCAACCTCAACCTTAACTTCGCTGGCACCGACCGCGTCGGTTCCCTCGTCATCAATGGTGTCACCAAGCCGGATGGAGTCTACAACGCCTCCACCGATCCTGGCTTCATCAGCGGCAGCGGCAGCCTCCGCGTGGGTCCGGATCCGTCGGGTTACAGCACCTGGGCTTCCGCCTACCCGTTCACCGCAGGTGTGAACGACGGACCGGAGCAAGATGCGGACGGCGACGGCATCAGCAACGTGCTTGAGTACGTGCTGGGCGGCATCCCGGCCGGAGCTGGAGCAAACAACACCACGATCCTTCCGACGATTGCGGCGAACACCAACAACCTGGTGTTCGCGTTCCGTCGCAGTGATGCATCGGAAAACGATGTGACCCTCAAGATCCAATGGTCGGACGGCCTGGGCAGTTGGAATGACTTCGCCACCATCGGTGCCGGCAATGCCCTGCCGGCAGTGGACGTCACGGAAGACTCGCCAAACG
>Ga0307408_100002677_pt1 | contig 12358 bp, 8 predicted proteins | sample 322Cmetagenome_FD_202116 | JGI IMG/M metagenome (GOLD analysis project Ga0307408, IMG submission 202116) | Maize rhizosphere microbial communities from greenhouse at UC Davis, California, United States - 322HYB-C-3 | ecosystem: Host-associated > Plants > Roots > Rhizosphere > Soil | place: USA... | reverse complement strand
CTTGGCCAGCGGGCTGGCCGAGCCCAGCATGCCGATCAGGCCCACCAGCAGGAGCAGCACCAGGCCCAGCCCGGCGGCTGCGGCAGGCTTGGGCAGGCGCGGCGCGGCACCGCCCAGCAGCAGGGCCGTCGCCAGCAGGCCGAGGGCGGCGCCCAGGCCGCGGTAGCCGCCGTGGGCAAACACCTGGCTCAGCACCCAGTAGCTGAGCACCAATAGCAGCAGCGAGGCGGCCATGCTGCGCGCCGTCAGCGTACCGCCGCGCAGATGGTGGGCCGAACCCAGCACCGCGATCACCGCGCCCGCGGCGGCATACGCCAGGTAAATGTCGCGCGAGAAGGTGGTCAGGCCGGCAAACAGTCCCAGGCCCAGCGCCGCCAGTCCCAGCGCCAGGCGGCGCGGCGGCGGGTGGTTGACCAGCCATAGCGTGACGAAGGGGAAGGCCATTGCCAGGTAGGCGTCGAGCGCCGCGCCGCCCGTATGCATGGCGGAAAACGGTGCCGTCGGGCGGTAGTCGCTGGAAAAATTGAACAGGCCGGGAAAGGCCATGCGCTCCCATACCACGGCCAGGCTGCAGGCAACCAGGCCCAGGATCATGCCGGGCACCAGCAGGCGCTGCAGGTTGCTGCCCTGCTCGCCGGCGGTGGCGCGCAGCAGGGGCAGCAGCAGTACCGGCCACAGCACGCCTTTCAGCACGCGCAAGCCGTTATAGGGGCTGGTGTAATTGGCGAAGGAGTTGGCGTCGAGCGGCGCCAGCGGCATCACGCCGCGCCAGGCCGCCACCAGGTAGCACAGCACGAACAGGCCCAGCGCAAAGCGCGCCGGGCCGGGCAGCTTGGTGGGCGCCGGCTCGCGCCCCACGGCCCAATAGCCGGCGGCGCAGGTCGCCAGCAGCAGCAAGTCGAGTTCTTCCAGGAAGAACCAGCCGGTCCAGGGCGCAAAGTCGAGCACGGGCAGCAGGGCGGGCACGGCCAGCAGCCAGGCTTGCGGGCGCCACAACAGCAGCGCCATATAGCCGCTGAGCATGATGGCCAGCGGCAGCCGCGGCGCCGGATACACGCTGGCGGCGGCCATCAGGAGCACCAGGGCAGCGATCGCGGCGCCGCGCCGCCACAGCAGCCGCATCATGGCTTGACGGGAATTGCCTGCTCGGCCCGTGCGGCGCTGTTGCCGGGCTTGGCTTGCGCCTCTTGTTCCGCCTTGTCCTCAACCCTGTTCTCGGCCTTGTCTTCCACCTTGTCTTCCGGCTTGCTGGCCGGTGGCGGCTCCACCCACTTGCCCGCCTTGACCAGGGTTTGCTTCAGCGCCGGCAGCGGGAACTCCATGGAGTAGGCCTTCTGGGCATAAGGCAGGGCTTCGTCAAACTTTTTCTGCTTGGCGTAGATCAGGCCGATGTTGTAATTGATGGCCGGGTCGTCGGGCGAAATCTCGACCGCCTTTTGCAGCATGTCCAGCGCCGGGCCCAGGCGCCCCTTGGCATAGGCAAAGCGCGCATACATCAGCCAGGCGTTGCTGTCGTCGGGATAGAAGCGCACGGCACGCTCGAAATAGCACTCGATCGGCAGCTTGGCGCCTTCGATGATGCCGCGCGGGTTGCGCGGCGCCAGGCGCAGCGCCGTATTCAGGGCGCGCGGGTGGTTCGGGATGTGCAGCAGCGTGTATTCCAGGTCGCCGCCCAGGGTGCCGGACTCGCCGCGGATGCCCTGCTCGATGTCGTCGGTGAAGTGGCGCGAATGCACCAGCTTCAGGTAATAGTCCGGCACGGTTCGAAAGTCGTGCTGGGTGACGGACGATTCGCCGCAGTACATGCGGGCGCTGCCGGGAACGGCAATGGCGTACAGGATGGCGGCCAGCGCCAGGCAACGGGTGTTCATGCTTCCTCCGTGGAGCCGGCCGGAGCCGGAAGAACCTGCGATTGGGGCAGCACGCTGTCGAGCATGCGTGCCAGTTCAACGGTGCGCGCCTGGCGCGATGCCGCGGCCACGGCTGCCGGCGCCGGCAGGGGCGCCTGGCCGGCGCGCGCCAGCTGCAGGAAATGCAGCAGGCCGCGCTTGATGCCTTCGCTGTCGTCCAGCGGGGCGATGGTATCGACCCCGGCCGCGCGCAAGGTGGCGGCGGTGTCGCCGGCGGCATCGGTCAGGGCCAGGATCGGGCGGCCGGCGCGCAGATATTCGTACAGCTTGGCCGGGATCTGGTGGTTGCAGTTGCTTGCCTGCAGCACCAGCAGGCCGTCGGCCGACAGCATTTCCGCCAGCGCGGTCTGGTACGGCACGTGCGGCGCCAGGCTGACCAGGTCGCTGATGCCGTGCTCGGCCAGCAGGGCGCCGACATAGTCGTCGTGGGCGGTGGCGCGCAGCACGATGTGCAGCTGGCTGGCATCGATGGCGCCGGCCGCCTTCAGCTCGGACAGGGCGCGCACCAGCGGCACCGGGTCGCGTTCGGACGGATAGATGATGCCGCTGTGGATCAGGGTAAACGGCTGGCCGGGCGGGCGCGCGGGAGCGCCGGTCTGGGCCGCGTTGCGGAAGTTTTCCTCGTCGTAGCCGTTCTCCAGCATGGCAAAGCGGCTGCGCGGCAGTTCCGGGTAGCGCGTGGTATAGGTCACCACCGCGCTGGGCGTATTGCATACCACCAGCGCCGCGTTGTGCACCGCCTTGCGTTCGATCCAGCGCCAGATGGCGCGCACGCGCGGGTCGCGCGGGTAGTTGGTGTCGGTCATCGGGTCGCGGAAGTCGACCACCCACGGCAGGCGGGTCAGCTTGTGCAGCAGCAGGCCGATCAGGGTGGCGCTGGCAATCGGGTAGGTGGTCCACAGCACTTGCGGACGGTACTGACGCACCAGCGACAGCCCGGCCGGCACAGCGCCCAGGCACCAGCCGACAAAGCGGTCGGGCCAGGCGGTGAAGCCCAGGTAACGACCGCGCCAGGCCAGATGGCGCCCGGAATCGATGGCAAAGGCGCGCTTGACCACGGCTTCCGGCGGGATTTCCGCCAGCTGGTCCGGGCCCTGGTTGAGGTAGGCGCGCGGGTGCGCCGACAGCACCAGCGGCTGCCAGCCCAGGGCCGGCAGGTATTGGGCGAACTTCAGCGTGCGCTGGATGCCGCTGCTGCCGCGCAGCGGCGGGAAGTGGAACGCCACCATCAGCACGCGCTTCACCATGCCTGCACCCATTGCGCGGTCCAGTCGCTGACCTGGTCGCGCCAGGCCCGGGTGGAAAAAGTATGGTCGGCGCCGGCCAGCGTATGCTGCTGCACGGCAGGGCCCGCCAGCAATTGCTGCCAGCGCGGCGAAGCCTTGGTCATGTCGAGGAACTCCTGCGCCGTCAGGTCGGCGCCACTGAAAATGAACAGGACGCGGCCGCGGAAGCGCTGCATGGCGTCCAGCAGGCGCGCCGGCAGGTCGGCGCTGAGCGGCGGCGCGCTGCCGTCGCGCGGGATGGCCGGCGCCGCCGGCGCGGCCACCGCAGGCGCGGCCGGCTGCCGGCGCGCCGCGCCCAGCACCCCGAGCAGGGAACGCACGGCGGGGCCGGCGGCAAAGCGGCCGCTGAACAGCTTGCGCCACAGGGCCGGGTCGCGCAGGCGCTGCCAGTAATAATGCTTGAGGGTGCTGCGCGCCAGGCCGGCCGCGGTGCGCGCCCAGGGATTGAGCAGCACCAGGCCGCGCACGCGCGCGTCGCGGTGGCCATAGAACAGGGCGGCGGCGGCGCCGTCACACAGGCCCCACAGCACTACTTCGCGCAGGCCCGGCACGGCGGCCTGGAAGGCGTCGATGGCGGCCGCCACATCGTCTTCCACCTGTTCGAAGCCGCGCGCCGCGCCAGCGCTGTCGCCCATGCCGCGGTAGTCGAAGCGCAGCACCGGGATGCCGCGCGCGGCCAGTGCGCGGGCCAGCAGGGTGAACTGGCGGTGGCTGCCGGCGCGGTATTGGGGGCCGCCGACGATCACCAGCACGCCGCGCGTGGCCGGGCGGTCCGATGGGCTGAGGATGCCGACCAGGGTCTCGCCGCGGCAGGCAAAGCTGAGGGCCTGGTCGTCAGGCATGGCATACCTCGTCCAGCACCTCGCAGGTAGCCGCCAGCAGGGCCGGGGCTTCGGCGATTTCCTGGGTGGCCCAGAACTGCGGGCCGGCAACCAGGCGCAGCGCGGCGGCGACGCCGGCTTCCTGCCAGGCTTTCAGCACGCGGGCGGCGGCCGGCGGCAGGGGACGGCCCGCTTCCGGCACCACCTCGCACCAGTGCACGGGGCAGGGCGGCGGCAGGCGGCCGGCGTCCAGGCCGTCGAAGCCCAGGGCCAGCGCCGGCGCCAGCAGGTAGCCGGCAATTTCCTGCGCCTCGCCGCGCGCCAGGGCGGTGCGCAAGGCGGCCGTGCCGCCCTCGGCGCGTTCTTCGCCCAGCATCTGGGCCGCGACTTTCAGGCGCAGGAATTGGGTCAGGTGGGCGCTGCCTTGCAGCACCGGTTGCCACAGCAGCAGGGCGGCCGGCGCGACGGCAGCGCGGCTGGCGTAGTCGAGCGCCAGCAGGGCCCCCAGGCGCAAGCCCCACAGGCCGGGCGGCTGCGGCAGGGCAGGGCCGAGGGTGGCCGACAGCCAGTCCAGGCCGCTCGCCACGTCGGCCAGCCAGCTGTCCCAGCTGGCGTCGCCGAAATCGCCGGCGCTGTCGCCGCAGCCGTGCAGGTCGAGCTGCAGCACTGCATAGCCCTGGCGCGCCAGGGCGCCCGCCTGCAGCGCCGCCATGCGGCGCGCCTTGTTCATTTCTTCGCCCAGCGGCGGCAGGTACAGCCAGGCGCCGCGGCACGGCCCTTCCGGCGCGTGGTACAGCCCGAAGCGGGCGGCGCCGCCCTGGCCGAGGAACAAAGGCTGTACCGGTGCCGGCATTATGCAGTCAGCTTGTGCTGCACGAAGGCGGCCAGGCTGCCCAGGGTGGCAAAGGTGGCCGCGTCGATTTCATCGTCGTCGATGGTGAAACCGAACTGTTCTTCCAGGGCGCCAATCAGCTGCACTACTGCCATCGAGTCGAGCTCGGGCAGGCTGCCCAGCAGGGCCGAGTGTTCGTTCAGGCTGCGTCCGGCGGGACCGAGGGCCAGCACATCGGTCAGGATGGTCTTTACTTCTTCCAAATACATGCGTTACTCCGTAGCAGCAATAAAAGTGACATGGTACATGGTCCGCTTTTTCCCGGTCCAGCACGCCAGCCGGCAAGCGGCGCCGCGTTGTCGCCTGAATTGCATATTGTGCATCATAGTTGTCGATTATGGAACAGCGGCGCGCTGCGGGTGTGGCGCGCCGCCCGATCAGCCCGCTGCGACGGCCAGCTCGCTGGCGCTGCCGGCGCGGCGCTGGCGCAACATTGCGCGCAGCGCCAGGTACAGGCGCAGCGCCGGCGCCAGCACATGGCGGCGGTTCAGCACTTCCAGCGTGAAGTAGGGATTTTCCTGCTCCATCCACAGGCCCTTGTAGGGATCGGCGCCCAGCATGAAGTCGATCCGCTCGACCCGGTCGTGGCGGTAGACATGCTCGATCAGGTGCCCGGTCAGTAGGCTGCCGGGCGAGAAGCGGTCGGCGTTGCAATCCTGGGCCAGCTTGAAGATATGCGCCACGCCGTCGTTGACCAGCCAGAGCTGGCTGGCCACCACCTGCTGCTCCAGGTACAGCAGGCCCAGCCGCAAATAGCCGCGCGCGGCGCTCCATTGGATCAGCCAGTCGATGAAGGAGCGCGACGGTTCGCCGCCCTTCCAGCTATGGCTGTAGGTCGACCAGTAATGCTCCACCTGCTGCGCCGTCGGCGCCGTCACCACCTCGAAGCGGTGCGCTGCGCGGCTCAGCGCCTTGCCCTTGCGCTTGAGGGTGTTGAGCAACTGGGAAGGCCGCTTGGCCCAGTAGCTGTCCAGGTCCGGCGCGTAGGCCGAATAATTGGCCGACAGCGGCACCCGCAGCACCGCGTGGCGCTCCCCGGCTAGGCCGGCGCTGGCCTGCTCGGCCTGCTGCAGGCTGGCCGGCGCCGCACTCAGCTTGAGCCAGCCCTTGTCGAGCCGGTCCAGCGCTTGCAGCAGCACCTGCCAGCTGTCGGCCGGGGCCAGGGCGCTGCGGTCGATGAACAGGCCGACGCAGGGCGAATAGAAATTGCTCAGCAGACGCACTTCCATGCTGCGCAGGAGTCCGGGCTGGCGTTCCACCGGCGCCGCCAGGCAGAGCTGCTCGCCGCGCCAGGCAAACAGCCAGCTGAAGCGGCGCCCGCTGTCCGGATGCACCTCGCGTTCAAACTTGACCAGGGCTTCATACCAGTCCAGCGTGCAGAACAGCGGGTCCGGCTGGTGTTCGCGCAGCCACTGGGCCAGCTCGGGCGGCAAGGGCTGCTCCATCGGCAGTTCGCGCACCCGCAGCGCATTGCTGCGCTGGCCGCGCAGGCTGGCTGCCAGCCGCTTCAGGCGGGCGCGCAGGCGCCACCCCAGGCCGATGCGGCAGGCTTGCAGGAAGGGCAGGGGATCGCTGGCGCGCCAGTAGGTGAACGCCGGGCGCTTGCCGCCGTAAGGGCGCAAGCTGCGCTCGGCCTTGATGGCGCGCCAGTAGGACAGCGCATCGTTTTCAGCATCGAACCAGGTCACCGGGCCGCGCAGGGCGCCCGGCTGGGCCGGCTGGCCGAGGGCCAGCTGGAATTCCTGGTAGACCTGGTTGAAGCCGGCGGCCACGCAAAGTTCCAGCCAGAAGTCGGTGCGCCCGACGGTCGGCTCGATGACCCAGAAGCTGCCGTCCGGCGCGCGCTTGAGCTCAAGCGACACCGGGCCGGACATCTCGAGGCCGGCAAAGAACTGGCGCGTCAGGGCCAGCACTTCCGGCGCCTCGACGCTTTCGGCCACCGTGGTCTGGCCGCGCGCCGGCGGGAACGAAGCGATCTTGCGGCCGACCATTTCCTGCACCACGGCGCCGCGGTCGAGCACGAGGGCGCCGAAATACAGGCTGTCGTCGCCGCCGGCAATGTATTCCTGGGCCAGGATCGGCAAATCGCCCTGGTATTGCTCGAGCAGGGCCAACAGTTCAGGCAGGGTCTGCGCCAGCGCCGTCTTGAACGAGGACAGCGGGCGCGCCGGCTTCAGGATCACCGGGTAGCGGAAGCCGGCCACCGCCGCTTCGGCCTCGGCCACGGCGGCCAGCGTGGCCGAACGCGGGTAATTCAAGCCCTGGCTGCGGGCCGCCTGCTCCAGTTCGTTCTTGCGCTGCAGCCGCAGCACGTGGCCGGCACAATGGGCCCAGCTCAACAGGTAATGCGGCAGCAGCTGCGCGAGGCCCTCGCCCATCTGGCGCACATGGGTGTCGTTGCTGGGGAACAGCACCACCTGGCGGTCCTGCGGCAGGCGCGCGCGCACGGCGGCCAGGGTCGGCACCAGGTCGGCCATTTCGGCCTCGCTGCACAGGAAAGTGTGGCGGATGGCATTGCTGCGCACGCCGGGACGCCACGCATCCTTCTCCAGCGCGTACACTTCCACTCCCGCGTCGTGCAGGCCGCGCACCACGGACAGGCCGTGGCTGCACAGGCCGACTACCAGGGCAACAGCCGGCTTGGGCGGCGACGGGGGGCTAGCAGGATTTTTCACAACGCAGATTGATTTTGCTCAGAGAACCATATATTAAATGCAATACTGTGGCTTGTGCGTGGATTGTTGCAACAATCCTGCATTCACCGTGCTGGCGGGGTGATGCAAGGCAAGGATGCGGTGTTTTTGCAATATAATTAATGCAATCCTTATTGACGAAGTAATATGAGCGACCTGATCCATCAATTTATTTTTGCTTCAGCGCAACGTACGCCCCAGGCCGAAGCGCTGGTCTACGGCGAGCGCCGGCTGGACTATGCCGCCCTGGCTGCCGCCGTGCAGGGTGCGGCCCATGGCCTGCTGGCACGCGGCCTGCAGCGCAGCGAGCGGGTCGCGGTCTACCTGGAAAAGAATATCGAGAACGTGGCCGCCATGTTTGGCGCGGCCCAGGCCGGCGGCGTGTTCGTGCCGGTCAATCCCCTGCTCAAGCCGGAGCAGGTCGGCTATATCCTGGCCGACTGCAATGTGCGCGTGCTGGTGACCTCGGCCGACCGCTTGCGCCTGCTGGCCGGGACGCTGCCGTCCTGCCCCGACCTGCATACCGTGATCGTGACCGGCAAGGCGGACGAGCTGCCCAGCTTCCCGCACCTGCACGTGCTGCCGTGGGCGGCGGCCATGCAGGACGCGCCGCCCGCAGCCGCGCACCGCTGCATCGATACCGATATGGCGGCCATCCTGTACACCTCGGGCAGCACGGGGCGTCCCAAGGGCGTGGTGCTGTCGCACCGCAATATGGTGGCCGGCGCCGTCAGCGTCTCGAGCTACCTGGAAAACACGCCGGACGACCGCCTGCTGGCCGTGCTGCCGCTGTCGTTTGACTATGGCCTGTCGCAGCTGACCACCGCGTTCCGCGTCGGCGCCACCGCGGTCCTGATCAACCACCTGTTCGCCAACGACGTGCTGAAAGCCGTGGTGGCGGAAAAGATCACCGGCCTGGCTGCCGTGCCGCCGCTGTGGATCCAGCTGGCGCCACTGCCCTGGCCGGCCGATTGCACGCTGCGCTACCTGACCAATTCCGGCGGCGCCATGCAGCGCGCCACGCTGGATGCGCTGCGCGCCGCCCTGCCCAAGGCCCAGCCCTTCCTGATGTACGGCCTGACCGAGGCGTTCCGCTCGACCTACCTGCCGCCGGCGGAACTGGCGCGCCGCCCCGATTCGATGGGCAAGGCGATTCCGAATGCCGAAGTGCTGGTGCTGCGCCCGGACGGCAGCGAATGCGCGCCCAATGAGCCTGGCGAGCTGGTACACCGCGGCGCCCTGGTCTCGCTCGGCTACTGGAACGACAAGGCCAAGACGGCCGAACGCTTCAAGCCCTATGTCTCGTCGCAGTACGGTTTGCCGCTGGTCGAGATGGCGGTCTGGTCGGGCGATATCGTGCGGCGCGACGAAGAAGGCTTCCTGTACTTCATCAGCCGCAACGACGAGATGATCAAGACTTCGGGCTACCGTGTCAGCCCGACCGAAGTGGAAGAAATCGTGTACGCGCGCGACAAGGTGGGCGAGGCCGCGGCGCTGGGCGTCAAGCACCCGACGCTGGGCCAGGCGATTGTGCTGCTGGCCTACCCGCGCGAGGGGCAGGCCTTGACCGATGCCGAGCTGCTGGCGGCCATCAAGCCGCACCTGCCGGCCTATATGCATCCGCAAAAGGTGGTGGTGTCGCCGACCCCGCTGCCACGCAACCCGAACGGCAAGATCGACCGCAAGCTGCTGTCGACCCAGTATGAAAACGTGTTTGCGGAGGGCGCATGAGCATGGAGGCACCGCGCCGCCCGCAACACGCGCCGCTGCTGCAGTTCGCGGTCGAGGATGACTGCCTGCTGATCGGCGGCATTCCGCTGCCGCGCCTGGCCGCGCGCGTCGGCCAGACCCCGTTCTACGCCTACTCGCGCGCCGCCATCACGCAGCGCGTGGCCGAGCTGCGCGCCGCGCTGCCCAGGGACGTGCACCTGCATTACGCCATGAAGGCCAACCCGATGCCGGCCGTGGTGCAGCACCTGGCCAGCCTGGTCGACGGCATCGACGTCGCCTCCGGCGGCGAGCTGCGGGTCGCGCTCGATACCGCGATGGATCCGGCCAAGATCAGTTTTGCCGGCCCCGGCAAGGGCGAGGCCGAGCTGTCCTGCGCGATTGCCGCCGGCATCGTGCTGAACCTGGAATCGGAAGGCGAGATGGAGCGCGCCGCCGTCATCGGCCAGCGCCTGGGCATCGTGCCGAAAGTCAATGTGCGGGTGAACCCGGACTTCGAGCTGAAATCGTCCGGCATGAAGATGGGCGGCGGCCCGAAACAGTTTGGCGTCGATGCCGAGCGCGTGCCGGCCATGCTGGCGCGGATCGGCGCGCTGGGCCTGGACTTCCATGGCTTCCACATCTTCAGCGGTTCGCAGAACCTGAAGGCGGCCGCGCTGCAGGACGCCCATGAAAAAACCTTCGCACTGGCGCTGCGCCTGGCCGAAGCGGCGCCGCGCGCGCCGCGCATCCTGAACATCGGCGGCGGCTTCGGCATACCGTATTTCCCGGGCGAAGAGCGGCTCGACCTGGCGGCGGTGGGCCAGAACCTGGAACGCATCATGGAGCAAGTGCGGCCGCGCCTGCACGGCGCCGAAGTGGTGATCGAACTGGGCCGCTACCTGGTCGGCGAAGCGGGCGCCTATGTGTGCCGCGTGGTGGACCGCAAGGAGTCGCGCGGCCAGGTGTACCTGGTGACCGATGGCGGCCTGCACCACCACCTGTCGGCCTCCGGCAATTTCGGCCAGGTGATCCGCAAGAATTACCCGGTCGTGCTCGGCACCCGCGTGGCCGGCGGCCCGCGCGAACTGGCCTCGGTGGTGGGACCGCTGTGCACCCCGCTCGACCTGCTGGCCGACCAGATGGAACTGGGCCAGGCGCAAGCCGGCGACCTGGTGGTGGTACTGCAATCGGGCGCGTATGGCGCCACGGCCAGCCCGGCGGCTTTCCTCAGCCACCCGGCCGCGGTCGAAGTGTTCGTGTAAGCGGAAGGGAAGCGTATGAGCGGGATTTGTGGATGGATTGGGCTGGCCGCTGCGCCGGAATTGCTGGAGCAGATGGCAGCGCCGCTGTCCCGCTTCGACCAGAGTGCGCTGCTGGCCCGCTCCGGCCAGCGCAGCGGCGTGGCCGTGGCAGCGCAGGCCGGCAGCGCCGATGTCTACCAGCGCGATGGCTTGCTGGTAGCGCTGTGGGGCCAGCCGCGCCTGGACGATCCGGCGCTGGCGGCCCAGGCCGCCGGGCAGGGCGTGGCCGCCACGGTGGCCGCGCTGTGGTCGCAGGGCGCGCAGCGCACCTGCGCCCAGCTGCACGGCTGCTTTACCCTGGCCATCCTCGATGAACGCAGCGGCGAAGCCTTGCTGGCCACCGACCGCATGGGCATCCAGCCGCTGCACTGGCAACTGGCCGGCGAAACCCTGGTGTTCGGCAGTTCGGCCGACGCGCTGCTGCGCCACCCGCTGACGCCCGGGGTGCTGGACCACCAGGGCTTGTACAACTACGTTTATTTCCACATGGTGCCCTCGCCCGGCACCGTGTACCAGGGCCAGCAGCGCCTGCTGCCCGGCCGCTACCTGCACTACCGCCAGGGCCGGGTCGAGGAGCATACCTACTGGCGCATGCAGTTCGAGGAAGACGGCAAGCGCTCGTTCGGCGAGCTGAAGGAAGACTTCCTGGCCGTGCTGCGCCACAGCGTCAAGGAAGCGGTGGGCGATCGCAAGGTCGGCGCCTTCCTGTCCGGCGGCACCGACAGCTCGACCATCGCCGGCATGCTGACCCAGGTCGGCGGCGTGGCGGCCGATACCTATTCGATCGGCTTCGAAGCCCAGGGCTACGATGAAATGGAATATGCGCGCATCGCCTCGCGCCATTTCGGCACCCGCCACCATGAATACTATGTGACGCCGGACGACGTGGCGCATGCCATCCCGCAGGTGGCGGCGGTGTTCGACCAGCCGTTCGGCAATGCCTCGGCGGTGCCAGCCTTCTACTGCGCGCGCATGGCCAAGGCCGACGGCGTGCAGCGCATGTTCGGCGGCGACGGCGGCGACGAGCTGTTCGGCGGCAACGAGCGCTATGCCAAGCAGCATGTGTTCGAGCTGTACGAGCGGGTGCCGCGCCTGGTGCGCAAGGCCCTGCTGGAGCCGGCCGTGTTCAACTTCCCGGGCGGCGAGCGGGTGCGCCTGCTGCGCAAGGCGCGCAGCTATATCGAGCAAGCCTCGGTCGGCATGCCGGCGCGGCTGGAAACCTACAACCTGCTGGGCCGCTACGGCCCGCAGCAAGTGTTCACCGACGACTTCCTGGCGGCGGCCGACATCGGCAATCCGATTGCCACGCTGGAGCGCAACTATGGCCGCAGCGAAGCGCGCTCCCTGATCAACCGCATGCTGGCGCTGGACTTGCAGATCACCCTGGCCGACAACGACTTGCCGAAAGTGATGAAGGCGTGCGAACTGGCGGGCGTGGAAGCAGCCTTCCCCTTCCTGAACGATGCCGTGGTGGCGTTTTCGGCGGGCCTGACCCCGCAGCAGAAGCTGAACGGCACCCAGTTGCGCTGGTTCTTCAAGGAAGCCTTGCGCGGCTTCTTGCCCGATGCCATCATCACCAAGCAAAAGCACGGCTTCGGCCTGCCGTTCGGCGTCTGGCTGCAGCAGCACCACACTTTGCAGCAGCTGGCGGCCGACAGCCTGAGCGACCTCAAGGCACGCAAGGTGGTGCGCGGCGAATTCATCGAACAGCTGGTCGGCACCCACCTGAAAGAGCATGCGGGCTA
>Ga0307408_100002674_pt1 | contig 12362 bp, 9 predicted proteins | sample 322Cmetagenome_FD_202116 | JGI IMG/M metagenome (GOLD analysis project Ga0307408, IMG submission 202116) | Maize rhizosphere microbial communities from greenhouse at UC Davis, California, United States - 322HYB-C-3 | ecosystem: Host-associated > Plants > Roots > Rhizosphere > Soil | place: USA... | reverse complement strand
CAATTACCACATCACCACTATCGTATGCTTTTCCGTTTTTTCTGATGGTTGCCATTTTTTACAGAGATTTTTTAAGATTAATAGTTCCTTGAATTTTGTTGATTGAGCCAGTTGGCTGTAAGTCGAATGCTATTTTTAAAGCTTTGTCGCCTGTTAATAAGTCGCTGGTTGCATCAGTATAGGTTTTTCCTGAGCTGATTAAACCTTCAGCCTGCATGTCCTGGAAGATTTCGTCACCTAATGAGTCAAAGCTTTTTACTACGCCCACAGGCAGCAATCCCGAAGCATCTACCGGTTGCACACTTCTGATTTTTGGAAGTAATTGCTTACGCAAACGGCGGGTAGCATCATCCATGGTACGGCCATAAGCAATGGTGCTTTCATTCATCAAACCGTCAGCGTCTACAGTTTCAGGTGCGCAAACGTGGTCGTTATTCCAGCGGTAGCCAGAGATTCCGGTATAAGAAACAGGGAAAATGTAGCCTCGTTCTTCAAGCTTTTCAAGTAGGGCCTCTGCTTCCTCAATAGTTTTGTGAGAACTTAAGCCGGCTTTAACAAATTTGTTTCTGGTTGCATTGCTCAAGTTGAGAGTTTCAACTTCGCCGATATTCTGATTTACATTGATGCCTGAAAGCGTTCCAAGAGCGGTTCCAACCGAAGCATATTTTTTGTTAATGGCGCCAACATCTGTACTGGATGCATGCCCATAATCCTGGCCAATTACCACACTAACTTTATCTGCATTTAAGGTGCGCAGGTCAATAACAGCAGTTGGGCTAGTTGCTGAAAATGCGCGGCCTTCCAGCAATATTTGTAGCGGGCGTTCTGTTTCGTAAGCCCAGGTTGCAAGTGCTTGGCCTTTTGGAATTGCCGCTTTTACGTCATCATTAACCGAGTTGGTGGCAGTTTCAGTCGTTGCATAGGTGCTTGTTGGATTAAAAGCAACAGCAAGTTGTCTTACCGCGCCTTTCGCTTCAATAATCAATTTCTTGGCGTAAATACCAGCTGTATCTTCTAAAATGGTTACAGGTAAAATTTCCTTGCCAACAACCATTAAATACAACTTGGTGCCAGGTACGCTCATTCTATAAAACTCATCGATGTGATGAAACAGAACCACATCGTTGTCTTTGTCATACTTAGCATCAATTCCAAGAAGTTCTTTTGCATCATCGATACTGGTAAGAGTGTAAACCTTGCCAAATTCTAGTTTTTTGATACTGTCTACAGTTACTTCCACTCCACCAGCAATCAACGCACTGATGGATGTGTCAAAACTGTTGGCGTTTTCGGTAGGGGTACCTTTTGTAAATACTACTGCTTTATTCATCTTTTTTTTAATGTTTTCTGGTTAAATCCGAAGCGTTTGCCCATCTAAACTTTTGCTTTCTCAAGCTTAAAAACTCCGCCCGTTTTCGAATTATGAAACAAAGGTGCAGGGAATTTTAATGCTAAAAAAATTAGTATTCATATCTTGGACGCTTGTGTTTAAGGTTTAGACACTTCTGGTTTTGGGCGGTTTTTTATGGCGTCTTTTGTAGAAGTTGAGCACTGAAAATGATAACAATATATAAATATGGATGAACTGAATAAGTACTTTCGTGATTTAAGAGTGAGGTTAAATCACGGAATGCGGTCAATTAGAGAATCTCTGAGAGGAATGGGCAATTCGGCTAGAGGGTGGTTTCAGCAATTAAGATCCTCGCTTTCTAATGGGATATCATCAGCGGGCGATTTAGCTACTAATTTGCTCGGTAAATTTGATCTTAATCCCTATAAACTAGCTGCCGACGGAATAATAGCTGTAGGTAAGGCCTATTGGAAAGCTGTTAAAAGTGCGGCGGCCTGGGATAGTGAAATGTTAAATGTAAATAAGGCTACAAAGCTAGGCAAACAAGAGTTAGCAACTTTAAGCGATGAAGTAAAGGAAATCGGGGCAAAGAATGCATTGCCCCTCGAAGATGCTCCTAAAACATTTGGCAAATTAGTAGACGCTGGATTAAGTGCAGGTGATGCCCTGAAAGCGTTTGACCCCACTCTGAAAGCTATCAAAGCAAGTGGAAGCGATGTTGATGTAGTTATTGAAGCAGTCACAGAAACTCTGAAATCAGGTGGAGTTATGGACGCCAAAGAAGCATTTGATACAATGTTTGCTACTGTAAACAACGGAAAGGCATCATTTGATGAAATAGCCAAAGTGTTACCAGTATTGGCAAAAGAAGCCCAAGGTGCTGGACTGTCATTTAAAAACAGCGCCGGGATGCTAGCTTTTCTAACCCAGACTGGAAGAGATGCCGAGTCGTCAGCCGCAATTTTAAAAAAATCGCTTTCTGGAATGTCTGATCCGAAATTTGAAAGGTATCTTCAAGCTATTGGGCTAAATGCAAAAGATAGTGCAGGTCGCCTACGCCCGATGCAAGATGTAATTGCGGATTTGAAAGGAAAATTTGAGGGGCTAAACATGGAGCAGATTGGGCATAAGTTGCAAAAAATGGGATTAAATGATGCTGCTGCCAATGGGATATCCGAGATGATTACGAAGTATGATTCCTTAAAAAAGTCTATAGAGGCATGTAATGAAAGCCAAGGTTCTTTGGATAAGGCCCTGGCTGAAGCAGAAAGCCCAATGGATGTCTGGTCTGTTGTTGCAAATCAGCTTAGTTTGGAAATGATGGAGTTAGGTAAACTAGCCTTGCCCTTCATAAAAGAAATGGGTGTCTACGTTCTGCAGCTAGTTCAGTCTTTTAAGGACTGGTGGAACAGCAGTGCATTGTTACGAGACATTTTGGGAATAGTATGGGATAGATTTATATGGGGGCTAAAAATAGGTTTTTTACCGTTAATGCGGATTATTAACCTAGGAAAGACGCTAGGCAATATCTTTACATGGGTGGCCGAGCAAATCGGGTTTTCCGGAACATCGATTGAAGGCGTTTACGAAAAGATAAGGCCGTATTTTCTATATATCTGGGCGCTAGTTAGTAAAATAGCTGATGTGGGATTTAAAGTATTTAGTTTGGAATTTTCCGACGCGTGGGACGCAATAAAGAACTTCAAAATGCCGTCCCTGGAATTTTTTATAAAAAAATCTGATGACGATATCAAGGATCATAAAGCCAAAATTCCAGGATATGGAAAAGTACAAAAGGAGGCGATTCATCCTGCATTTAGGGCATTAACCACTGACGGGTATCAGTTCTATCCATCGCCGGAAGATGGTAAAGCGACGTCTCTTGTTAAAAAACAGGAAAAAAAAATCAATAATGATAATATTTCTGCCCCTGTCAAATCCTCCATTGGCAACATCACCGGCAAAGCCGAACAAATTAAAAACCTAACCATTAACATGGATGCCATGGTAAAAATGGGCGACTTTGTAAGCACTAACCCCGAAGTTTCCAAAATGAGCAAGCGCGAACTTGAACAATGGTTTTCGGAGTTATGTGTCCGCATGATCCGGAATATGGAAATGTCTTATAGCTAAGCGCCCACAGCTATACTGTTTCCCTTGCCGTTGGTTTCAACCAACGGAATTAATGAGTAAGATCCAGGGCTTTAGCCATATTAAATATCTCTCCCCCAGCTAAATTGAGGAAGAGATATTTAAACACAACAACTTATAGAACTCAACAACATGATAGAATTAATCCAGAAAATACAAACAAGATTAACGGCAGAAGCAAGCCTATTTACAGAAGCAGGCTTACCCACAATTTCATATATTGACAAATATCGAGGCCAGCCTACATCCACGGAGGTTTATACTACTCCCGCAATGTTTATCGAAAGCAAAACAACCTGGAAGAAAGACGGAAGGGCCTATAACGGAAACAGGCAAATTAACTTTCACGTGGTAACAGAAGCCGATTTAGGCCATTCCGGCGGCTCCCCAACATTACAGGAAAAGTTTGCAAGCGAAACCTATTATAACATCATTCGCAGAGTACTGGATGATTTAGACACCGAAGATTCAGGCAAGCTCAAACGCCTGGAAGAAAAATCAGCCGATACACAACTAATCAACTACCAGATTATAAGCTATGAATGTATTTATGCAGACCCACTTATCGCCGGACTTGACTATGTTGAAGTGGCAGCAGATGAGTCCCGGATTCTACAAATTGAAAAGTTGGGGCTTCGATAAGTCGGTTTGGCTATAGTTGCATTTTGTCGCGAAATGCAGCTATAGCCTTTAGTCTAAACATCCTGAAATTTATATTATTGCCGCACACACTTTAGCTCAATGTCATTTACTTAAGAAATAGAAAAAAGGTACCGGCGGCTGGTTTAATCGCATAGCATATTCTGCTAAGCAAGCCTGAAAAGGCTTGAATCTCAGAAACCACGGGCGCAACCCGTGGTTATTCTACCAAATTCAAGTCTTTCAGCTCCTTTCTTACATTAATTCCCATGTAATTATAAAACGTGGCGATACTGATCCTGTATCGCGGATAAATCTGAGTTTTGTACACATGGCGTGTAGTAATCCCGGGTTGTTTGTGCAATAAAAACAGGTCCTGAATCTCTTTAATTTTCAAAAATTTGTTGTTGTTATTGTAAGCCATTTTAAAAGTTTTAGGTGTTTTCAGTTTTAGAATGATTGGAGAGCCAGATATTCGTCATCCTCATCCATAAGTTAAATTAATCAAATCGCATTGTTGCCGTACAATTCGTTTCTCAGATAAAAAGTCTTGCCCAATTGAGTTTTGCTCAAAGAAAAGCCAGTAGCCTTTAGCTTCCTCCGCGCTAATTACAATGGCATATTCCTTTATAAAAGAGCCGGTAACTTTTTTTCTAAGTTTCTCACAAACCCGCTTGGCCATATCTTCAATTAGCCGTTCATTAATATTTTCCGGCTGATAATGCTGTAGCAGGTGGCATAGCAAATTATACAAGCCCTCTGCCTGGTCTCTGTTTAAGCTCAGTCTCATAACTATAAAGAAGTAGGTTGTCCTGAAATAATGTCCTTTAAAAGATCCTCATACCTGCTTATAAAGCCAGGTTGGTTTAGCAGCCGTTCAGTACTATGCATAAATAAATACTCACCTCGTAAATCCTTAACACTTAGGCTGCAGGTTTCCGCAAAAGGCAGAAACTCCGTTTTATTGCGGTAAAGCCATTCGGCATTCCAAAATTTTCTAAACATGCTCGAATATTTCACCTTTTTAATCAGCCCTGGATACTGCTGAAAATCCTGACTTACAAAAGCTTCATAATTTTCAAATTGGTGATTGCAGAATTCTTCATGCGAGTATTCCAGAAATTCACGCGTGCGTTTGTTAATCCTTACTGCTTGTAAATAATTCCCCGCACCAGTATTTGTATAAGTGATTGTAGTTCTCATCATGTTTTATTTAGGCTTTATATGTGATTTGTTTTATTATTTATTCGATTTTTCACGTCGCTATGTAATTTATATTTACATTTGCGTTAATCTGTATCACAAAAATAAGGTAATTAAAATCACAAAACAATGTATTTGTGAAAATAAAACACGCAATGAACTATATTAAGCAGAATATCAAATATTTACGATTAGAGTCTGGTTGTAATCAGGAAGAGTTTGGAAAATTATTGGGATACAGTCGCGACAATATAGCGTCCTATGAACGCGGTACGGAGCCTAAAATCAGTTTTATTATGTCTTTGGTGAATCATTTTCACATTAGTTATGACGATTTTATAGGGCGTGATTTATCTGCACAAAACGGTGACGGAGCAAAGCAGGATGTAATTGTAATTGATGAACCAGCAAGAGAATACATCATGAAAACAGATAGAAGAGTAGATATTCAAAACGTACCCTTATACGATATCGAGGCGGCAGCCGGATTAACTCAGCTATTCGATAAGAAGCAAAATGTCCTCGACTTTATCCGAATTCCCAATTTACCAAAATGTGATGGCGCTGTTTATATCAAAGGCGATAGTATGTACCCTTTATTAAAGAGCGGTGATATTGTAATGTATAAGCAGGTGCATGATATTTTGGGCGGCATTTTCTGGGGAGAAATGTATATTCTTTCTCTAAGAGTGGATGATGAAGATTTAACGCTGGTAAAATATATCCAAAAATCTGATTTAGGTTCAGACTATATCAAACTGGTAAGTCAAAATCAGCATCATGCTTCTAAAGACGTTTTGGTAAGTTCAATCAGGGCTTTGGCGCTAATTAAAGCCTCGGTAAGGATAAATAGTATGTCTTAATACCCGTACTTATCCTTCCAAAGCCTTTTCAGCTGTTCCCGCAATTTTTGTTCAGCAGCATTGTTGCCAGGTTCAAATAGACGCGTGCCGCTAAGTTGATCCGGGAAATATTCCTGTTCTTTAAAATTGCCCTCATAAGAATGAGAGTAAGCATAATCCTTACCATAACCAATATTCTTCATCAGCTTCGTTGGTGCATTGCGAATATGCAGTGGCACAGGTAAATCGCCCGTGCGGGCAACCAGCTCCTGAGCTTTGTTGATGGCCTCATAGCTCGCATTGCTCTTTGCAGAAGATGCCAGGTAGGTAACTGTCTGAGAGAGGATAATTCGCGATTCAGGCCAGCCGATAACATTTACCGCTTGAAAACAATTATTAGCCAAAAGCAAAGCGTTGGGATTAGCATTGCCAATATCTTCAGAAGCAAGGATCAGTAATCGCCTTGCAATAAACAAAGGGTCTTCTCCTCCGGCAATCATGCGGGCAAGCCAGTAAACAGCAGCATTAGGGTCGCTTCCGCGGATAGATTTGATAAATGCCGAAATAATATCATAATGCTGCTCGCCAGCTTTATCATACAGCGCCATGTTTTGCTGTACATTGTCTAGAACAAGCTTGTTGGTTATTTCAATTTCATCCTTGCCAATCGCATTAATTACAATTTCAAGAACATTAAGCAATCTGCGGGCGTCGCCACCGCTCAATCGCAATAAAGCCTCGTGCTCTTTAATCGTAACTTGCTTTTTAGAAAGGTATTTATCTTCTTTTAAAGCACGCTGAATAAGCTGGAGAAGGTCATCTTCCGTTAAATGTTTCAGGATATAAACCTGGCATCGCGAAAGCAAAGCCGAAATCACCTCAAACGAGGGGTTTTCGGTAGTTGCGCCAATTAGGGTAACAAGCCCTCTTTCCACGGCGCCTAATAAAGAATCCTGCTGCGATTTAGAGAAACGGTGTATCTCATCAATAAATAAAACAGGAAGATGTTCTTCGGTTTCCTTAAGCTTCGCCGCTTTGTCAATTACCTCCCTAACATCTTTAACGCCAGAATTAATGGCGCTTAAGCTAAAAAAAGGACGATTTAATTGTTGAGAGATAATGTATGCAAGGGTTGTTTTGCCAACGCCGGGCGGCCCCCATAAAATTAAAGAAGGCAGGTTGCCACTTTCAATAGCCCTGCGTAAAATCGCATTCGGCCCCACCAGGTGAGATTGTCCAACATATTCATCAAGAGTTGCTGGCCGCATTCTTTCGGCTAATGGTGGTAGAGTTGCCATGTTTCGTAGAGAGTTTGGAGTTGTGAGTATTGAGTTATGAGTCTTTGCTACTTCCAAACTTCCAACTTAACACTCCCAACTAATTAGTAGAGTTTGAAGTTGTGAGTGTTAAGTTATGATTCTTTGCTAGTTCCCAACTTCCAACTGAACACTCCCAACTAATTAGTAGTGTTTGAAGTTGTGAGTGTTAAGTTATGATTCTTTGCTAGTTCCCAACTTCCAACTCAACACTCCAAACAAAATTACCCTTTCTTCACTTCCTTCGCCCAGGTATCCTTCAGCCCAACAGTTCTGTTGAATACTAGTTTCTCTGGGGCGGAGTCTTTATCAAGGGTGAAATATCCTTTGCGAATAAACTGATAGCCTCTTCCTGGTTCAGCTTTCGCTAAGTCTGGTTCTATATAAACTAGAGGGCTTATCTGTAAGCTTTCTGGGTTAATCAGTTCTTTAAAGTCGCCCGCGTCTGCCGAAGGGTCTTCCGTGCGGAAAAGACGGTCGTACATCCTAACCTCTGCAGTAGCAGCATGGGCTGCACTTACCCAATGGATAGTGCCTTTAACGTTTATGCCTGAAGTATCTTGTCCCGATTTTGATTCGGGAATATAGCTGCAATGAACCTCTGTAATGTTGCCACTTTCGTCCTTTACAAAATCCTCACATTTAACAATGTAAGCATGTTTAAGGCGTACCATAAGTCCCGGTGCAAGGCGGAAAAACTTCTTAGGTGCATTTTCCATAAAGTCCTCACGCTCAATCCAAAGTTCTCTGCTAAAAGGAATCTCGCGTATACCCTCGCCGCCTTCAACTTCCTGGTTGTTTTCACCATAAAGCATTTCTTCACCTTCCGGGTAGTTGGTAATAATCAGCTTAATAGGGTCGAGAACCGCCATGCGTCTCCATGCCGTTTTATTTAAATCCTCGCGAACACAGAATTCGAGCAAGCTTACATCAATGATGTTTTCTCTTTTAGCAACACCAATACGTTCGCAAAACTCGCGGATAGAAGCAGCAGTGAAGCCTCTTCTGCGCAAGCCACTTATAGTAGGCATTCGTGGGTCGTCCCAACCGCTAACAAAACCCTCATTTACCAATTGCAAAAGCTTACGCTTGCTCATAACCGTATAGGTCATGTTTAAGCGGGCAAATTCGTATTGGCGGCTTGGAAATATGTCTAGTTTTTCTATAAACCAATCGTATAACGGGCGGTGAGGAATAAACTCCAGCGTACAAATTGAATGCGTAATCTCTTCGATAGAGTCAGATTGTCCATGAGCGAAATCGTACATCGGATAAATACACCAATCGTTGCCTGTGCGGTGGTGGTGTGCATGTCTGATTCTGTACATCAAAGGGTCGCGAAGGTGCATGTTTGGCGATGCCAGGTCGATTTTAGCTCTTAAAACTTTCTCGCCATCTTTATATTTTCCAGCCTTCATATCCGCAAATAGCTGCAGGTTTTCTTCAATGCTACGGTCGCGGTATGGCGAAGGTATTCCTGGTTCGGTGGGGGTACCCTTTTGTGCCGCTATTTCTTCCGGAGTGCTGTCATCAACATAAGCCAGTCCCTTTTCGATCAGCTTAACAGCGAAGTCATACAGCTCTCCAAAATAATTAGACGCATAGTGCTCGTTTTCCCACTCAAATCCCAGCCATTTAACATCCTCTTTAATGCTTTCAACGTACTCAGTTTCTTCAGTTTCAGGGTTTGTATCATCAAACCGAAGATTTGTTTTCCCATTGTATTTAAGTGCCAGCCCGAAATTTAAGCATATAGATTTCGCATGGCCGATATGAAGATAGCCATTTGGCTCAGGCGGGAAACGGGTAAGCAACCGGCCGCCGTTTTTGCCGTTTTTGATATCTTCTTCAACTATTTCTTCTATAAAGTTTAATGATCGTTCTTCGCTCATATATGGAATTCAAAAGCTACAAAAGTAGTAAAATCATTTTTGCGTGAAACACAATAAGTTTTCAAATGACACAATCTTTTGTATCGAAAAAGACGTATAAAACATATTTTTAGTCTATTTTGTAGAAAATTTTTCCCAGCAAAAATATTACATTTACCTTTATACAGCCAATTTTCTAGTTATGAGGAAAATTTTAATTGTTGATGATGAGATAAATATCGGCTTGCTGCTTTCTAAATTTCTTACCAGAAATGGTTTTGAGGTGGCGACTGCAACGCATGGCAATGTGGCCCTTGAGATGCTTTCTAAAGAGAGGTTCAATTTAGTGCTTTGCGATTTCCGGCTTGAAGATACTGATGGCCGAGAAATGCTGAAAAAGATAAAAGCATCTTATCCTTCAACCGGAGTAATTATTATTACCGGATATTCCGATATAAAGCTAGCTGTTGAGCTGATAAAGCTTGGTGCTTACGATTATATCACCAAGCCATTATATCCCGATGAGATATTAAACACAATAAACAAAGCCCTTGAAACACAGGAAGCTTTGTCTAAAAGTTATCCTTCTGATAATGAGCAGGCCAGCCATGGGAAGAAGGAGAAGACTTCAAATAGCAGCGAACTGCCTGAGGAGTTTGTAACGGGCGATGATACTGCGTCTCGTGAGTTGCAGAAGCAAATTGAACTGATTGCACCTACAAATTACAGTGTAATCCTTACCGGCGAAAGCGGTACAGGAAAAGAATCGGTTGCCAAGGCTATCCATTTAAAAAGTAATCGCAAAGACAAGCCTTTTATCGCAATGGACTGCGGTTCGTTAACTAAAGAGCTAGCAGGAAGCGAATTTTTTGGGCACGAAAAGGGTTCGTTTACAGGTGCATTATATACCAAAATTGGGCACTTTGAAATGGCAAACGGAGGCACCTTGTTCCTGGATGAGGTAGGAAATCTCTCCTACGACATACAGGCAGCTTTGTTGCGGACTGTGCAGGAGCGCAAGGTAAAAAGAATCGGAAGCACTAAAGAGATTGATTTGGATGTAAGAATTATAGTTGCAACCAACGAAAATCTTACAGAAGCAATTCAAAAAGGGCGTTTCCGCGAAGATTTATACCATCGTTTTAACGAATTCAGTATTCACCTTCCAGCCCTGAGGCAGCGAGGCAATGACATCCTGCTTTTTGCCGGTACGTTTCTAAAAGTGGCTAACAGAGAGCTGAACCGTAATATTGAAGGTTTTTCTGAGGAAGTGGTTGAGTGCCTGCTTACATATAACTGGCCAGGAAACATCCGCGAGCTTAAAAACGTAATCAGGAGGGCTACATTGCTTACCGAAACCAATAAAATTCAGCTTAAAGCACTTCCCTTAGAGCTTTCAACTTTTGCACGTGTTTCTGCAATTGAGACCGCCGTTGGTTCTATCCAAAATAAAGAGAGTGCCAAAAAAGGACTTAAAGACGCTGCTTTAGAGGCTGAGTATGAAACCATTTTAAGAGTTCTGAAAGAAGTTAATTTCAATAAAACCAAGGCAGCTAAAATCCTTAACATTGATCGAAAAACGCTCTACAACAAAATGAAGGCTATTAATTTAGAATAGATGGGTTCTAACGGCCGGTTAATAAGCGGTTTGAATAAAGTTCAGGCTCCTCCCTTGGTTGTCTGGGTTGTTCTTTTAAGTTGTATTATCCCTTTTTTATTCTGGCCTCCTTTTTTTCAATATGGCGGGCCTCAGGCTATAACCGAAGCCACGCTTAGCCCCGGAATTGTATGTTTTGCAATTTGGCTTATGTTTGGCATCATGGCCGCGCTTATTACAGGGGCCTTATCCGTTGTCGATTATTATGTCAAACGAGTTCTGGCAACTCCAATAATAGGGGCGGTATTATTTACTGTAGGACTTTACGAACTATTTTACCTTATATACGAAATAGGGCAGCCTATTACTGAAGAAAGCGCCTATTTCAGATGGTTCTTAAGCCGAATGCTTCAGGTGGTTTTGATGGCAGGAGGTGTAGGCTATTTCAGTTTTATAAATCCGCGGAAGCTTCGAAATACCAATAAAAAGAACTTTAAGCTGTTGTTATTATCTGCTTTTTGTTTGGTTGTCCTATTTTCGGCGGTAAGCCTAACTTTTTTTTATACCCGGTTCCCTTCTGTAAAGCAGGACTCTCTTATAACGCACCCTTTAGAATTGGCAGTGTTGCTGGAATATGTGGCATTAGGCATCTTTTTGTTCCCCTGCTTTAGTAAGCGCTATCCATCTCTGTTTTCCAGGCTATTGTCAATCAGTATAATCCCTGCGGCATTGGCACAAATAGCCATGGCGGTGCATAAACAGCCTTTTGATGTATACTTTAACTCGGCCTATTATCTGAGAGTGGTAAATTACCTTATTCCTCTGCTTGGAATTGGCTTTAATTACTGGGAGACTATCCGTAGAGAAAAAAAGATCATAAAGCAGCTTCATTCGCAGATACGCGAACGTATTATTACTCAGCATGCCTTAAAGAAGAGAGAGGTTTTGCTGGCTAATGCTGAAAAAATTGCCAAAATGGGAAGCTGGGATTATGCTTTGGAAACAGGAGAAATGGCTTGGTCTGATGGAATGTATGATATTCTTGGCCTGGATATACACCAATCGCGGCCTTCAAAAAATGAATGGAGAGACCTAATCTTAGAGCCACAAAGAAGAGAATTTGAATGGGTGCTTTCTTCTGCAGCCAAAAATAAAGAGCCATATTTATTCGAGTTTCAGATAAAAAAAAGCGATGGAGAAATAAGGTGGTTGTTGGGGCAAGGGTATTTTTCGGCGGCCGACAATAAGTTAATTAACACATTGCTTGATGTTACCGAGTTAAAGGAAGCTCATTACCAACTGTCTCAAAGGGAGCTGCTATCAAATGAAGCAGAAGCCTTATCACATAATGGAAGCTGGGAGTGGCGTCAGGATAAAAACGCCTTCTATTGG
>Ga0307408_100002672_pt1 | contig 12366 bp, 9 predicted proteins | sample 322Cmetagenome_FD_202116 | JGI IMG/M metagenome (GOLD analysis project Ga0307408, IMG submission 202116) | Maize rhizosphere microbial communities from greenhouse at UC Davis, California, United States - 322HYB-C-3 | ecosystem: Host-associated > Plants > Roots > Rhizosphere > Soil | place: USA... | reverse complement strand
CCCCGACCTGATCATCATCGACGAGCCCACCGAAGGCCTCGCGCCCAAGATCGTCGAGCTGGTGGGGCAGTACCTGAAGACGCTCAAGGACAAGGGCATCTCGGTGCTGCTGATCGAGCAGAAGCTGACCATCGCGATGCAGATCTCGGACCGTGCGCTCGTCATGGGGCACGGCAGCATCGTGTTCGACGGCACGCCGGACAGCCTGCGTGCCGACGCGGCGACGCGCAAGGAGTGGCTGGAGGTCTAGGCTGCCGGGGTCAGGGGAGCTTGGCGGTCCATCGTTCCCACCAGGGCGGGGGGAGGTCGATGCCCGACTCCTCGCGGCGCCCACATTGACGCTGTCCTCGTCTAGCCCTCATAGCTGCACCCGGATCGCCGTATCGAGGGTCACCCAACGAATGTCCGAACAAGCGATGAAGTCACCTCCTTGCTGGGTGCTTCATCTGCCAATCCTTGAATGCGCGATTTCGCACCGGGTAGTACACAAGGTCTTCACGAGATGTCTGTGAGTGCCGGCCTCTTGTCGACCACGAGTGGATAGTCGAGATCGACGGACTTGCTCAGGGCTCGCAGGTATCTCCGTCGGGCGACCTGGTGGAACTCCCGGACCTTGCCGCGTTGTATCTCATGTAGCGCTCCGCACGCTGTCTGGTGTTGGCCGTCATGGCTTCGATCTTGCCGGCGAACTTCGAAAAATCGGAGTATTCGGGAAACTGCATCATTCCGCAGTTGAAGGAAGCGCCGAACCCTTCGCCCGCCTTCTGCAATGCCGCCTTATCGTTCAGATCGACCAGCAAGGTCCGTTGCGTGGCTCTTGCGTCTTGCATCAATGCCTTCTTCTGCGCATCGTTGAGCGGCTGAGTCTGGATCCAGGCCTCGATGTCGTCGCGCACGCCGTTGCTATTGGTGTCCGGACCGGCGATGTCGGTCGAGCGATCCAGCGTGGGATAGGCGCCACTGCGTTCCAGCGCGGCGATCCGTTCGCGCAGGGTTGGCGTACCCGTACCTGTGTCTGAACCAGTGCTCGTTCCAGTGCCGGTGGCTCCCGGCCCCTGTGACGCCGGTGGCGCTACGCCACTGTCGCTGCTGTGACCGCCGCACGCGGCCAACACTACGGCCACTACGACCGTAGCGCTTGCGACGCGCGCGTGCATTGCTTGAAACCTAGCGTTCTTACGTGCTGCATTCACTTTGACTTCTCCCTGTGTTTCTTCTACGGTGCCAAAACCTGATTGAGCGCGTTGACGATCAGCCCCTTCACATGCGCCCGAGGTGTTGTGTCTGGGGGGCCATTGGGGGTCGTACTTGCCAGCGTTTGCCCATTGAGATATGTGCCAACCAGGGTGTGCCCGCTTGCATCCGCCTTGTTGAACGGCAGCCACAGATTGATTGCTTGGACCGTCCAGCTTCCGAAGTTGCGAAGACCATTGATCACGGCATCCAAATCGGACAGCACGTGCATGCCGCGCACGGTGGGCGAGGCAGGCGCCACATGCACGACGGCCTGCAGAGTTGCGGGGTGGCTTTTCTTCAGCCCGTCGTAAGCCAGGTTGACGAACAGATTGCCTTGCGAATGGGCCACAAGGACGAAATCGCTGCCTTCGTCCGCTATCGCTTGCAGCCGGCTCAGATGGTCGGCCATGTCCACCGCCGTGGGCGGGTTGCTCAATAGCGAAGCCAAGCCTTTGACAAAGCCCGCCAACATGGAGCTAGCGATCGAATCGATCAGTTGGGAAAAAGCTTCTCCGCCGTCATGCAAACCGCTAACCAGGCGTTCCGTGAATGAGCCCGCAAGGCGGTGGCGGCCCGAAAGCATTTCCCAGTAATGCTCCCAGCGGTCTGCCAGCACACCATCAAGTTCGGTGCTGCGCTGGATGAAGGTTTCGGCGATGTCTTGCGCCTCGGTGTTCCCGGTGCTGCGACCGGTCTGGTTGTAAAACTTCTCATAGCGAATCGGTCTATCGCCGTGAGTGGAGCCAACAACGCTCTTCAGTGCGTTCAGCCCGTCTTCAGCTTGCTTCTCTGTATTCCATACCCCGTTGAAGAAACCGAGAACGATAGGTGGAAATTTTGTATTTTTTATAAAGCAGCGCTGGTATTTTTCACTATAGATGCTTCCTTCGGCAAGGCATTCGCAACGAGCGAAATCATATTGCGCAGTCGGACTTGGCGACTCGACTTTGACACCATTGAAGTATGGCCACGCTATAAGGATTCCTGCTTGAGAGTCAACCAGCCCTTTCGGCAGGCTGATGTAACGACTGATGCTACTTCCTTGACGGTGTCCGCCATCTCCGCGAGGACAGTCAAATACATACTGCTGGAGGCCTGGGCTGGTGACCACTGCTCCGCTTTGCAAATATGTGTCGGTAACAATTTGAGGGCAATAGACGCGAGCTCGATTTGTTCCCCCGTATTCAACATAAGGTTTTCCGGATGGCGCGGAAACAAATGCGATGGTGGGGTTCGAGGTGTTATTAACGCCAGAGTAGCCCGATTTAGGGCACATGTCCACTCCGTTTTCGCTCAAGCCCAACACTCGATAGTCAAAATATCCCCGAATTTCGCCTGTAATCGCTGAAGCCGAAAGGCTCGCCGACATAGCGACCAAAGCAACAGCAAGCTGGCAAGACTTTATTCTGATTTTCTCCAACATTTATTCCCCCTGACCTCTAAAGATTTTTTTAACTCTGGCGACTAACAGCCGAGTGGGCGCAGTGTCGCATGCATCTTCAGATTTGGGCGAAACATCCACGACGCCATTCCACGTGTGTAGTCGCGTTGTTCCGTCAGTTCCTCGAACCGCGACCCGCGCACGCTCGTACCTCAGCACCCAGTCCATGGTGATCAGGGACTTGTCGATCATGCTAGGCGGGTAGGGCTGGCCCTTCTGGTTCAGGCCGCCTTGCTCATCCTTCTCGGTCGGCGAGTAGTTCAACTGCCCTCGAAACCATCGCTCCATCATCGCCGCGGATACCAGCATGCGGAGCTTGCCCATCGTGGCCGGAATGTCCTGGATGTCGAATGGCTTCAGCTGCACCGCGGGCGGAGGCGCAGGTGCCGGCGCAACCGACGCCGCCGACTTGCGCGGCGACGGAGGCTGGCTGAACCATTCCGCCATGGCGCTGACGCCTTCCATGAGCGCCAGTACGTTCTTCCTGAGCTGCTTGTCCTTCGCGGCTTGCTTCTGCGCGGGCGTGAGCCGCGGCGCGGGAGGCGCCGGAAAGACCATCGTGGGCGGTTCCTCGACATGGTCAGACCCGCTTCCTCCACGTCGCATCGGCAACAATGGTTCGCCTCCCATACGGGAAGCAGGCCGGTGCCCGCCCTCCACGCCCGTGTGTCCGGTACCTGAGTCATTGCAAATTCACTCCCTGTTCTTTTTCCAATATTCCTGACAGCTTTGTCCCAATCGCGACTGAACTGCCCGCTGGCCGCCCTCTAGAATCGCCAGCGAAAAGAACACTCGTGCTTTTTGGTGCCGACACGTATCGTGACTGGCCCGGCAAGCGTCGGCCGCACCCGAAACTCATCCCATTTCCCTTCCCAATCAAAGGAACCCAGCATGACGGCTGAATACAAAGTGCTCGGCGATGTCGCCGTGATCACACTGACCAACCCTCCGGTCAACGGTCTCGGTTTCTCGACCCGCATCGGCATTACCGATGGGCTCGCGAAGGCCAATGCCGATGATGCCGTCAAGGCCATCGTCATCACCGGTGCCGGCAAGGCGTTCTCGGGCGGTGCGGACATCAAGGAATTCGGCACGCCCAAGGCGCTGCAGGAGCCCAACCTGCTGAGCGTGATCCTCGCGCTCGAGGCTTCGCCCAAGCCGATCGTCGCGGCGATCCATTCGGTGTGCATGGGCGGCGGCCTCGAGCTGGCGCTCGGCTGCCACTACCGCGTGGCAGCGCCCGGCACCAGCATTGCGCTGCCCGAGGTCAAGCTGGGCCTGATCCCCGGCGCCGGCGGCACGCAGCGCCTGCCGCGCGTGCTGGGCGTGGAAACCGCGCTCAACATGATCGTGAGCGGCGAGCCCGTCAAGAGCGAACTGCTGGCCGGCCTGCCGGGCCAGAAGCTGTTCGACAAGCTCGCGGCTTCGCCAGAATCGGTGTTCGAGGAAGCCGTTGCATTCGCCAAGAGCGTCGCGGGCAAGACCGGCGAAGCGCTGCCGCTGGTGCGCAACCTGCCGTGCAAGCACCCGCAGGGCGATGCCTACTTCCAGTTCGCGAAGAACATGGTCGGCGGCATGTCGAAGAACTACCCTGCGCCGCTCAAGTGCGTCGATGCCGTTCAGGCCGCGACGAAGATGAAGTTCGACGAAGGCATGGCCGAGGAGCGCCGGATCTTCACCGCGCTGATGTTCACGCCCGAATCGCTGGCGCTGCGCCACCTGTTCATGGCCGAGCGCGCGGCCTCCAAGATCCCCGACGTGCCCGACGACACGCCCAAGCGCGAGATCAAGTCGGTGGGCGTGATCGGTGCCGGCACCATGGGCGGCGGCATCTCGATGAACTTCCTGAATGCGGGCATTCCCGTGAAGATTCTCGAGATGAAGCAGGAAGCGCTCGACCGCGGCATTGCGACCATCCGAAAGAACTACGAATCCCAGGTCAAGAAGGGCAAGCTCAAGCAGGACAAGTACGAGCAGCGCATGGCGCTTTTGAGCACCACGCTCGACTACAACGACCTGAAGGATGCCGACCTGATCATCGAAGCCGTGTTCGAGGAACTCGGCGTGAAGGAAAAGGTGTTCAAGGAACTCGACCGCGTGGCAAAGAAGGGCGCCATCCTGGCTTCCAACACCTCGACGCTCGACGTCGACAAGATCGCGGCCTTCACCCAGCGCCCGCAGGACGTGGTCGGCATGCACTTCTTCAGCCCGGCCAACGTGATGAAGCTGCTCGAGGTGGTGCGCGGCAAGGAAACGGCCAAGGACGTTCTGGCCACCGTCATGGACATCGGCAAGAAGATCAAGAAGACGGCCGTGGTCTCGGGCGTGTGCGACGGCTTCATCGGCAACCGCATGATCGAGCAGTACTCGCGCCAGGCGGGCTTCCTGCTGGACGAGGGCGCCACGCCGCAGCAGGTCGACAAGGCGATCGAGAAGTTCGGCTTTGCCATGGGTCCGTTCCGCATGGGCGACCTGGCCGGCAACGACATCGGCTGGGCCATCCGCAAGCGCCGCGCCGTGGAGCATCCGGACATGAAGTACAGCCGCACGGCCGACAAGCTGTGCGAGCTGGGCCGCTTCGGCCAGAAGACCGGCGCAGGCTGGTACGACTACCAGGCCGGCAAGCGCGACGCGATTCCCTCGGAACTGGTCAACAAGATGATCGAGGACCACCGCAAGGAACTGGGCATCACGCCGCGCAAGATTTCCGATGAGGAGATCGTGCAGCGCCTGGTGTATGCGCTGGTCAACGAAGGCGCGCACATCCTGGAGGACGGCATTGCCTCGAAGTCCGGCGACATCGACATGGTGTACCTCACCGGCTATGGCTTCCCGATCTGGCGCGGCGGCCCGATGCACTACGCATCGCAGGTGGGCCTGTACAACGTGGCCGAAACCATGAAGCGCTTTGCCAAGAACCCGCGCGACGACGCCGAGTTCTGGCAGCCCGCGCCACTGATCCAGAAGCTGGTCGCCGAAGGCAAGCAGTTCAGCTGATCGCGAAGGGACTCCGGCCGCCCATGTTGAAACGCATCTTCCTCGGGCTGCTGCTGGTGCTGCTGGCACTGGCGGCGGCCGTGGCGGTCAAGACCTGGACCACGCCATCGCAGCAGCTGGCGGTGGCGCCCGCACCCAAGCTGGACATCGACCTGCAGGCGGCCGCGAAGCGGCTGGCCGGCGCGATTCCGATCCGCACGGTGTCCAGCCTCGATGACCCGGCCGCGAACCTGGCCGAGTTCGACAAGCTGCATGCCTACCTCGCGCAGCAGTTTCCCAAGCTCCACGCCACCCTCAAGAAGGAAGTGGTCGGCAGCAGGGCGCTGCTCTACACATGGGCCGGCAGCGATCCGCAGGCCAGGCCCGTCGCACTCATGGCGCACCAGGACATGGTGCCCATCGCCCCGGGCACCGAGAGGGCCTGGACGGTCGACCCCTTCGCGGGCGAGATCAAGGACGGCTTCGTCTGGGGTCGCGGCACGCTCGACAACAAGAGCAACCTGTTCGCGCAGATGGAAGCGGTCGAGCTGCTGGTCGCAAGCGGCTTCCAGCCGAGGCAGACCGTCTACCTGGTGATGGGCGACGACGAGGAGGTGAGCGGCCTGCGCGGCGCGCAGCCGATTGCCGAGCTGCTCAAGTCGCGCAACGTGCGCCTCGACTGGGTGCTCGACGAGGGCCTGCTGATCCTCGACGGCGTGCTGCCCGGCCTGTCGAAGCCCGCGGCGCTCATCGGCCTGGCCGAGAAGGGCTACGGCACCTTCTTTCTCTCGCTCGACACCGCGCCCGGCCATTCGTCGATGCCGCCGCAGCGCAGCGCCATCGGCAGCATGAGCGCGGCGCTCGCGCGGCTCGAAGCCAACCCGATGCCCGGCGGCATCCGGGGCGTGGCCGCCCAGATGTTCGGCGCGCTCGCACCCGAGATGGGCGGCGTCAACCGCGTGATGCTCTCCAACCTGTGGCTCACCGAACCGCTGGTGCGCGGCCAGCTCGAAAAAAGCCCGAGCAGCAACGCGATGCTGCGCACGACCACGGCGCTCACCATCGTGCGCGCCGGCAACAAGGACAACGTGCTGCCCGGGCGCGCCGAGGCGGCGGTCAACTTCCGCATCCTGCCGGGCGACACCATCGACAGCGTGGAAGCCCACCTGCGCAAGACGCTCGGCAACGACGAGATCAAGATCAAGCGTTATCCGGGCAACTCGGAACCGTCGCCTGTCTCGCCGACCGACAGCACGGGCTACCGCGCGATCCAGCAGGCGGTGCGCCAGTCGTTTCCCGATGTGGTGGTGGCCCCCGGCCTCATGACGGCCGCCACCGACTCGCGCCACTTCAGCCTCGTGAGCGACGCGGTCTTCCGCTTCTCGCCGCTGCGCATGAAGGGCGAGGATCTCGCGCGCTTCCATGGCAACAACGAGCGCGTCTCCATCGCCAACTACGGCGAGATGATCGGCTTCTATCACCAGCTCCTGCGCAACGGCAACGCCGCGCCGGCGCAATGACGACCACAACCCTCTTTCCCTTCCATCTTCAAAGGACCTCACCATGACCAGCGCCGTCATCGTTTCCACCGCCCGCACGCCGCTCGCGAAGAGCTGGAAGGGTGCCTTCAACATGACGCACGGCGCCACGCTCGGCGGCCATGCCGTGCAGCATGCCATCGCGCGCGCCGGCATCGAAGCCGCCGAAGTCGACGACGTGATCATGGGCTGCGCCACGCCCGAAGGCGCCACCGGCTCCAACATCGCGCGCCAGATCGCGCTGCGCGCCGGCTGCCCGGTGACCACCTCGGGCATGACGATCAACCGCTTCTGCTCGTCGGGCCTGCAGACCATCGCCACCGCTGCGCAGCGCATCATCGCGGGCGAGGGCGAGGTGTACGTGGCCGGCGGCGTCGAGAGCATCTCGTGCGTGCAGAACGAAGCCAACAAGCACATGCTGGCCGACCCCTGGCTCGTGAAGCACAAGCCCGAGATCTACTGGAACATGCTGCAGACGGCCGAGCAGGTGGCCAAGCGCTACAACATCGGCCGCGACGCCATGGACGAATACGGCGCCGCCAGCCAGCAGAAGGCCACCGCCGCGCTCGAAGCCGGCCGCTTCAAGGACGAGATCGCGCCGATCACCGTGCTGGCCGGCGTGGCCGATCCCGTGATGGGCCTGCGTACCAAGGAAGTCACGGTCGAGAACGACGAAGGCATCCGCCCCGGCACCACCAAGGAAGGCATCAGCGGCATTCGCCCGGCGCTGCCCGGCGGGCTCATCTCGGCCGGCAACGCCAGCCAGTTCTCCGACGGCGGCGGTGCCTGCGTGGTGGTCGACGAGAAGTACGCGCAGCAGAAGGGCCTGAAGCCGCTCGGCCGCTTCCTCGGCTTTGCCGTGGCCGGCTGCGAGCCCGACGAGATGGGCATTGGCCCGGTGTTCGCGATTCCGAAGGTGCTCAAGCGCCTGGGCCTCACGGTCGACGACATCGACCTGTGGGAGCTGAACGAAGCCTTCGCGGTGCAGGTGATCTACTGCCGCGACAAGCTCGGCATCCCGGCCGACCGCCTGAACGTGGACGGCGGCGCCATTGCCGTGGGCCACCCCTACGGCGTGAGCGGCCAGCGCCTCACGGGCCATGCGCTCATCGAAGGCAAGCGCCGCGGCGCCAAGAAGGTGCTGGTCACGATGTGCATCGGCGGCGGCATGGGCGCGGCGGGCGTCTTCGAAATCATCTGACTCTCCCCCCCAGTCCGCGGCGCGCTGCCACACTGCGCGCGTATTGCCTCCGCCAACCCCCTTCCGGGGGGGGGCAACACCAGCGGCCCGGCAAAGCCGGTTCCGCGGTGTACCCGGCGCGGAACCCGCGCATCCCTTCACACCGAGATCGATCATGAGCCTGCGTCCCACCCTCGACTTTCTGCTTTATGACTGGCTCGACGCGGAATCGCTGAGCCGGCGCGAGCGCTTTTCGGACCACTCGCGCGAGACCTTCGATGCGGTGCTCGACACCTGCGAGCGCATTGCGCGCGAGAAGTACGCACCGGCCAATCGCATCGTCGACACGCAGGAGCCGCATTTCGACGGCGAGAAGGTCGTGCTGCCGCAGGCCACGCACGATGCGCACAGGGCGTTTGTCGAATCGGGAATGATGAGCGCGGCGCAGGACTACGACATCGGCGGCATGCAGCTGCCCTACACGCTGCAGGCCGCGGCCAACAGCTTCTTCGCGATGGCCTCGGTCAGCATCGGCTCGAACATGCTCACGAGCGGCAACGCCAACCTGCTGATGGTGCACGGCACCGGGATGCAGAAGGAAGTGTTCGCCAAGAACGAATTCTCGGGCCGTTGGGCCGGCACCATGTGCCTGTCCGAGCCGCAGGCCGGCTCGTCACTGAGCGACGTGGCCACGCGCGCCGTGCCCGATGGCGACGACTACCAGGCCGATCCGCTCGGGCCGCGCTATCGGCTCACGGGCAACAAGATGTGGATCTCGGCCGGCGACCATGAGCTCACCGAGAACATCGTGCACATCGTGCTCGCGAAGATTCCGGACGCGAATGGCAAGCTGGTGCCGGGCACGCGCGGAATCTCGCTGTTCATCGTGCCCAAGCGCATGGTGAATACGCAGGGCGAGCTGACGGGGGAGCGCAACGACGTGGCGCTCGCGGGCCTCAACCACAAGCTCGGCTGGCGCGGCACCACCAACACGCTGCTGAACTTCGGCGAGGGCAAGTACCCGGTCGGCGGCAAGGCCGGCGCAGTGGGCTACCTGGTCGGCGAGCCCGGCAAGGGCCTGCACTGCATGTTCCACATGATGAACGAGGCGCGCATCGGCGTCGGCACGGCCGCCACCATGCTGGGCATGGCGGGCTACCACGCCTCGCTCGACTATGCGAAGACGCGCCCGCAGGGCCGGCTCGTGAAGAAGGCGCAGCAGCCCGGCACGGCGGTCGCCAAGGACTCGGCCAGCCCGCAGGTGCGCATCATCGAGCATGCCGACGTGCGCCGCATGCTGCTCGCGCAGAAGGCGTACTGCGAAGGCGCGCTGGCGCTGGAGCTGTACTGCGCGCGGCTGGTCGACGAGCAGAAAACGGCTGACGCGCAGGCCGCGGACGATGCGCGCCTGCTGCTGGAGGTGCTCACGCCCATTGCCAAGAGCTGGCCCAGCGAATGGTGCCTGGAAGCCAATTCGCTGGCCATCCAGGTGCATGGCGGCTATGGCTACACGCGCGATTTTCCGGTGGAGCAGTACTGGCGCGACAACCGCCTGAACATGATCCACGAGGGCACGCACGGCATCCAGGCGGCCGACCTGCTGGGCCGCAAGGTGCTGATGGAAAAGGGCCGCGGCCTGCAGCTGCTGGGCGGGCGCATCGCCGAGACCATCGGCCACGCGGCCAAGGTGCCCGCGCTCGCGGCGCATGCCAAGGCGCTGGGGGCCGCATTGCAGCGCATCGGCAGCGCCACCGAGGCCGCCTGGGCCACCGGCGATCCGGCCGACGCGCTGGCCAACGCCGTGCCCTACATGCAGGCCTTCGGCCACACCGTGCTGGCCTGGATCTGGCTGGACGTGGCGCGGCGGGCGCTGGAAATCGATGCGGACAAGGCGAGGGCGGTAACAGCTGGCAAGATAGGCGCCACGGACTACTTCTTCCACTACGAGCTGCCGAAAATCGGTGCCTGGCTCAACGTGGTCGAGAGCCGCGACCCCACCTGTACAGCATTGCCCGAGGACGCTTTTTGACAATGGCCAACGCCGCTCCCAACAACACGCCCAACCCCGTCAAGCCGCCGAAGCCGCACGCGCGGCTCGAGAAATGGATCTGGATCCTGATCTACGGCGGCCTGTTTCTCGTGATCCTGGGCATTGCCACGGGCCGCACCGAGCCGGCGCTGGGCTGGTCGATGGCCGTGCCCGGCGCCGTGGTCGCACTGGTGGGCTTCGTGCTCATCTACGTGCGCTCGCGCCTCGACGACAAGTAGGCAGGAAGCGCTTGGCCCATGAAGCCTGAACCCCGCGCGCCCGACGCCAAGGCCTCGCCGGCCGACCGGCGCGCATTCGGCCGCGCACAGCGTGCCCGTTGCGCGCTCGACCAATGGGCGAATGCGCCCAAGCCCGGCGCAGCAGGGCGCGATCCGCTCGGATGGCTGAAGGCCTCCAATCGTGGCCGGGTGCCTGAGCTGGTGCCGGTGCGCCACGCCCGCATGCTGGCCACCCCGTTCACCTTCTACCGCGGCGCCGCGAGCCTGATGGCGAACGACCTGGCAAGGCTGCCGCACAGCGGCATCGCGACACAGCTGTGCGGCGATGCGCACCTCGCGAACTTCGGCTTCTTCGCGAGCCCCGAGCGCTCCCTCGTCTTCGACATCAACGATTTTGACGAAACCCTGCAGGGTCCCTTCGACTGGGATGTGCGGCGGCTCGCCACCTCGTTCGTCGTGGCTGCGCGCGATCTGGGCTTCAAGCCGCGCGTCGGGCGCGACGCGGTGCGGCAATTGGCCGAGGCGTACCGCGACCGCATGCGCCGCTTTGCGCGCATGGACACGCTGGATGCCTGGTACGCACGCCTCACCTCGCAAACGCTGCTGAAGCTCGGGGCCGAGGATGCGACCGAGCTCGCGGTCATCAAGAAGGCCCGGCGCTGCACCTCGCGCGTGTTCGCCGAAGAAGCGACCGAGATGGTCCAGGGCCGTCTCATGGTGCGCGACCGGCCCCCGTTCGTGTACCACGACGCCAAGGCCACCGCGCGCGAGATCGGCCGCTTTCGCGCCGGGTTGCCGGCTTTCCTGGCGCAATACCGCGCAAGCCTGGCGCCCGAGCGCCAGCGGCTGTTCGACCGCTACGAGCTGCACGACGTTGCGGTGCTGACGCCCGGTATCGGCTCGGTGGGCCGGCGCTGCTTCCTGTTGCTGCTGGTGGCCGACCAGATCCACCCCCTGTTCCTGCAGTGCAAGGAAGCCGGTGAATCGGTGCTGCAAGCCCATCTGGGCCTGGCGCCGGATCCGGGCTCGCCGGGCCAGCGCGTGGTGCAGGGGCAGCGACTGGCACAGGCCGCCAGCGACGTTTTCCTCGGCTGGGTCGAGGCGCAGCAGGGTGGACGCGGCTTCTATGTGCGCCAGTTGCGCGACATGAAGGCTTCCTACAAGGTCGAAGACTTCAAGCCGGTCGACCTCGCCGAGTTTGCCGAAGCCTGCGGCTACAGCCTGGCGCGCGCGCACGCCAAGGGCGGCGACGCCTGGGCCATCGCCGGCTACCTCGGGCGCTCCAAGACCTTCAATACTGCGCTCGCGGACTTTGCCGAGGCCTATGCCGATATCAACCAGGCCGACTGGCGCCTGCTGAAAAAAGCAGTGGCGTCGGGCAAGGTCGCGGCGCTCGAGGCCGGCAGCGCCGATTCGTAGCGGCCTCGGACCGCGAACCTTCTTTTCCATCGACTCCGGAGACACAGACATGACACCCCGCACCGCCCGGCAACTCTTCGACCTCAGCGGCAAGACCGCCCTCATCACCGGCGGCTCGCGCGGCCTGGGCCTGCAGATGGCGCATGCGCTCGGCGAGGCCGGCGCGAAGATCATGCTGAGTTCGCGCAAGGCCGACGACCTGGAGCAGGCCGCCGCCGAGCTGCAATCGGCCGGCATCGACGCGCGCTGGATCGCGGCCGACTGCTCGAAGGAAGAAGACACGCGCCGCCTGGCCGACGAGACGCTGC